>JAAUXT010046707.1_pt1 | contig 25545 bp, 19 predicted proteins | sample 7278171 | NCBI WGS metagenome assembly JAAUXT01 (sample SAMN14350112, study PRJNA611818) | marine sediment metagenome | isolation source: surface marine sediment (1.8m) | place: French Polynesia: Moorea | collected 2018-08
CTCTTGGATGTTATCCACACAACTGGACAACAGCACAGAAAGTTGGAGTTGCAGCTGGTGTTGCTCTGGTTGTGGCTGTGTTCAGCATTATTTCAGTTGTCCTGAGAAAACGCAGAGAAGTCAAGTTTCTTTTGTACCATTACCTCAATCTGAACACATTTCCAAAAGATGATCCGAAGGAAAAACTTGATGACATTCACTACGATGCATTCCTGTGTTACTGGTGAGCATTGCTAATTTTTCTGTTGAAAAAAGCTCTTCACCACATGCTTGTTGTTGACAATGAATACCTTTGTTTTTCCATTCCCTTTTGAACATTCAGTCAAGCAGATGTTCCCTGGCTCATAGACACATTATGGAAAACCAAAGGTAATGGAAACACAATATTAGATATGGAGCTAGACCCTGGGTTCAGACTTTTCATTCACAACAGAGATTTCATACCTGGAAAAACAATCATGGCCAACATATTGGATGGCATTCAGAAAAGTCGATGGGTTATATTTATCATGTCCAGGTCAGTAGAGCTCTGACAAGTAAAAACCGGCATTGCATGACAAAGAGAAAATAAAGGGGACCTATAAATCTCCTTTTGGATGTTTGTTTCAGGAACTTTCTGAAATCTAAGTGGGGGATGGAGGAGTTTATCATCGCTGATCATGAAGCTGTCAATGGAAGAAAGAACTTCATCATTATCATATTGAAAGAAAAGTTGGAGATGAAAGGACTTCAAAAAGAAGTGAAACTTTATCTGGAAACTCACACTTATATTGATGGAACGAAGCATGACACTGAAATTCCAGACAGATTGAGGTGAATTTTCTTCTGACTTCCACAATGAAATTGGCTTCACCAGACAATGTCATGCAGCCAAATCAACCCACTTTTTGTTGTGCCTTCTAAACCCCATTATATATTTCCAGGTTCACAATACCCCACACTCCTCTTTGGCACCTAAAACCAGAACTGTTCACTGATCAAGAGGACAAGATGAACGTTCTGGCCATTGAGGATTTAGATTCTGACAATGTAATATTGGATGACACTGAGGAATCACAAGATGATGATGATGCTTCACAACAGAGGCGGGGCGCCAACAACGGAATCGAGGTAAACAAATTTTGATATTGTCACCAGTGCGTGCAAAAAGGGACACGCTGGGAAGCACGCACAAACACACATGGACACACACATGCACTTGCACACAAACACCAAACAGAAACACAAGCACCTGTTTGCGATTTGCTCCAGGCGTGTGCGGCGCTGAACGAATTTGATCCTGAGACAAACGACGAACGGAGACCGAAGGGGGACCAGTTCAACCACCATGCAAACATTCACCAGCCAGATGTTCATCAGGCAGAGGTTCACCAGGCAGAGGTTCACCAGCCAGATGTTCATCAGGCAGAGGTTCACCAGGCAGAGGTTCACCAGCCAGAGGTTCACCAGCCAGAGGTTCACCAGCCAGAGGTTCACCAGCCAGAGGTCCACCAGGCAGACGTGCATCAGGCAGAGGTTGATCATCCAGAGGTTCATCCACCAGAGGTCCAGATGCAGGATGCAGGCGATAATGACTCGCTGGCTGCTCGTGGTGAAGATGAGCCCCGTGCAGTGAGACCACGGCTGCAGTTACATATGCCTGACATTCGGAGGAACAGAAGGAAAGAACAGAACGATGACGTTGAACAGTTGGTGGCAAATGCGTCTCAAATGGCAAGGTCAGAAGCTGGTGGGGATGGGCTGGTGAACGAAGACGAAGAGAACCAGCCGGGAGCACAATATCAGGGTACGCCTGGTGTTCGCTGGATGGGAGTTCGTCCTGATGACAAAAATGAAGACGATCAAATGTCAGCCTCTGGATCATCGGAAGCTGAGACCGAGCTCTAGTTCAGCACAAAGTTCACACCTGTGGTGCATTGCATTTCATTTTCGATCTTTGAGTCATTGTTTCAATTCGATTTGGTTCTTCCCAAGAAAACAAAGCTGTGTTCATTTGCGTTTGTCCCGCTTTTTTCAAAGTAACTTCTTACAGCACAATAAAATTTCAAAGTTGTTCTTGTTTTGTTGCCTTTCATATTTGTTTCCATTGGGAAATGTTCGAGAAGATTTGGACATAAAAATTCAGGAGTGTAGACCAGTTTGGTTTGCCTTGCACTGTCAAGTGCAACTGCGAAATTGGCAGATAATGGTCGGGTGTGGTAAACTGTGATTGTTTCCATTGTCAAACACATGTTGTTTTCCAGGACAAAGTGTATGGCAGGGAATTGTTTGTGTATTGTGCCTGTGGTGTGACTTTTCGCACATTTGTCAGGGAAACATGTGTTTGTTTCGGCCTCTGACATTTGTGATGGTGCCAAGGAAATATTTCTTTTTCAATTTTGCTTTGTGTCCATCTCGGCCACTTTCCAAAGGTACATTGAGAATCAGTTGAAGTTATTTTCTATTAAATTTGGCGTGACAAAAGACTTCACAAAAGGACACAAATCACTTGCAAAAAGTCGTGAAGTGTGGACGAAGGCAGTTTTACTTGCTCCTATCACTTTTGCCAGAGTGTACCGCAATCATTTTGAAAAAAAAGTACAACAAAACAATACACAAGTGACAAAAGGCTTTGCCTCAAAATCATGTGTTTCGGAAAAATGGTGTTTGTTCTGGTTACCATATTGTTCATAAACCACACAGTGACAGACAACTTTCTCAATCAGGTCTTGTCTCTCTCAGAATTGGGCCCAGTGCCCAAATATTGGCACAAATATGTTCAATATTTTGTGCACAATTCCTTGAAGAGACTGTCAACATCGCTACACGGCACAACAGAATTGTGGTATCATCTAGCGCGGCAAGCAAACACCTTTGCCTCAAATGTATTTCTGAGGGAATACTTCATAGACTTGTGCAAAGTTTCTGTCCTCTGTCGCAACAAGAGGATTGTGAAGAGGGCATCAGGAACATTACTGGCATCAACTACTCAATGTGGCCACTGCACACCAGGACCAAAAGTGTCTGACAGCAGAAGATGTCATTGGTACTTTGAAAGCAGCACAAGTCTGGGTCTGAATGTAACATTTGTCTCAATAAGTTTCTTTTTTGAGCACCTCAGCTGCTCAATCGGTTACTTGAGTGTTTTGCAAACAGATTTTATCATCACACAGAGGTTGTTGAAGTTCTGTGGAATCTACGCAGGGTTCAATGTGTACCTCAATCATCAGAAGATTTGGGTGGAAACATGCATTGCAATTTGTTTCAATATATTTGTTCACGCTGAGTACATGTCAATGGATAGGTACGTCATTTCAAGCACACACAAGGAAACCTGTTATCAAGGCTCAACCCCTGTGGAACACAGTGTTATTCTTCATCTGACCGACCAAACTGTGCAATCTTATTTCATCAGTGTTGTGAAGACTTCTGTTGTTGTGTTGAAATTGGTTGGATCTTGTGCACTAAGTGTACACGATGTACCTGATGTCTACTCAGAATCTGTGCAACCCCATAGGGGGTTCTATCAGATGTCCACTTTCCAATGTTTTGTGGCAGCAAATGTCAGCAAAAGCTCAATGTGTTATGTCTTTTTTGACAAAGAGGTACACTGTAGCATCATGCAACTTTCTGAAGAACGGACAAATATTAGTTTGCCTAATGATCACTGGACAGTTCCAAACTGTGTTTCTGTGTATGTTGCAAGTTCGCCTTTGCACCAAGTTAATGCAACTTTGAGGTTTTTCTCTATTGCGCCACATGTCAAAAGCCCCAATTGCAGGCATGGTGGGTTTGCAGTTTTGGATAATAACCTGAACCACACTGAAATTTCTACTGTATGTGAAAACAAATCCAAAAGTTCACTGTATCACAGTTTCTACTCTAGCAATTCAACACTGGCATTTGTTGTATATTGGTACACCAAAGAAGTTCCAAAATCTGTAGATTTGATTTTGTCTACCACAGAGTGCAAATCAGTTACCATTGATTTGTGTTTCTTCCAAAGACTGACCAGAGTCTGGGGCTTTTGTCAAAAGCACATTGATGCTGCTCAAAACAAAGTTTTCTGGGCTACATTTGAGAAATTTTGGGTGCAAGCACATGTTTTTCAAGGTTGAAAGTGACAAATGCGTTGTTTTATTGCTGATACGTAACACCACACTGATACCAAAGGATGAGGGCCAACTTTACTGTGAAATGATTCTGCTTCCTGAGTTTGACCAAGGTGAAGTTGGAAGACAACTGCAGCTCAGCATCAAGGGAATCATAAAACTTTCTAACCACTCCATCACCAGCAAAAGAGTTTGTGTGGGACTCACACAAAGACAGCATTCAAACTGAGAATGTACAAAGAAGACATTGTTTGTCCTCAAAATGTGTGCCTCACTCGTTTGTTTCTTCCCCAGTCAACAACAACACATTTAAAGCAGAGACACACTTCAAAGTGGCTCTGAAAATATCCTTGCCAGTGAATGAATACGTATTTTTCGCGGTTCTAACACAGTTCGTGCTTGAAAAGACCTGGGTAAAAGTTCTCTTCCAGAACACTCCAAACCAGCAATCAAGCTTGAAATTAGCTGGACCTCACACAAGAACTCAGGCGATTCCACATTCGGAGAATACTTTGAAGGTATGCCCCAGAATCAATATTGTTGTGGTTGTCTACTGAAAGCAAATTCCACAGAAATAGAACATTTGTTGTGTTTTGGCTTCACAGGTTGAATTGGGCAGGAGAAGCAGGAAAGGGGATGTTGAAGTGGTTTCACTCCTGTTGGACTCGAAACTAGAGGGCCACGCAGAAATGAATGTTTCATTTCGAAAACTTTGCAGAAGGTACGGACATTTCACAAAACTAAGATTCAGCATTCATTATCAAGCATCATACAACATTATTTTCAATGAATGGAAATTTCTTGCTGCTGGTCAAGCATTCTGTGACAGAGACACTGATCAACACAAATTTCATGTGTTTGTCCGTAGTTTGCGTGAAGATAAAAATCTGACGCTGAAATCTCTTTGGAATCCTCATGTTTTGGGCATTGACAATTTTCAGCATCATTTCAGAGGAACCAAACTGAAAGAGTTGACACTGTGTGACAAAGAATCAAGCCTTCCATCAAATATATTTTGTCACAACATGTCCAAGTATGATTTCTTCCAGCACATCTACTTGACATATGTGAGACATCAAGCATCAGGAAAATTTCACAGAGTTCAAATGCGAAAAATCAGACTTGCACCAGCACTTTATGAATATCAATGCATACCGAAGTCCACAATGTTGTTGTTTCATTGGGATCACGCATCTAAAATGTGTCAAAACGTTGGGGGCTCTCTTCCTTATTTCACAAGCAGGAATGACTTCAAAGCTCTTATTGCCTGGGGCATATTCTTTTATCCACAGAAAACGCAGAATTCTGCATTTTGCTGCGATGCTCTGCATTTCTCTGCATTTTTGGCAATGCATAGAAATGTAGAGTGTGAAATGCAGAGGATAAAAAGAACAGCCTTTGGACTCAGAAAAGCACAGAAACGCAACGCAGAGCGAAAAAAGAACAGCTCCCTGGAGTTTTCACTACAAACTGCCTCCTGTAGAAGCCATGTCCATTGGCCTGAAAACCTTTCATCAGGTCTGGATTTTTCACTTCTCTCAAATTGCAAGTTTGTTCAGACCTCCCTCCTCTGTTGATAAATGTTTCAACTCTTTTGCTGAGAATTGCTTGCTGCAAGACACCGTGTTCGGGTTTGGTCCTGAGAAAAGATGGTCACCGTTTCTTTTTAGCCAACAACTGCAGGGGTTCAGGTCATCTGTTGTTCCGATTTGAGAAAATACAAAACACGATTCAGAGTGGACTGTGAACAAGTTCAGAAACGCTTCGTCCATTGCAGGTCTTCAAATGGGAGCATGGACGTCCAGTTTCATTCCAGCAGTTCAGAAACTGTCACCTCAACCAGCTGGGTGCTGTTGAGTACAGCGTAAAAAATTACCAAGAAACCTTTGGCATTCCAAAACAGTGTCGACAAACGAGAAATTGGTGGATAAATTTTAGATGTTCTTGTGATCAATGGGACTATATTCTGGATGATGTAGGTGGAATAAAGCAGAGAACATTTTCCACAGTATCCCCACAATTGTCTAAAAGTCACAAATGCACTATTTTGTTGTTGAACAATGCAGCAGAACCAGACTGGATTCATGTGGACTGCAAGGACAGAACATTGGGACAAATAATTTGCAGCATTCCCAAGAGAAGCAATGCGAAGCAAGTTGACCAGGGGACACAAGTGGACAATTTTACCTGTTCTAGTGACCAAATACTTTGCAACAAAACTTGTTTCTTCTTTGTGTGGGTGCAAATGAGGACAAACACAATTTGGTCACAATTGTGTGCAAAACTAGACATGACATCAGTGTCAGAATTTGAAATATCAGCTTGGACATTTTTGATTGATAGTATTCAATCAGTCTTTCCTTCTGTTCTGATCTGGCAAGAAAGAGAAAATGTAAGAGAAGTTGCCTTGAAAAAGTACCTGTACATGATGAAGTCAAAAACAACAAAAATTTCCAAACCAGAAGTGGAAGGCTTTGTTATTTGTTGGAAGTCACAAAACATAAAGCCAAAGGTTTTGCCAAATATTTTGTTTGCTTGTCAGTATGGAGCCTTCATATTGGCTTTGTTTAAGTGTGACAGAATTGTTGATTGTCCCAATGATAATTCTGATGAGTCGCAGAAAACGTGTTCCTCATATTTTCAAACTGGAATGGAAAAAAAATAGAACGAAGAGAAACAATACCTGTTCTTCGCTGCATTACAAAACTCTCAAGGGAGTTTGTTTCCCATTCTACCTGCAGGACAACGTCAGTGCAAACTTGTCAGCTGCACACCACCTGGAAAGCTACCAACGGGAGATAACCCAGTGTTTACATGGGACATGGAATGAAACATTGAAATGTACCTGGCTGAATGAAGGCGACAATGCACCCTGCGAACAGGCGTCACAGATACCCTGTGGAGTGGGATCCCCGTGTTGCTTTGAAGTGACTGACATTTGTGTGTTTAGGTTGTACAAAGACTCTCATCTTTTTCCATGTAGAAATGGAGGACATGTTGAAAATTGTGCGCATTTTCAATGCAATTTAAACTTCAAATGTTCAAACTCTTATTGCATTCCTTGGATCTATGTTTGTGACAGCAAGTGGGACTGTCCCAGAGGAGAAGATGAAACATATGAACCTGTCTGTGGAGAACACCATGTTTGCACAAACATGTTCAAATGTAGGGGAAGGAGAATGGCTTGTATTCACCAGGCCAGTGTTTGCGACAGCAAATCAGATTGTCCTCAGAATGATGATGAAGAACTGTGTCAGTTGAGGCATCTCAGATGCCCTAAATTATGCATTTGTTTGTTGCTGGTTGTGGAATGCAGGAATGGTTCTTTTGTTTTTGACAAGTCATTCTCCCCTGTGGTATCAATTTCTGTCTTTCATGGAAATATCCCAGATCTAGTCACAACAATAAGGTCCTTTGAGATAGCTGTTCAGATTCTACTTGTTGGGGTCAAAGTTTCTTCTGTGTGTCAGATATTATTTCCAAGCACACTGACTTTGCTTGGGTTAGAACACAATAATTTGCAAATTCTAGAACACAATTGTTTTTCATCACATGGAATAAGAATTATCAGGCTAAATGACAATGTAATCACCTCTATTGCTTCAAAGTCATTTGCTAATCTTTCACAAATGAAAGTCATCAATCTCTCAAGAAATCCTGTGTCCATTTTCCCTGACCAAATGATTGTTGGTTCAACAAACATATCAATCCTGGCAGTGCATGACATCACATTCACCGGCATAGCAGCAGATGACACTTTCAAAGATATGCCTGTTAGTTTCGTCCACACAAGCGACTATCGTATTTGTTGTCTTGCTCCCGAAAAGGCCGCATGTTCTGCTGAGAGATTGTGGTTCAAGTCATGCTCTGACATGTTACCATCCACATACCTTAAATCAATGTTCAGGTTCCATTTCTCCAACAGTTTTTGTGGTGTGTTTCATTTCAATTGTGGGTCATATTGTTTCTGTGGGAGAACATATTGCTGGATTTGCTGCCACGATTGTTACTCTTGGCATTGTTGATGCATCCTGTGCAGTTTATCTCACAAGCATCTGGGCAGTGGATGCTTTCTATGAGGGGATCTATTTTCTCTTTGAGCAGTGGTGGAGATCCAGTGAGTGGTGTTTCGCATTTTTCTTCACTATCCTGTGGTTCACAGTGTTGTCGTTCTTGTTGATCCCATTTCTCACCTTCTCAAGACACATGGTTGTGGTGCATCCGTTGGACAGTAAATTCAAAAGAACATCTGTGGTCATAAAAGTGCTTCTGTTGGTGTGTTCTGCATCAGGATTGGTCTGTTTGGCTCTTACCCTTCTGTTCAAATTTGTGCACAGAGAAATTCCGACCGACTTGTGTTTACCATTCGTGGATCCGACACATTCTGTTCTGACAACAAGCATATTGACCTGGGTTGCTGCAGCAACACACCTGGTGGAGATAGGTGTCGTCATCACAATGTGTGTTATTCTGGTGCTCAAAGTTCAAAAGTCCAGTGAAGCTGTAAGGAAATCCAAATCCGAAGGCAGTGCAGGGCTGATCACACAGCTGGTCCTTTTGTCCGTATCAAACGTATTGTGTTGGTTCCCAGTCGACGGAATTTACCTTTCAATCATGTTTCTACCAACTTACCCACTGGAGTTGACCAGCACAGTTGTGGGACTGCCCATCAACTCCATTATCAGTCCTTCTGTCTTGTCAATCTTCTGTATCAAAAACTGCGTGAAGTCCACGGCCAAAAGCAGGCTCTAGACATTGCAATGAGACGGCTTAGTGGGTGTTCCAGGCACAGGCCAAAATGTTTGCCTGACTGTGTGTACACTGGGGTGAAGAATGGACAAAGCGTGTAAGCTGTGCTGAGGTGTAGACCCCGAACACCACCTTCACAACAACAGAAAATAGAAGCAGCAACATGTTCTTAAATTTTCGCAACACAGAAATGTCATTTTTGTTTCTTCTCCATGGAATGGACAAAATGGCACACTGACTTGAGAGCTCGAGCCTTGAGACGAGAAACATATAGATGTTGATGGCTTCTTTTCCAGCTCCAGCTTTCACTGTGCCACCCGCAGACAAAATATGTTCAATACAGACACCGTCCATGAATTTGAAATTGCTTGAAATCTTTTGGGGGAGGATGATCTGCGATTGTTTCTGTGAACCACAGATCCTGACGACACAGACAGGATTGTGAGAGCCTCGGACGAATGCCTGAGAAGGAGAATACATTCTTGTCTGGAACTGCAAGCTTTGTGAGCCATTGTTCACTCACAACCCATCCCCTCCCGATGCAGAAGGTTGAGACAAGCAGTTTCTCAGTTGGGAACCAAAGGAATTATGTTGTTGTTGTTGTTTTTTCTGCAGAAGAAATTCTATTTCACCTCAAATATTCAAAAAGCAGACCAGAGAACAACAAGCAACGCCATAGAATAACTCATGAAAATATATTTCAACACGTGACGATTTCAGCTGACTGGGCGCAAATACGCATTGTTCGAACAATTTCAATATTTTTTTTCAAATATCTCGGTGTTCTTTGTTCAATGCAGTCACCCAAACAATGTTACTGAATCCGTAGTGAAATTGGATCTTCTCTTCTTCAGCCAACAAATGTTTTCTCACTCAATTCCCCTGACAGGTTCATGCACTTCCTGGTTGTGGGTCAGTTTGTGATTCAGATACAGGAGACACTCTCAAGAGCTGTGTTGGTTTTGTGAATAATTTCTGTGCTCAGGCTCTCAGTGGAATTACTGCCTCACAGCAAACTATGTACCCAACAAGAACTACAACACATACTGTCTCATAAAAGGCCAGATTCTGTAGAATCTCCTTTTGTAAACCAGTGGGGTTGGTATTTGCATAAAGATAACAGGCTTTGTACAAGTTGACAGCTGCTACTCCACACAATAGAGAAAGGGACAAAGTCTCCACATTGTTGGACAGGTGATACTCAAAAGGATTTCTGCATAAATGGTGAACTAGGAATGTTATGTACAAAGCCAAGCAAACACAGAGTTGAATTGAAGTGTCAGGAATTAACATTGTCATGCCTATCAACAATCTTCTCAACATCAAAACTGCTTCCCAGTATTGTGTGCCTTCCATGGATTCTCTAAATTCTCCTTTCAGTCCATCATAGATTGTACATTGTGTTTTATCTGATGTGCTGTCTGCACTTTGATGGTCATCATGCTGTGTCTGCACAAGTAGAAATGTCAAGTGCAGGAGAAATGGCAAAGGAATGCAGCATGCAGCAAAGAAATATTTCCCTGAAATTCTGTTTTGTGCAATTAGTTTCATACCAACAACAAACAAAGCAGGATATGGCAGTATGTATGTCAAGCCAAATATAATCATTACTGTCTGCCATTCACTGTAGCACTGAACAGATCCATCATAAAGCCAAACATAGTTCCCAGCAACAGATGTGCAGACCAGTGTATAAAATACAATGGAAGTGAACCCTGAGTATGTGTACTTTATTATTTCAAGAAGGCCAGACATTAATTTTATTCTCATGTTCTCAAACTTGTCTGTATTTTGGTTGCAATACTTCAAAATATATTTCAACAAATAAAGGAGGAGAAATCCAAGGCTGCAGGATAGGTATACCTCGACAAGGAAGAAAAATTTGAAAATAGTTTTCTTGGTTGTTGTTACACCCTCCATTGCACATATATCATTTGAGATATAAGTCAGTTCAAAGTTCAGTATCAAGTTAATGAGTGATTCAATTTGGAGGAATATACTGTCAACTGCTCTTGTAGTGCCTTGTAGCATTGTTATTACCATCACTGACTTGACTTGGACAAAATATGTCACAATGCCAAAGTAGCCTTTGTCAACAGAAACTGCATCTGAATCTTTGAGTTCCTTCCTGAAGTGATTTACAACAATTGTTTTGATATATCCTGGAAAGGAAAGTATATCTTCCTTTGTTGTGTACCATAACATGTATAACACCATCACAAAAATCACTAATCACCACAACCAGTGGTCATCACATGTATTCTCTTCAAGGCATTGTGATGACAACATTGACAGCGAGTACTGCTCCTGACAGCCTCCACATAATACACCAGTTCTGTACCCTGAGCAGTGATTGTATCCTGAACAATCCTTTGTGCAGCGATACTCTGCTGGACACTGGTGCATTGTGATCTCATTGCTTTGCCTGAAACCCCAAAAGTTAGGACTGGAAGTGAGATCATTTCCAGGGCAGTTTTCCCCAGCTGGGCATGGCACACACTCCATGTGTAACTCATCATTTGCACTACTTGTTACAAACACAGAAGTTTGACCTGAGAGGTATGAAACAATAAATTGTCCCTCTGATGGAACATAGAATGATGATGGGCATGAAAAGCACCCAACCATTACTTCTTTGAAATCATTCTGAATGAACTTCTCTTCCAAAATCAATTTATACCAACTATGGCACTGAACAGTAAAGCCCAGATGTACAATATGTGCCATTTCTGATAACATTTTTAACTCTACCAATGAGGAAGATTGGCTTTTCAAAAATCTTGAGAAAACTGACTCTTTGATGGAGATATCAGAATGTGACAGAATGAAAACACCTCTGGGAGAATCATAAATTTGTTCAGAAACCTCAAAAATTGAGTTCTGGATATTAACTTTCAGGCACTTGTCAGATGTGAACAGGGTTCCACCACTGTCTGCAGCTTTGTTGTTCTTGAAGTTGATGCTATCTATCAAAACAAGGAGGAGGTCACAGTGATTTTCAGTTGCCTGGCTGCTGACACTAAGTGCCCCACCCTGAGATACTATCAAACCAGTTCTGGCTGCTTCATTGAATTTGAATGTGGAATTTGACATGATTACAAAGTTTGATGAGTCAGAAGACCACACAAGGAGAAACCAAAGGTAACTTCCTCACCAAACGGGTGACAGCTGGAACAGAACTAATGTTCCTATTCAGAGACTCAAAAGGCCAGTGAAAATAGTTGTCTTCCTCTTTGAGCTGAATAGCACGCAACAAGCAGCGCATAGTGTCTTCGCTTGTGCGTGCTCACAGGCATCAAAATAAGCAAATGCCAATTGACACCTTTTCAACTGTCAGAGCCAGTTGCATTCCGAGGTGTACTGGGGACAATGAGACCTCAAAATTCTGGCGAAGATGAGCATCCTTCCTGTGCGCATGCCTTCAAAAATGGGTGAATCATTCCTTGCTAAATGAGACAATTTTGGCTTTCACAGTCATGCGCGATATAAGACAATGAGGCCCCAGAAATTCAGGACAAGACAACACTCTTCCTGTGGACATGATAGAAGTACTAACAGTGCCGGAAACAGCCAATGACAACCAAACTTTTCCATGTCAGAATCGTGCGCAGGTATCTGCAAACAACATCAATCGCAAACTTCTTCCAAAATTGTGTTTGTCTTCTTCAAACAATTTAAACAAAACTGACAAAGTTCACGCAAAGACAAACATAAGGAAAGAAGGTGTCAATTTTTGAATTTGTACAACATCTGAAGTTTTTTAGCCCCAAGACTCGCGCTTGCACCCTAGTAGCTGGTTCCCTTGTCAAACTCAAACGTGACCACCTTCATGAAACTGTCCAGAAGTATTATTTGGTGCCTTGGACAAGCACTGCACCTGCTGTCCAATTTTCTGGAAATGAGAACACCTGCAAATGGCTGGCCAAAAGAACAAAAGGATGAATGTCTATTGCAGGGGGTTCCAGTGGAGCGACAAACAGCCCGAATTGAGTCCCTTTTGCCCTGACTGGACACACAAACACACACACACACACACACAAAACACACACACACACACACCTTTCACAGTTGTGGCCATCTGTCCAGTTGAAGTGGCTTGCTCACAAAACTATGAACCGTCGCGGCTGGTCCAAGAAAGCGTCATTCCCAAACAGAGGTGCACCGACTTCACGAACAAAAACTTTCACGAGTTCGTGACTTCACAGGCACACGCACGTTGGTTTTGCACGAAGGATAAACTTTTATTGACAAACTGAGAAAGAACACAAGGGAATGCAAAACAGTTTTGTTCAAAAAGTAATTTTGCTGGTGGTGAATACAAGTTTCAATTTTGGTACTGGCACTGGCTATTCACACCCCAGATCAAGTGTGTACCAAAGGTCATCAGGGTGATTAACGCACACAAAATAACCCGCGATCCTGATGAACTTTTTGAACCCCTCCTGGAGCCAACAGATGTTCTGATCACACACGATCGGGTTGTCTTCTATGTAGAAGTAGATTCTCCTGTCCCCGTCATCCACAATGCCCTCATTCAGGGTCTGCAGCTGGTTTCTCTCCAGCTTCAAGGCCTGGATGTTGGGCATGTTGAGGAAGACCCCTGGAGCTAAGTCCGTGATTCGGTTGTCATTCAATGAGAGTTCAGTCAGGCGAATCAAGCCCTGGAACATCTCGGGTCGAATTTCGCTCAGCAGGTTGTCATCCAGGTTGAGCTTTTCCAGCAGGGGCAGGTTCTCAAACACATCATCCGGGATGTCAGTCAGCTTGTTGTCATCCAGCAGAAGTTTCTCGAGTCTTGGAACGTCAGTGAAGATGTTTTGGTTGATGCTGCCCAAGTCATTTATCCCCAGGTCAAGGTAGAATAGTCGCTCCAAGTACCTGAATGCCCCAACCTCAATTTCAGAAATCTGAAAAAAGACCAAACAGTCAGGCGAATCAAGCCCTGGAACATCTCGGGTCGAATGTGGGCCAGCAGGTTGTCATCCAGGTTGGGCTTTTCCAGCAGGGGCAGGTTGAATCTTGCAAATGGGCGTTCAGTTGTTGATACAATCAACGCAGGGTTTGTTTACAAGCTGTAGTTGGATGTTGCATACAGTGGAGAAAGTTTGAACAAAAACCAATCGTATCACTGGAAACTATGTAGAATACCAGCATTTGTTGCAAATATGAAACAATCGTGAAGCTGACATCAACAAACAGAGAAATTTTAAATGATTCAGCGTGTTGACCTTGTTGTCTCTGAGGACCAGGCTTCCTGTGGTCCTGTTGACGTCCGGGTCCGGGGGCTGGAAGGCGTTCTCTCTCACCACAGTCAGGAGGTTCCCGTCCAGGAGGATTGCCCGGGGATTCCCCGGGATCTTGGGGATTTCCTCAACATCCCTGTCATTGCAGTAGTATTTCTGGTTGAATTCTATGCAGGGATACAGGTCCAGTATGGAAGGTTCCTCAGCAGCACAGGGATCCAGCATCACCAGCCCTGAAATCAAAATTTCAGTTGCCAAAGATGGGACTGCTTTTGTTTTTGTTTGGAGTAGAAATGCCCTGAAATATGTTGGCATCAATTGTCGCTGTTTTGTTTGTGTCTCTTGTTCCTCAACACGGGTTTTATCTTTTCCCCTTTTGTTTTCTTTTTGCATGGTTGAACTGAGAATGGAACGGATTTGTTCGTTTTCTTTCTTACTCACAGAAAATCAGACTGAGCAACTTCATCATCTTGAGAGATGGTTTTCTGACCCTCTTGAAGGTTGTTCCAGCAGTTGATTTCCTGGCGCTTTGGATGCTCACTGGAGACTGGAAAAGGTATTCACATCCTCAAATGACACATGAACATGCACGAAACAAACATTGTGTTTTTGTATCCATGTCAATGCACTGAACACAATTGACTTGAATTGCGCAGGCAGATGGCTGATTCAACACCAAGTGTGCGGAAATTGTAACAATACAATGGAATCGTCGTGTTTTTGTGGAGTCAAATGAAAGAACGGGGCATTAGCAGAACCAGCTGTTTGTGCAACTGTTTCCGGCCGAACAGCAATGAAATGACAACAAAGCCCAGATACCTACCCGTGCCCTCTGCTTCAGGATGTCTGGCCTTTGGACAAAGTCGTGACCCCCGTCCATTTCGAGAACCCAACAATGCTTGGATTTTTCATACCAAACAAATGCAGTTGTACTTTTGTCCCTTCTCCACTCAGCTGAGAACGCTCCATTTCTCATGGAGCCTCAATTCACCCTCTGGATGAGAACATTCAGCAAATTGAAAAACTGAACTCATTTGGTCTGACACGAGGTAAACAGTGTGAGTATAATTGACCAAATTGGAGAGTCACAGAGTAACATCGGTACAGTGGGCATGAGAAGCAACAGAGCGATCCTACTCACAAATCCAAGATGGAAAACCGCAGCGCACAGCCTGGTTTGTGACATTTCATTCGGCGCATTGATGATTCACCAGCTGACCCGTTTGGGTGCCATACATGTGCAAGGGTGTTCAAAGGGCGTTATGTTTGAGTAGCTGTGGAGGACAACAGCAGGGCGGAAATCAAGGTGGAATCACTCTGTTTTTCAAAAGCTGACAGTGCCAGTGACCATCACTTCTCTGTGGTTCTCACTGTGAAACTGAAGATCAACTGAGTTATCAGCCCATGTAACAATACAAATTCCAATTGTCACTTGACGTTGGTTGGCATTGTTCTGTCTGAAATGCTGGAAGTTAGCCAAGATGATAAGTCAAAACGACTCCCTCAGATGCTGATCAGCAGTGGGAAAAAAACGATGCGCCTTCACAGTGTTGTGTGCAGGTAGCCCGGGTTGGGCGGACCATACACTCGCCGTCGCTTACCCAGCCTCCTGTTCCGTCAAGGCTGCGCCGGAGTGAAGAACACAGTATGAAAGACTTGAATTTATTGTTCACTCCAGCAGAGAGAAACTCTCCTGCAGGAGCGTCCTGCTGGTGGCTTTTATAGGCCAGCACTAGGTGCTGCTCTGGGTGCAGCTTCAGCCTTGTGCAGGTCTGTGGAAGCAGCTCCACCGAGTACTCAGCCCCTTGCCAAAAACTGGATTGCACGCGTGCGAAGATGCCACACACTGTCAAAGCACCTGCAGGGCAGCATCTGATATAAGTATGTGTATACTTGTTTCACAGTCAAGATGAGGATCAAATTAGGATCTTTTGGCCTTTTTTGGTGGAATTTAGGTTGAGGATAATTTTGAAGGAATCAATTTGTGAAATTTGGGTTCTTTTGGCCAAAACGTTCAAATTGGGAGGGGTCAAAAATATTTCAAATGCAACTGAAATCCAATCCTAAGTCAGGACACGAACATCTTCACACAAGTCCTGACAGGTCACACCGCCCATGGTGAAAATGTTTGAAGTCTCATTTTCCTCCGCGAGTTCTGTTCAGGCCCATTGGTCACAAAGTCACAGAGAAAATTTGCCCATTCGGGTGTGCCCTGTTCCAAATCCAGCCTGATCTCCTCTGATTGAACTAGAGTGAACAAAAGTGGTCGACCCAGGGCCAACAGCAGAACAGGGTTGCTGCGTTTCGGTTGTTCTCCCACAAAAAGACCAAACTTCCACAACAGTGGTTTTCATTTGCCATTTGCCTCTTGTTACACGTCACGTTTGGGTTTGACCTTGCAGATGGAGGTTCACAACACAGAGCACTAGCGGTTCACTTCACGTCTGATCTCACACTGATGGAACTTGGTCAGGGTCCTGCCTTTCCCTCAGTGTTCGTCTGGCGCGTTTGAAGCTCTTTGCCATTGAATGTTCATTTGTTAACAGTTTCAAAAGTTCTGCTCTCTTTGGTTTTATGCCTTTTCTTCTGTATTTGCTGAACAATTGGCAAAGAAGAACACGTGGTTTTCCTTCCGTGTCTTCAGAGCTCAGATGATTCACCAGCCTTTTCCACTCATCTGTCGGGAAATTGCACAAAACACAACCCACCTCCACAGAAAGTTGACTATTTCCCCAGAGTGTCCCTCTGTCTGGCTTGAAGTGGATCTTCGCATACATTCGCCTTTGATAACCATTGTGCTGTTCGCTTTTTATTTGGTTTCACACGGCCTGGTGTGTTTCCTTGTTCTGAGTTGGAGACACCTCAAAACTGCAAGCGCTGGGGTGACTTGTTCCTCTTTGTCCGTACATTTTCTTTCAAAACTGCAAGCACGCTTCTCAGAGTTGGTGCTGGAAGCCCTAACCAAGCTCTTCAAACAGTCCATACAATGACGTCATGTCTTGGTTTTTACTGTACTCCAGATTTACAATACGCTTCTGGATTCGCTCTTGTTCAGTTTCCATCCTCTCCACCCTCTGCTTGAGCTCTGCATTCTCCTGTGAAATCCGATGCGCGAACTCTTTCGTCTTATCTGCTACAGTTCGAAGTTCTTCAACTGTGGCCTCCAGCTCCCTCACTGTATTTTTAACATTCACAATGTCGCCCTTCAGCTCACAACTGGTCTTGTGACAGGATTCCACAATTCTCTGCGAGAGGCGCTCCTCGACCTTGTCCAGACTCTCCAGTATTTTGTTCACTGACCCCTGATCCATTGCACTCTGTTCCAGCAGAGTATTGGCGTTTCGTCTTCAGGGTGGGGACATTAAAAATGAAAACGCACTGCATGGGTTCAACGACGGAGCAGCAAGTGCGGTCCCTCGCGCTTCAATGTGTCCGCATACTTAGATAGCTGGTGGAAAGTCAAGACCTGTTGAAGCCTTTCTGTCTCTTCAATTGTGATGTGTTGTGGCTGACACACATTCATTGCTTTTCCACAAAGGAGAAGAAGAAAAAATTGACAGGCAGCTGCATCGTTACAGGTGAAAATTATGCCGTTGTTTTTCCTTCATACGTAGCTTGTTCATTTAATTTTGCGCAGACATGAAAAAGAGCTTTTTAAATTTTTTATTTCTAAGTTTTTTTTTCATGAGCGCATTCAGGTAGGGTGCCTCATGTTGTGTGGCCTGCGCGAAGTTACTCATGGCTGTGCATCCCACAGAAATCGATGCTTGTTGCAGAGGTCGAACTGTCGGTGCGGCAATTGTCGGAGGGTCACGCGCACATCATGACCAAGTCAAAAATTGATCAGAGAGTGGAGATAAAATTTTGTGTCCAAAGTGGCTTCACACAAGCTGAAACAGTGCGTCGGATTATCCAAGTGCATGGTGCAAATGCCTTGTCTGTCTCGCAAGTGCGTCGCTGGTTTGGAGCCTTTTCGCGAGGGAGGGTTGAGACTGCTGATCTGCCACGCCCCGGACAACCATTGCGCCGCACTGCAGCCAAGATTCAACATGTGGATACCATTGTGAGACAAGACAGAAGGCAGACAGTCAGACAGGTAGCAGCCAGGAGTAACTTGAGCTTTGGATGTGCACACAGAACATTGAAAAAAGACCTTCTGCTGAAGAAGAAGTGTGCGCATTGGGTACCTCATCGCCTCACCCCCCAGCAGCGTCAAAGGCGTGTCGACAGGGCAAGGGCTGCACTGAGGATGCTTGGAAGGAATGGGCCTGTGGATCACGTTGTGTGTGGAGATGAGTCGTGGTTTTACTGCTGGGATCCTGCATCCAGAAGGGACAACAGACAGTGGTTGACCACTAACGCCGCAACGCCTGCAGTGCCGGTGCATGAGCAGTCAGTCCAGAAAGTGATGCTGGTGATCTTTTTTGATTGGCAAGGCTTGGTATACCGGTGTTTTGTGCCCCAGGGGCAGGGGATCAATGGTGCTTTGTATCTCCAAATTCTGCAAAATCTCCGAGATGCTGTGCGCCGCCGACGCCCACAAGTGTGGAGAGCCAGACATTGGGGATTGCTTCATGATGGGGCTCCTGCCCACAGGAGTTTCCCAGTGCAAACCTGGCTTAACAATGCCCCAGTGAACTTGCCACAAGTACCCCAACCCCCCTACAGTCCGGACCTGAATCCGTTGGATTTCTGGCTGTTTGCGAAATTGAAGAAACTTGTGCGGGGTGAACTCTTTCCAGACACTCAGCAGCTCATGAACACATTGGATTATCATTTGGGCCAGATTCCGCAACATGAGTGGGCAGCCGCAATGGACAGGTACAAGCCCAGGTGCATTCAAGCTCAAGGAAACTACTTTGAACACCCATGATTTGCTCAACCTGTGGTCGATTTGGTCAAGAACTGTGAGTAAAAAAACCAGAACATTCCATTCATTTGTTCAGCGCGCACGGCATTTGCCAACTCGGAGGGTGTGGCCATTTTCGAGCAGCTCCCAAACCTGATGCGCAATTTGAATTTCGAGCTCAGAAATTGACAACATGCGCTTCGAACATGCATTAAAGCATTGCCAAAGTTTGGTACAAAAATACCAAAAAGTTTCCTCTTTATTCGTATCTGCGCAAAATTAAATGAACAAGCTACGTACATTCGCCAAACAATTTTGGCTGCTGTCTGTCGAAAAACAAAGCGTTGGTTTGCTGTTATTGGAAACAATACCCGTGTTTTGAAAGTTCGAAGAACCCCACTGTGTGAACACACTGTGGGCGAAACAAAATGAGCACTGTTGAAATATTTCCCAGGACAAAGGCTGGAGCCGGAGATCCAGGTTCAGGCTTGGGGACATGTCTCAGGTTTTGGCCGGTGGTCTGCGGGTGTGGGTTGGCGTCTGTTGTGTGTAACAATGTGTTCAACCTTCAAATTCAAATTGAAGATCTGGACAAATGCAGAAGCAGATTTTGTGGGCAGTCAATAAGTTATGAACAATAATACGAAGGGCTATTTTCGTTGGCGCTTTTGCCCGAGCATCTTCTCAAATGCTATCCAATCACTGACGAGACTTCTTGTTTTGCCTTCCCTTGCGTTTTCCTCGCAGAATTCTTTGTTCCGATGGATTCTACCCCCCAGCGACTTGTGATGTGTTGTTGTGGAGTTTCAACAGTGCACCCGTCGGAGCCCACCGCGTCGGATTCCCTGAAAGACAGCGGGGGGGGGGGCGCATGTCGAAACGTCCATCCTGTCCTGCTGTGTTTTTTGTTATTCCACCATGCCTGTCGTCCAACATCAAACACAACATCGTCTCCACATTTGCAGCTGCTTGCGCGATGTGCAAAACAAGGAACTGCTCCAGTGAATGCAAGTGTGTCGGCGCCAATGCCAACTTCTGGGGATGCAACGTCAATGGGTGGATACAACAGAAATCACAACAGAGTGCAAGTCCAGATCCACTCGGGTGATTGCGTTGCGTTGTTGGAAAACAAACTCAGGTTTTAGGAGGAGTCATGATGAACTCACGCGGCTTTCCCGCAACGGAACATGGTGCGAAAATTGCCAATGAACGTGTGTGCGTGTGTCTGTGTACGAGAGAGAGAGAGAGAGAGAGAGAGAGAGAGAGAGAGGGAGAGAGCGAGAGAGACAGACAGACAGACAGACAGACACAGACAGAGACAGAGAGAGAGACAGAGAGAGACAGAGAGACAGAGAGAGACAGAGAGAGATAGAGAGAGTTTTGTAGTCACAGTGTTGATTCTGGGACACACCCACAAAATCCTGTGCTTCTGATTTTCGCTGTTGTCTGTTTTTCTTATTTGCATTTGGCTCCTCGATGTGCACGATCCCACGGTGTTGGGAGTATCTGACGATCACAAAGTTTGAGCCAATGGAAAACCTTTTTTGGCAGCATTTGGTTGGAAATGGGATCAAGAAAGGAACGAATAGTTTCGTGGATTGACAAAGGTGCGAATACAAGCAAAATTAAGGGATGATCCAGTGTCAGAACTTTGCAAATGGATCTTTGCAAATGGATTCAAACTTTGTTTGCCTGTTCAAATATGTCTCGTTGTGCCAGGACGCGAGGCAGCAGACTGAAGAGTTTCTATTGTACAGTCAGTTCTTGACAGCAGACGAATCGTGTCTGGCTTCATGAATTGACAGCTGTGATTTGTTGCCAGACAAATTGAAACAATTCACAATCTTGTTTACACTTCAGAGAAAGCTATTTATCATCTACATGACATCTGCCAGAGTACCAGACCGACAAACATCACATTGGCATCACAGAACCCACCTCGGATGATATAACACGTGATTGCACTCTCACTGACTGGTCATTGGTTGTTGTTCATCGTGTAACATCACCTGCCCAATGAAACGTCTCCCCCCAGCCTCTCTGTAATGGCTGAGCAGAAAATAATATATACCAAGCAGCTTGCGCAAGGAACAGTTGTTCGTCCACCAGTCCTGAACAAGATCTCGAGGTAAGTCGTAAGCGTGTTGTTGCCGCAACCACGAACGAATCGAACAATTTGGCGTTGATCTGTTCTGCATGAAATAACGTTCGAACAGATTGGGTGAGCTGAACGCAAATTCTACGGGTCTACCGGGGACAGAGGCAGTGTCGTCACAGAGAGAGACAAGATTACCAAGAGATGTCAGGGGCGAGGCCAAAAATCAGACAGAAAATAGCCATGGGGAATAAGCGGGGGTGAAGGGACACAAACAACAGAACAAGAAACAATCAAATGAAAGAATAAGAGACACATTTCAGTGAAAAAGAGAGAGATAGTAAGAGAGGAAAACACGGTATGATTTCAGGCCCATAAAGCAACTGGCCAAAAATAGACAACAAACGTCAAGCGCAAAAATCATGATGCCAGGGCTTCCAGAAAACGTATTCGTCTTCAACAGGCCAGTTTTGCTTGAGGAAGTGAAAAATTCTAGTCGACACACCATTCATAAGACACGTTGCAAATAGGCATATTGAAACCAAAACAGGTCCAAACGAACTTTAGAGGATGAGAGGCATTGGTCCACAGATCTATGTGAAGCACAAACATAAGTCGGAAACTCTGCCTCCCCTCAGTTAATTTGCTTGTAGCAAAGACGCTCAAAGCACCAGCAATACACAATACACCAGCCTTTCCAAACCTGGGCCTGTCTTGAACGTGCACGATTTTACAAGTTATCTTGCAAGCTGAGCAAAACGCAAAATCTATCTTTGAAAAGGGGTTTTTCACACAGGTGACGCAGCGTCAATATTTTGGGCATCATGTTAAAATTGGAAACCCGCAAAACAAAACTTTGACACAAGCGTCAAAAAATCTGACGCCGGCCTGCCTGTGTGAAAACACCTATTCGTAGAAAATCAAGGCGTTGCTGAAATAAACAACACTGAAGTATGAATTGCAGCCTCCACACAGCCAGGTTTTCACCAGACTGCCTTGTCTGCAGGAAGTGGGAGAAAAACCAGCAACTACCATGAAGACCGCACTTCTCATCGTTCTGCTTGTGTCAATGACTGTCAAGCTTGCTGAAGGGGTGGGTCAGATGCACTGGGACCACAAGCGGACATCTTTGTCATGAGCAGCATGACAAGAAGTTAGCACTGTCAGCATTCTTTGTCAGACACTGCTGCAAAATGAATCCTGCAAACAAGTGTGAAATAAACCTGCAACAAGTAACATTGAATTCTGCATTGTCAACTTGTATTCTTTTCTCAACGATTCTTTGATGAGTGTTTTTGTTTCCAGGCTCCACTGGAGACAGAAGTGGCAAAGGTAAAGAGTATCTCATTGTAACAGGTCAGAAATTCATGCAACTCGGTGTGTGACCACAACTTTGTTGCAGAAACATGTGATGCAGAGGAGGCAGATATACGACCCCAACTGCGAGAGGCGTTGTATGGCCGTGTTCAACGACATCAATTATTGCTCTAACATGTGCTCATGAAGGTTTGTTTTCTCTAACATTGGAATTTTTGTGCTGACGTGTAAAACCTGCAATTGATTGTCAGTGAAACCCTGTACAGAAGCTGCTTCACACATTTAGATTCAATCCGTCCATCCAACGACACCCCAAAATTGTGACCAAAAGACCAGCCAAAATGAAACAGTTGAGAGTGTGGTGTTTCTTTCCTGCTTTTAGAAACACCGTGGAACGTAGTCAGTGATACCAACAAACGTTCAGCCAAAACAGTTGACAAATTGTGATTGTTTTTTTTTTTTTCTTGCGTTTGAAGAAACACCGTCGAACATCACCTTTCAGTTTGATTCGGGGTTATAACTGATCAGTGCAACAAAGGTGATGTCAGATGGCTCACTGGTCATCCATGTTATTTAACGAACAACTCTTTCTTTGCTTTGATCTCTTCCACAGATGTTCATCTGTAGCAGAAGAAAGAAAACAACAGGAGACATTTAATTTGAGCCAAAACAAGAAAGAAGTATTTGCTTTCAGTTTCCCAAAAAATAAACAGTAGCAACTGAAAAGACGTAGTTTCCAATCGCGTTTTCTCCCATCTTCATTTTGTGACTTTGCAAAAAGTATATAGAGACACGAGAGACATCACGATTTCATTGAACCTCAACATCATTCTTGGAGAGTTCAAGTTTTGAGTACACACAAGTTTACACTGCAACGAGGGTGCTGAACAGGCGAATGAGTTGGCACACCAAGCGAAGGAGGAATTTCATGTGGTCCTGAAGCAGAGGGAGGGGAACAAAAACAATCTGGAATCGATTGTCAAAGAGGAATCAACACCTGTCCAGCATTCGTTGAGGCAAACCGTTGCATCGATCACCATGCACTGAGTATCGAAAGAGTTTGGACATCCCGACTCTCTCCAATACCATTCTCCCTGCACAGCTTGCAATGCGTGAAAGATAACAGGTCTATTGTTGCACGGTGGCTGACTGACTTTCATGTCTTCTCAACAAAAGTGCAAATGGTCATACGCAGCTGCCTACATACAGGTGGAAATTCGCTTTTTTCTACTCCTCGACACATTCCACAGAGAATTTCAAAAACTTGTTCTATCATGCCTGTCAAAGCGAAACAACATAATTGTGAATGTTTGCTTCCACAAAAGCGTTTGGATGGTTACTGGTTCAATTGAAACTGTGGGAACATACGGGAAAGAAAGGGAACGGTCACCATTGCAAAGCAACCAAAAGCAACGTACTGGTGGTGAATGCGGCATCGCTGACAAAAAATTACGAGCGAAAAGACACTCAAGTGAGCAGAGGGGACTGTATGTGCTCGTGGAGATAGCGACTGACATAGACGAGGGAGGCAGCGAGTAACCAGAGACACAACAACACTGCTTGGTCTACCCAGTACCAGGATTCTTCTCCATCTGAAAGACAAGGAGGCAGATTTCACGGGCCTTGGCAGGGTCCATCGTGTTCTTTGTAATTGGACATTCTGGTCTGAAGCACAGTTGGCGAAACATTGGTCAGCATCCATCATGAAGATTTTACTCTTCATCTTTCTTCTCATGGCTCTCAACTTTGCTGAGTCGGTAAGTTACCATGTGCAAGAGCTTCAAGTCCAAACTGTCAGTCACATTTTTCCAGCTCTGTGACAAAGCTCTTGTGACAAATATGTCTGAAGTGAAAGGGCAATGCTCAGCTGTCTGGTTGGTGAAATTTTGTTGGATGATTTGCTGAATGGGTTTTTGATGTGTGGTTGCTTTTTGTAGGAGCCTGTGGAGACAGCAGCATTGAAGGTCTGTTGTTGAACAAACACACAGAGAAATAAATGGATATCTTTTGGAAATGATTGCTGTGCATGGCTTGATTAGGCTGCCTTTTTTGATGTTGCAGAGAGACCTTGAGATGACAAGGAGGGATGCACAGGCTTGTTACAACGACTGCATTGCTGCTGGACAGGATGAACTACTGTGTGTCAATTCCTGTTTTGAATTTAATCCGGCTTAAAATGTCATATTTCATGTCTATTTTGGTTGATAGCTTGTCCAAAGTCAGTGCACATACCAAATTTATGAGCAATATTGTTCATTAAAGATTTCTCCTGCAGTATTGTGTGGTGTTGGTTTCCATGTGCACTGTGCACACCCTGAAAAATGTTTGGTCTGCCCCGCAACGATTCTGCTCGACCGGAAGTTGAAGGCAAGATCCACGGAAGTTCTTTGGTAACGGCTGCCATAGCCACAGTGTCATTGCAATTGAGGGCTGTGGGTTGAGCTGTGTTCGAAGCAAGTTGGACCAACTGAGCCTGTGGTCGCGACCAAAGCAACTTGAATAGAGCCCCGACAACAATCTGGTTTCTTTTTACCTGCTAAAGGTGTAATTGCCTTCCTCTGTAGTGTGCTCTGCAGTGCAGCCTCCTCATGCCACCAGTAGGTATGGCTGAAGTAAGCATACATCACGTCCAGAACACAATGTTAACGTTAGAAAATCACATTGGACGTCCGCGTGTGTGGGAGGTTGGGGTGTACATGGGTGTGCGTGCGTGTGTGCAGGGGGTACCTGATGTTGTTGGTCATCTTTGTTTTTTCAAAGTGACGCTTGAAGAAATTCGCGGAGAATACAATTTTGATGCCAACCGGCAGATGGAATGCAAGTCTTTGTTCGTCTGTTCAAACAGAACAGATGTAACCAAGAAAAAGATTTATGATTGATTCACAATGTAGCAGTGCTCAGGCAACTGCGGGTCCGTGGTGTGGAGAAAGATTTCAAGCTACCAAGTGGCAGTGATTGCAGAAGAATAAAAAAGAAAAAAATAATTAATGAAACAAACAAGAAGAAAGAAAGGAATAATGACATGAACGAAAGACGGAAAGAAAGAAAGAAAGAAAGAAAGAAAGAAAGAAAAAAACAAGAAAAAAAGAAAGGAAAAAAGAAAGAAAGAAAGAAAGAAAGAAAGAAAGAAAGAAAGGAGGAAGGAAAGAAAAGAAGGAAAAAGAGGAAGAATGAAAGAAAGGAAGGAAGGAAGGAAGGAAG
>JAAUXT010029810.1_pt1 | contig 25538 bp, 21 predicted proteins | sample 7278171 | NCBI WGS metagenome assembly JAAUXT01 (sample SAMN14350112, study PRJNA611818) | marine sediment metagenome | isolation source: surface marine sediment (1.8m) | place: French Polynesia: Moorea | collected 2018-08
AGTTTCCAGTCAAGTTTCAAAAGAATGTCAATGGCAACTTCCCTAGCAACCAGATGCAAAACTCCCTAGCAACCAGATGCAAATGGCTAAATCTCAGGTTCTTTTTGTGACAAAGGCATGATCTATGGCCCATATGAAATGTATTTGAAAGTAGTTTCCAGTTGAGTTTCAAAAGAATGTCCATGACAACTTCCCCAGCAATCAGATGCAAAACACCCCAGCAATAAGATGCAAATGGCTAAATCCTGAAGATCAAAGGGGATCATCGCACCCGCAGTTGCCTTAGCACTGCTTCTCTTGTTCATCAAGTATTCAGACCAAATATGCAGACATAGCACTCAATGGTGACTTCATTCTGCGGCCACTGCCGTAGGTCTCTTGTGAAACCACCTGAAGAATTTGTGGACCCACGTATCAATGATGCTGTAAACCACATGATGCAAAATGCAGCTCTGTATGAAACCACCTTTATGTTCATTGTTATGATCCAAATACTCAATGTGCTTCAATTGAGTGATTGGTCAGGAATGACATCTGACCACAAAAACCACTCAGAGAAACGACAGTCAGGAACAGCTCCTCACAGTCTTTTGGGACTGGCAAGGTGTGGTTTTCCATCACAGAAGCACAAAGCATCACTGCTGAGATCTTTGTACGTGTGTTGCGCAGTTTCATTAGGGACTTTATGCAACGGCGTTTGTTTCAAACGTCGCGCCACTTGTCGCGTCAGGTGGAGTATGGTGATTGGCCAGGGCTATGGAAACTGAGCACAACGTCACCAATTTGTGTGCTCTTTTTGACGTTGGCGTTGACGCGACGTGCACCTCAAACGTCGTGCATAAAGTCCCTAGTGTCAACGATCAGCGGTACGTCACGAATGTGTATCAAGGAATTTTCTGTGTCATTCAGAGTGTCAACTCTCTCAGAAAATTGGACGAGACACTTGAGGTAATGCAGCATTTCCCATTGCATCTTGAATATCTACTTTGACATCTGCACAGGACACAAACAGGGGCAATGTGGGGCACCACAATAATGGGAATCTGTCTTGGTCCCTGCATCTGCAACACGTTTTGCTCAACCAGATCATTTGATACAAAGTGTGAACAATTCTTGCGGTTCTTTATGAGAGATGCAGAGACAAGGTAGTTGGAGTTTGACACAAAAAAAATGTGCGGTTGACTGCCGTTTATTGTGCGGTTGACAATGTGGTCGTTGGTGGGAGATGCCATGCACAAAAAGTTCATGATCCCACTTGTTTGTTTCTTGTACTCTTCATCTGACATCAGAGACCAGTGATATTTTTGGCTGGCAAGTTGCATGAGCCCAGACATCAACACCTGCAGTTGTTGAGGATCATGACAATTTTAACAAAACCCAAGAAAAAGAGTTTTCAGAAGTATTGATTCCTCGGCTTGTGTACTCACGGCAATACTTTTAAGAAAATTCCAACAAGAGTTTCTCACAGCCACAGTCATGATCACAAGTGTATAATAAGAAAACAATTACAAAATAATTACTGAGGGTATAATTGAGGTCTGAAAAATGGTTAATTAATACCTGATATAAAAAAATTAACAAAATTCAAGGTATTTTGATAAAGTTTTTTTCCAATTCTTTTTTGTTGAAATTTTCCTGATTGTTGCTTTGTGAAAAATTATTCTTAGATAATTGATCATTTTGGAAGCAGTAGCATTCTATTTAAATGTAATGTTCAAATCTTAGTTATTATTTTCAGATACTGGAGATCTCTAATGTATTTTTGTTTTACTGTTAGAAAACTTCCTTGTATATTTGGTGAAGTATTAAAAATGTTCTCTTCAGTTTGTAGTCATTTACATCAGTTTCTCGGTGAAGGAATCAATACTTATGAAAACCGGTACGTACCCTGCACTTTGCCCTGCACATGACACAAGATACCAGCAACCCTCAGAACTGTAGACCTACTCAACAAAGACAAATTTTATTTTAAGTATCCCCATAAAAACAGCTGCAAAGGGAAAAATGAACAACCTGAAACACACACACACACACACAGACATTGCATCCCACATTTTTGTTGAGACCATTCTCCTCAATTTACATTCCTTGCACAGAAAATTCCACGCTTTTACAACAATGTCACACAAATGCACTTGGGCACACTAAACATTCTCTGAAGTTTGAAACATTTCCAGAACAGAAGCCAAAACAGATCCAGTCAAAACAATAAAAACTCCAACAACTTCCATCCAGTTTCTCTGACCAGGCAAAATAGATGATAAAATGGTGTACTGTGGAATCAGGAAAACCACTGCAAGAGTACTGATAATTATGTTGAATGTACTGCCAGAAATAAGCTGCAATGAATACACCAAACACACCCATGTAGCTGCTGATGCCAATGCATGAACAGAAACTTGTAAAATATCAAAAGAGTCTCCTGGCCAAACAGGTGATTCTACAACAAAAGTCAGTGTCACACTACAAACCAAGCAAAGTGAGAAAGACCAAAACAAAGATCTCCATCTGTCCTGGTGTAAACACTCATACTTTTTTAACATGGCACCTATGAAAGAAAGTGTTACTCCAGAGAAACCTGCTGAAACAATTCCTGCCAGTGTAACATATTTTTGTGGTATTGGCTGTAGAAATATGACTGTTCCCTTTTCATTTGGCCTTGTACTGGCAATTGCTGCTGGCTGGTGTACACTACTGGTTGAGTCAAACCAGCAAAACTGCCACATTGCACAGTTGAATTGCAAGTCATACTCAAAATTAGCTGAAGCTGAATCTGCAAGCAGTGTTTCACACAGGATTGTTTCATTCCAATGTGTCATGTTTTGATTTTCACAATTGGCCAAATTGACTTTGTTGAGATTTTCATTTTGCAATGAGCATAACTTTTGCATCTGGAGAATGCAGTCTCCACTGTAATTGCTCCACATGGGAGACACCATTGTTGGTTCCATGGCAGTATCATCCCAGGGCTGAAGGACAAGTATGGCTCCCCCAAGGCACAACATGGCAAACAATACTCTTTTGCAGCTGAACCTCTCTTGTCCACACAGCCAGTAAATAAACAGCCCAGATAGCAAACTTAATGCAGTTTCTGCACATTGAGCTGCAGTTCCTGGAAACAAGGCAAATCCAATGTACAGAGCTGTAGAGTCTAGTATCACAATGAATCCATAAAACAGCATAACTGGTACATCTTGCCAAGGTATTTTTGGTATTCTTTGTTTGGCTAACATCCAAACCAAAGAGGTGAGTACAATTCCAACACATCTAAACACCTGAAGCTCCAGATCAGGAATTCTTCTCTGCAGTAACTGAATATTAGTCACACCAATAACATGTGCAATAACAAACATGAAGGCAGCCAGGATTCCTTTGAGACTCTGCAGCCAAGGCCGGCGCTGTGTCTCCTGTGCTGGTCCTGGTCCTGGGCCTTCAGCGCTTTTTGAACTTCTGTCTTCAAGCAGAAGTTTGTCAGATTCACTTGGCTCACCCATTGACAGAGTGGTGTTTGTACTGATGCCAATTAGAACCTCTGAATGATTTTTTCCAGTTGGTTTCTCTTTGATCCAGTTTGCTTACTCTGGATAGGCCTCGTCTCGCAGTCACCTGAACACGACTGCGAAAAGGTCAGTTGCAGGGATATTTTTTTCTGGCTGGCAGCAACAGACACAGCTGCTGTCTTGGCAGACGTGTTTTCTTTTCTGTTGTCCGATACTGGTACATGTAAAAGACACCACCTGGTCAGGTTTCCCCTTCCGCTGTGTTGTTGTTTCCCAGTGACTCCACCTTTTCATTGTTGAGCTGTTTGTTCTGTTTTGTTCTCCATAACAATATGGCTGCCTTGCGTGTGCATTCGTCTTTGTCATGAACATTTACCAGTTGGTCAAAAATGCATTCTGTTCGCACGCAGGTGTGAAAATGTCAACACAGACAAACCAAGCATTCTTCTTTTTGCCAAATTCACAAAAACAGGTGGAAGTGCATCCTTTTAGACTGATATTCAGCTGGCCATTGCTCACATTTCTATGGCATTGTGCTGAGGAGTCTCGCACAGCAGATGCAGGTCCAGGACCCTGTCTGAAGAGTCTTCACCACCGATGGCATTCATTCAGCCAAAAAAAAACGTTGAAAACAACATCAAAATAGAAGACGAATTCCAGGTCTCGTCAATATTGGGTCCAGGTCCGTGGATTTGGGGGAGTGGGGTCAGAGAGGGGGATGTGGACCTGGCTGCCATGATTTACAAAAAAAATGAGTGTAAGCCCCCTGCGTTTGCGCTGCTGTCAGATCGTCTTTCCTTTCACTTCTTCATTTTTTTCTGATCAAGCCTCCCCACCCGTGGGTCGCCCCTGCTTGTAACTCCCAGTTTCACAGCTGTCGCACGTGCACATGAAAATAAATTGCCCCAGCTGATTCCGCCAAAATGCGCAGACGGTACAAAACTTCTGGTCATGGTAAAACTAAAGACACGAAATATTTTGCGCTTTAAAATTTTGCAGGGAGGCTTGGGGATACAGTGCACAACAACAGTTCTGGGGAAAGCACAGACAAAACCGACTCAACCCTTTCATTTCTTGTGAAGTCAAACTTTGCAGGGAGAAAACACAATGTCAGAAACCTCAACCAGAATTTTTTGTGAATTTCAGTTTTTCATGTGAGACATTCAAACACAATGTTTACAGGCTGTTTTATCATCATAACCACCAAATAACAACAACCCCAAGCTGCTTCCTGTACCTGCATGAGCTTCTCTTGAGTACTCTCACAGGTGAAGCTGCTCCACAGCGAGAGCAGGGCAAATTGGGAAGGTTCATTTTCGGGTGACACACGCACATTCACACGTAGATTCCAACAATTACCTTTTTCCCGTTTGCTAAGTTTACATCAGGGCAAGGAGACCTGGGCCCGCAGCCACCACCAAAACCCCTCAACGCTCCAAAAGGCGCGGCTCTTTGCGTGGATCCACCTCGCATCAAAAGAACAGGTTGCTTGACTGATGACTTGGCTGGCTTTCATTTTGATTTCCAGTGAAGCAAGTTGACAATCTTGATGTTGTCGCAAGTTGTTCAAAGACTTGCTTGCAGCAACAAAAACAGCTGTTGCCAAGGGAGGTTTGTTTTTCATTGTTTCTTTTTTTCATTGCAATAAACAGGCGAGTCAGGTCACTTTTTGTTGTGGCTGTGAAGTCTGGCTGCATCTTGTTTGTATGTTGTTCACAATATCATAATGCTGACATCTGCCAAGTTCAGCATTCAAAACAAATTTTCTATGGAAGGTTCTCATCCATCATGAAGATTGAGGGACTCAGTCCCTGGGATAAGGTTCTGGTTGAGTGACCCCTCACGAAGGCCTTCTCGGGATTTCTTCTGTGTTAGGTTTGTGGCATCAGGAGCTGCTTGAAAGTACTTCACCTGGCCGGGCACGGCACCAGAGCAGTAGCAGGGGTCAGCACCCCACGACCCCAGGAGTCGCCCATCTGGCCCAGGAGAGAACCAAATTTGAGCGTGCAAAAATTGTGCCAGTATCTTTTTTTCATTTTCCATGTGGATGGCTTTCTACTTTTGAAGTCCCTGTTGTGCGGCTGTCATATTTTGAGTTTCATTGTGCGAAGTCCATTCAGGGCGAAGCACCATGTGGCAATGCAGTATATGGCAGCTGGACTGAAATGTCCCCTGCCCCCCTCCCCCCTACCAGCCCCCCTACCAGACCCCCCTGGCATGGATAGCATGCAGCATGACTGGTGGAAGACAAGGAGGACAAGGAAGAATTGATGAACACGGAAGAATTGACGACATTACTGACGCCGCAAGGGACTTCACACTGCAGTTGCCTTGAGCACTGCTTCTTGTTCAGAGTGGATCGCTGACCTGATATGTGTCCGGTCATGCGCAAAGCACATCAGACAAACCAACAACAGTTAGATTGTAAAAGATTGCATTTTATTGCCCCGTCAGCCTGACCAACGTTGTCACCCCAATCACACCATTTCTCACCAGGCTCCCAACAAACAGACGGCCTCTGTTGGTGTGTCTGGTGTACACCTCATTTGGCATCGCTTTTGGCTTCTCCAGGGCTGCTCTCGGGTAGTAATCACCTCATGAACTGCTGATTTGCTGGTTGTGAAAAAATTTACTACAAGGACACACAAGTGTCTTTGTGGAGGTTGACATCTGTCCTCAGCCTGCAACTGCCAAAACTACTGAGTGGGATGCTGTGAGGTCAAGGGCCTTTCTGGTTGTGTTGTTGTGCTAAGATATTAGAGTGTTTGATTTTGGAGTCTCTCCAAACTGATTTCAGCAAAGAAATTCCAACCATAATTGGACTGAGAACAGCTGTAATTTGGCCAACTGTGACAACAGTCCAAATTATCATGTCAGTGGGATACACAGGCAGAAATAGAGCTGTGAGAAACACAATGTCTGGAGGGATCCAGCACATTGTGGTGGATATGATAGTTAGATATAGCTTGATACTCAGAGAGGCACTGCTGACAGATTTGGACTTTGAAATGGCTTTTTGAGACTCCTTATACTTTTTCAGCAACAGGAAAGACATCACTTTGATCAAGATGGAAACTGTGATGTGAAAACACAAAATAAACAAAGTCATAAGCCTGCACAAAAGAACAAACTTTGTTGGATCAACAGTAATCAAACACAATGAACTTGGAAAAGAACCATGAGAAAAATACAGTGATGCTGAAAAAGCAAATGACAAACACAAACCAAGGAAATGTAAGTGTCCAACATGTTTGGCAACAAAATTTGATCTTTTGAAATCAGTATCTACAGGATGAATAACTATCATCAATCTTGATAATGACAGAAGTATCTGTGCTGCAGCACTGGACAGACTGAAATCCAAAGCCAAAGTAGAAGCAAGTAAACAGACAGTGCTAGATCTCCAGTGATATTGCTCAATTGCAAATGTGTCTCCATATGTTACATCAGCCCCTGCAATGATGTAAAGGTATGCTCCCTGTAACATTTCAGCAACATTCAAGCCTACAATTAAAATTGTATTTGATGGGCTCCTCTGTCTCCACACTAAATGCATCACTACAGAAATAAAATTCAAAACAATAGTCAAATTGCAAACACTCCATGATGATACCTTCAGTCCAGTGTTTGGAAATAATTCCTCACAAGAGAAATACCATACCATTTCAGTTTTACATACAGTATCAGGTGAGGTCAGACAACAAATTCTGATGTCATTTGTTTCAACCAATTTTGGTGAATGTTTCACAAATATGTCAAGTAGAACATCATTCATTGGATTCCATGACAGAGATAGTGTACCAAGAGATGTTTTGAAAAGAGTTGCAGACAGAGAAATCAAATTGTTGTTTGTCAGATTCAACACATGCAGATTGTTTAAATCTGCCAATGCATGATTATTTATTGTTTTTATTTGATTGAAACTTAAATAAAAGTGCGAATAACATTTTATTGGTTTTAAAGCAGTTGTCTTCAATGTGTGGCACATTATCAAACATCAGGAGTAAAACCTGGAGATTACCAGCAGGGAAAATATTGCATGCTTGACCCAAAGACATGTTCAGTAAATGTGCAGAGATAAGATGTGGTAACCTGTTAAAAATTTGAGGCTGGGTACCAGGTGAGTGCTGAACAGAAATGTGGACAAATGAAACTGGGGATGGAAAGTTTAAGAAAGCATTTTCACACATAATAGCAAATGCCAAACAGGAACACCTGTCAGGACAAGGTACTTTACTGAGTTGACACAACAGCTCATCTTCTGCATGAAGACAATCAGCAACTCCATCACACAAAGATGCCAAATGAATGCAAAAGTGTTGACACCTGAACATACCTTGACATGCTTTCACAAAGTGACAAATATTTTCAGTCTCATCTGTTCCTTTGGGACAATCCCACCTCTTGTTGCAAACATACTTCCAATGAATACAGTAAAACCCAGGACATTTGAACAAAGCATCACATTCAAAATATGTGCAGTTGTGTAAATGGGCAGCATTTCTACAGGGCACAGTGTGCAAATACTTGTCAAGCTGGAAAACACAGACATTGTGAATATCAAAACAGAGTGTGTGCCCTGGATAGCATGGTAATTGATTCCTGTCAATGCAATGTCTTTTTGTGTTATTAATTATCAACCCTTTCAGTATGCTTTCATCTTCACCTTTGGTTCCACAGTCTGGCACAAGGTCATCAACAAGAACACCAGGTAGAATTAGTCCTCTTGTGCACTTGAAGAAATAAGATTTTGATTCATGCCCTGACAGCTGTGTGGCTGTTTCCTTTTGTGATTCACCTGAAGTATCAAAATTAACACATTGTCCTTCTTTGGTCTTGTACAACAATGAAGGGCAGCATTTTTGCTTTGATTCTGTTTCTGAGCAAGTGCACAATTTTTTATGGGTTTCAAAGGCACATTTGTTGTATTCAGAACAGAATTTTAGAACTGATATGAATGAACCAGAATGACAAAGAATAATGTTGCTTCCGTGAGTGACTTGGATTTGGGGCATTTGAAACAATAAAAACCCTGCATGGTATTTCGAATTCTGCTTCACTATGTACATGTGTCTGAACTTATCTAAGTGGTAATAACTAGCAGATGTGCAATTAGCAAAATGGCAACATAGAATTGGTGTTATTTGTAAGGTATACTTCAAAATGTTTTGCAGAGTGGATTCATGTTTGAGACTTTGGTGGGTCAATTGCAATCGATGATACATATATTTTGCTTGTGATGCTTCTTGTTGTTGAGTCCATATTGACTTCACACAGTGTGAATTAATTTTCAACATACCCTTTGGACACACTTTCACAGAACAACCTGTCTTTTCCTGAGAAGCAGAAGGTGTGGTTTTGTTTTCTAGTGAGCACACACAAGTTCTGATATCTTTGATTGGTTCCCTACAATCCACATATATCCACTCTGGTGCTTTCAAATTCATCAGAAGAAAAACAGTACACCACATTCTGTAACTTGTGCTGACAGATTGATGCATCATTTTGATATCTGGTATCACAGGTCTGTCCTTTCCATAAGCTGTCCAGCGCTGAGGTTGATCCAAAAGATCTATGTGATCCCACTGAACTCCACCTGTTACCTCAAAGAGGGTAGCATTTTCATGAATAAATATGTTGCTTCTTTCTTCACCAAATTTATAAACAAAGTTGTGAAAAGCTAGAGGAGAGCTATCTTCCCAGGAATAAATCTGCAAATTTCCACACTGTAAATAAACCATTGTGCAACTTTAGCACACCTTATTGAGCCTGTGCTGCGATGCATGGTTGCTTTTTTGGACCAAACTGAAGGAAGGAATTCAAGCCAAGCCCCCAGCATTTCAGAGCCACAAGCCCAAGTCTGTGAATTAGTTTTTTTTTTGCAAAATTTACTCTACAAGTTTCGTTGTTTCCATAATCCTTGATGTTTTGTCAGACAAGCTTGTTTCATACTTCACCACACAACAAAAACACTCACCTTGCTCCTGTCCCTTGTGGAATGACCAATGAATATTGCCCCAAAATATGGGAGTGTCACTGAATTTTTAATCAATACCAAAAACTCCTCCATGTGTCCCTTGTTGAAGAAGTACAGCATGTAGCCACCTAAACTGATGCACTTTTGTTTTGTTTCAAGCCAGTTCAATGGGGTTTCTAGAAACACAAATCTTATTGCATACTTGTGGAACAAAGTTATGGGGTCAGCAAAACATACAGGTATTCCATCTTCTCTGACTGTCTTCAGGCAGGTCTTATTGACTGTTTCTCTCAAGTTTAACATTTGTTTGTGTCTTGAATGAAAAAAGTAAATACAAAGACCAATGTCAGCAGAATATATTTCAGCTCTCACTCTTATTCCAGGAACGGAGACTTCAAAACCATCTGCAATGGAGCTTGTGTAAATTCGAGTCCCAAATGCAACTCGCTTGTTTTCCATTCGGAACTCCTTCGATGCCTCCATCCAAATAGTGTGAGCTGCAGAACTGCTCAAGTTGCATGCAGATGTATTTGCTGTAAACAAAATAGAATCAGTGGTACCAATCAATGAGTATTCAGAAATGTGCTCAACCTTATCTTTCACGCATCCTACATCTTTGGAAGAGGAAACAAGTGTTCTTTGTGGGTGTGGCTTGACTGCAGTTCTGCCTATTTTGACAGATATCCAGGCACTTGACCAGCCTCTTGGAGCATGAATAATTATACACATTAATGGTCTGAAAGATTTCGTTCCAAATGATTCTGCTGTCCAGCCTTCTTGGTGATTCCCATTCAGACTGTTCCATTTAAATCTCTGTTTTGAGTTTCGCCTTGATTGAGTTTTGTTCCACCACTCATGTACACGTTGGAAATGTCCTGACAAACCTAGTCGAAAATCATATGTTGTACTGTGTGGCAAGAAAAGGCTGAAATTGTACATCACAGCAAAGTTTGATTTTGAATGGGGCACAACATGCAGCAAGACAAGATTACATGCTGGCAGTTTTTCCAATTGTATTCTTCTAATTTGCAACACAAAACAGCTGATGTTGCTGCTGATTTCAAACTTGAAAAAATTCATTTGGACAGAATAAAATGTGATGTCTTTGTTGCTTTTAGCATTCATTGTTGTTTTCTGATATGCCCAAGTCAGAACATGACACGGATTGAGGAAAAGAGTTCTACACAATGTATTTTGTGCTGAAAGTGTCATAGAAATTGTGCTGTAAAACTTGTACCAAAAGACAAAAACAATGATCCTTGGTGCATTGGAATACACAGGCCTTTTGAGATGAATGTCTGGAAGGAGATTGTCACACAGAAGAAGAACTTCTTTCAAGTGAAACCCATCATCCTCAAAAATGCTAAGACCACCATGATTGCAAGCCATTCTGTCTTCTGTTGAGATGTTAATTTTCTCAATGCCCAATTTAAGTTGGTGTCCTGGAGCAGCACTTATCCCAACACCAAAAAATGAATCAATTTTGTCAGAAGGAGGCAATTCCAAGTGGCATTTTCGTTCAGTAGTTAGAAAATGTTTCATCTGCACACTTTTGTTGTGTACCAAGTATTCAATTGTTGTCTGGGAACTAGACATCCACAATGGTGCATTTAAAACCACAAAGCATTGGAATGTGCTCACTACAATTGTTTTATTTGCAGGCACAAGAAGAGGAGCTTGAAACCCAGGGCCATCATAGACATTGAGGGTTGTATTTAAATTATGCTTCACAGAAATGTATATGGAGCAAAGCTTGTGCACCAGAAGAAGAAACTGGTACCTGATTTGTGATGTTCTGCAACACACAGCCAAACTGGATTGAAAAACATTATCTTTTGGAGAATGAGACATTGTGAACATATTCCCATCTATAATTGTGTAGAAGCTCTTCAGAACATAATTTGCCGATGGATAAAAAATTATGTTTGTTTTCACTGTGTTGAATGGAGGGAACAAACTGAAGGAGGAATGAAGCCCACAAAAAACAAAGTTTTGAAGACCTCCAGATGATATATTCAGCCTGGAGAGCTCACAGCTGTGAATACTATCAGATGGCATAAAAAGCTTGGAAAAGAAAATTGTTGTAAAGATATGTCTATTCAAGAAACAATGCCAGATGAATGTGAAGTTTGATCTCAGAGGGCGAAACCAACCTGGAAAATGTTCATGCAAAAGTACCATGTCTGTCCTAATTTGTATCAACCAACCATTTGGTTCTGTGACATTCACTTCCTCCTTTCTGCCCTGAGAAACAATTATTTTGCTTGATTTGTAAGGATTTTTGAAATTTTCCAGTGATTTGTTGACGTAATTATGAACAAGTACCTTTGCTCTGTATTGGAGGGTGAGAATATTGCACACAGACTTGTGGATACTAGCAATGTCAAGAAATTTAAACTGAAAGAAAGCCTCATTGTACTTGTGCCAAAACTTGTTTCCTTTCTGCTTCTTGCATTCAGAACTTGCATTCATCATCTGTTGACAACTCACATGGAGAATAACTGCAATCACCACTGAACTGATAGCCAGGAACTTGACTCTCATCAGCCAAATTTGTCTCCGCAGCGTTCCAGCTGCAGATAGCATCAAATCATGATTCAGGCCGCACACTTTTCTACAGACATTGCTTTGTCTTCACACTTCTCTTGTCAAACTAAGTTTACCCCTTTCTTGAGCACCACAAAAGGTTGGGGCAAGTTAGATTGGCATTTTGGCTATGTGTTGGCCCAAAAGTCAACCAAGGTTTTTCCCAGCATTGACATTATTGAAGTCATGTACATGTTTATTCCGCTGCTTGTATGAGCAGCTGTACTTCTTTCTTGTGAACATTGGAAGGACTGCAACGCCATCTTTGTTTCACCAGAGAAGCTCATTACTCGTATTCCCGAAACTAAATCTTCGTTTGGATCACTTTTGTCTGCAACATCCCCAGAGTGGACAACACAAAAGGAAAAAGGACATCAGGAACACAATGGAGATGACAAACACAAACCAACTCTTTTTCTGTCTTGTTTTGTTCTTTGTCATTTTCTCTTGGCTCTATCCTTTTGCAGTTTCTGATTTTTGTCCATCTGTCCTTTCATTAGAAACGTAGCAAAGGATGACTTCAACAGAACAAGCAAGTCAGATGCTGCAATTCTCTCTTGCCCTTCCTGGTTTGGACAAACAACAGGTTGAATTTCAACCTTCACCAACCACTCCCATCCACTATTTTTGCTCTGCAGGTGCAAACTTTTTCACCTTTGGATATTGGAACCCCAGAACCAAGTTGAGACGCCTTCCCACTTTCAACATCAGGAGGGCGGCCAGTCAGGTACCAGCTTAGACTGAGGTCAGGTACCCCTTGCCCAAACTTGGGTTCGCTGTACCACATTCACTGACAGTGCACCAACTCCAACACAGCACCAAGTAGGGTACGGTGCAAGTTGGTCCGTTTGAACACAACCTTGGTTGAGGATGGGTTCCAATCCCAACAACTGTCGAGAGAAAAACAGTGAAATTCTTGGTGAAATTCTTTCAAGTTTTGAGGAAGAAATCGTTGAAATTTCCTGGAAACCTGAACAAGCAAAAGAAAGAAAATTTTTACCAGAACCAGGTCAGAATCATGATTTTCTCAATGCAAGAGCTGCGTGCGACTCCCTCAGCAGGGAGAAACCAAAGTGAATATGTTGGGACACGGAGTGAATTCAGAAACCAAAGCTATGTCATACAAAATGGTGCTGGATATGAACTTCAGATCTTGTTCTCTTGGATCTCTCGGTGGGCAAAGACAAATCTGCAGCACTGCAATTCGTGGGACAAAAAAAATGAACATTCTCGTGGTTTGTCTGGCAGACATTTTCTTTTGCCTCGAGAAAGTCACGCTCGTTCCTGTTTTTATCTGGGATGACTTTTGACTTTTGAAGAACAAAATATGAAAGCGGGAAAGACTATTAGTTTTCATAGCAGTTGGGTATTTTCTGTTTATTTTCGTCAAAATTGGAACTTGACGAGAATTATCTGACCTCTCATTCGTCCGTTTCCGATCAATCTCTCCTCTGCTTCCTGGCCAGAATTTCCTCTTTCAGTTCCAAAAGCAAAATCAAAGCCAACAAACAGGGCAAGAACAAAGTCTCAATGAAAGATAAACTTTCAAGAAGTTCTGCTTGAGGAGTACCAGGGGAAACTCCCAAATTGATGTAGATAGATTTGACAAGGTTTGATGAAGCCTCTGCACACAACAGCAACAAAGACACCACCTCCACTTTGTTTGATGTGGGATTGACAAAGGGTTTCACACTATCGTGATGCACAACAAAAATAGTACATAAAATGAGGCAGATACCCAACCTGATGACAGGGTTTGGTATCAGTGTGGTGAGGTTTAAGAGTAGTCTTTTGAGGAACATGAGGCATTCCCAGTACTGAGCCTCACCATCCATGCGATACCCTCTCATAAACCTTCTGTACATTTGTCTATCATATTCATTCTTGAATTCAACAACTGACTCTTTTTCTTTGTTTGTAGAAGCAGTTATTTTGCTGTGTGATAAAAATTTCACAAGGAAGAAAGCCAGAAAAGGAAGAGGACAAAATGTACCAAGTAGCAGGATATTTCCAGATATTTTGCCCCTTTTCAGGCAGTTCATCCCAAGAAACAACATGAATGGAAAAGGAAGAACATAGCAGAGTCCAAACACAATCATAGTCATTTGCCAGACGGAAAAACAATCCACGGATGCATCGTAGAACCAGACTTTCTTGGACATCATTTTCACACACAGCAAAGAGAAAAACACCATTTTAGTCAACCCTCCGTAACTGTATTTGATGATTTTGACAAGTCCACCAAGTAGTTTTGCTCTGATTCCTGATGTGAGTGAATTCTTTTTGCAAACCCAATTTGTCATAAATTTAAAAATTGAAAAGAGAACGAATATAAACACCCAGCTGCCAAAAATACCCAAAATGAATACAAATTTAGCCAATACTTTTCTTGAAACTGTCAAATTTTGGATTGGGCAAACGTCAGCTGGCATGTAAGACAATTCTATTGTCAACAAGAGACCTATGTATGTTTCAATTTTTCTGAAAGTATTGTGCACTTCATCAGAAGACTGGATCAGAAGCCCTGATCTCAGAACTGCAGTGGCTTGCACGAAATAAATCAGAATACCAAAATAACCCTTGTCAATGTAATGCACTCTCTGTTCCCCTTTTACGAATTTGGCTTCATGAACGTGCTTTCGTTTCAGTTTTTCAACAACGACAATTGGAATGTTCATGATGTCGTCTTTGAAAGTGTACCATAGCATGTAAACAAAAGGTGCAAGCACAGCCAATGTCCAAAACCACGTTGCTGTGCAATCATCATTTGCAATGCAAGTATCAGAAAGCAGTGACTGTGAGTAGTGTTCTTTGCAAGAACTGCACAGAATTCCATCCCTTTCCCCTGCACATGAGTTGAAACTTGAACACGGATTTTCATCTGTTCCCCCACAGCAGTAGCCAATTGGGCACTGCTGAAATTCAACCAGTCCTGATGAGTTAAATCCCCAATAATTTGGTTTTGCTTTTAAATCAGTTCCAGAGCACTCTCCTCCTGCTGGACATGGAATACATGATTTTTGCTCTCTTGAAAGACTTCTGTATTTTCTCAAATCAGACACAGAGTTGGAGCCTTCTGAAGGGATGTAATAGGAGGGTGAACAGCCAGCACAAAAGACATTTGCTGCAACAAATTTTGTGTCATTCAATGATGTAACTGCCTCAGCTGAATGCAACTTTAGATTGTGCCAAGGCAAACATTTAATTTTGAAACTTAAACACCTGATTGATGATGTGGTTGACAGCATCTGAAGCCAGATCAGGGATGTGGAACTGCTGCTGATGGCACTTCTGACACTGGCACCAGTGACACAAATTTCCGTGAAGCCCAGAATAAAAACACCAAGGCCAGCTACAGCAATACCATCAGAATTGATAAATTCACACTGATGAACCACCACACTGATGAACTCTCCCCGAAAGAACAATGCTCCACCTCCATTCTCTGCCTGATTATCAACAAACTGACAGTTTTCAATTCTAACAAAAATGAGATTGAATTTTTGCTCATTCCGCAAAGAAAAGAGGTTTTTTACACTTATAGCTCCACCAAAAGAGTCCCTATTGCTGCTTCCTGTCAGAGTATTCTGCCTGAACACACAGCCACTGATGTTTAAATGGCTGTAAGGATTCATTGTTTCCCATCTGAACTGTACTTCCAGAGCACCACCAGATCCATGCACTGTGTTATTCTGGAAAGTGGAGTCCAACACATCAACCTCTATCCAAGAAGAAATGAAGTAAGTGCTTTCACTATGCAGGTGTATTCCCCCCTCAGATGATTCCAAAGTGAGGTTGGAGAACTTTGCTTTGATCTTCCCAGCATTAATTTTCAAACATGGGTTGTCATGGCAAGACAGCATGACTGTGTCAAAATTCACAAGTAATTTCTGGCCAAGAAGAGCAGTAGTTCCACGCCCCGTGAAACTACTTTGTGAGGCAGAGATCCATATGGCAGAAGAATCGAACTTTATGTTTGTATTTTTCATGGTAGTTTTCAGAAACTGACATGAAAACTTGAATGTTTCTTCTATGTTGATGCTTTGTGGATGATTCAATTCAAAGGAAAAGGAAAAGGTGACAAATGTGAACCAGAGATTGATCTCACCAAATTCACCTGCTCTTGGGGCAACGTCTGAGACAATGCTATTTACAAAAACTAAGTCATTGAAGTGTATTCCTATGTTTTGGACAGAGATAGATGAGGACAAGATTGTAGCATTTTGAAGCACAATAATTACGTTCGGAGAAAAGTATCTGAAGTTGATCACAAGATCAAATGTGAGGTTGCATGGTTTCAAACAACTGATCGTCACTTTCCTTCCAGGTGTTGAATAAATGTTCTTCACAAAAACTGCATCTGACTCATCTGAAGTGTAGCTGTCATTCAAGCAGATGGTGTCAATCCCCGAGCTTTCATTTGAAAGCAGGACACCCAACACAGAACCAATTGACACACATTTGTCAACATCAAAATTGGTGATGCAGCTGACTGGGTTCATACAAGTCTTGTCGTCACAAGTTCGTGACACTTGCAAGGTTTCTACATTATTCTTCATTGGTTCTGCAAAAAAGCAATAAAATCAATTGTAATTTTTGACATGTCAGACAAATGCTTCCATCACTTGACAATCACACGTCAAGCAACAATTGTGGAATAGTGACGGTGGCAAAATCTGGGAACAGCAAACCAGGCAAGAAAAATCACACACCAGACTTCTTTTCACTCAGCATACATTGTAGCAGGTCATGGTTTGACGCGACGTAGAGTTGTGGGTAAATTTTCGGCAAAGAAGACAAAACTTTGGGACCATTGCGTGTTATGACAAAAGCCGCTCGATCTGTACCTGGACTTGAGTTGTTGGTTCCTGCGGCATGATCTTCTTCCATGAAGCCTGTTGTCAGGAACATTTCATTTTCAACACCCATGTGCAGCCACGACATTGGAATACACATCGAGTTGTTCCTCGAGGTCTTCACTTCAGTCATGCCAAATGTGTCACAAGAACAGTCTGCCTCGTCGGAGCCTTGTGGGCAGTCACTTTTTCCATCACACCACCAGAACACAGGGATGCACCTGGTCTTCTCTTCTTCACAAATCTGCAAAATTCACAAGACTCATTCCTTTTTCTTTTGAATGTACAAGTCAGAGGATAAACTGATTCGAACAGTGTTGGGGAGAAAGGAAAGTTGTGGCAGATTGTGTTTGTGGAACCTTCATGGTGTATCTTCCAGTGAATGAGTCTGGAACACAAGGACTGTCACACAGCCCATCCGAGCCATCTGGACAGAACAATCTTCCTTTACACTCCAAACTCTGCCTGTCTTGACAAATATCCATGGGCTGAATCAAGGAAAAATAATGCAAGATGAGACATAGAAATCAGCAGTGAAATAGTGAAATGGAATGCAAAAGAGGATTCTGGACTTTGTCAGTCTCAAATTTTCATTCCCTCTATTCAAACCAAACCAAAGGAGCCGGAGGATTTCTTCAGGAAACAAACTGTGATCAGCAACTCACATCAACACAGGACTTCAAATCCCCACACTTTATGCTGTCTCCAAGACAAAGGAGATGGTCACAATAAGCTTCATCAGATTTGTCTTCACAGTCAGGTTTTCCATTGCAAAATTGTGAATTTGAAATACACCTGTGATCACTGAGGCATTTCCACTCCCTACCTGGACCACACGAGAAGTTACTGTGTTGACAATCTGTGACAGAGAAAACACACTTCAACAACTCAAAATGCAAAATCAATTGTGCTCATGAAATTTGTTCATGAGATTCGCATGCCTACATTTCTCATCTGAATTGTCATCACATTCCTTTTGACCATTGCATAAATGTATGGAATTGATACATATGTTGTTATCACACTTCCAGCTGTCATCTGGACAAGACCAATCTTCACAGACATCCTCATCTGAAAAATCTTTGCAGTCTTTTCGGTAACCATCACACACTTGGTCTTCAAGAACACACGTGATTCCATCTTTACACTTCCACCGTCCTTTGCCACAATCATATTCCCTACAATACTGCTCGTCTGATTCATCATGACAGTCCAGGTCTCCATCACACACGTAATTATTTTTGATGCATTGGGTCTCATCTCCACATCTCCACTCTTCGTTAACACAACCTCTATCCTGACAATTCTCTTCATCTGATCTGTCTTGGCAGTCCACAAAATCATCACACACGAATTCAGGTACAACACATCTGTCCCCATCACATTTCCACCTTCCATCACTGCAGTCATATTCCTGACACATAGATTCATCTGATCTGTCATCACAGTCCTTGTGTCTGTCACAAACTTTGTTCATTTCAATACATTTGCTTGCATCGTTGCATCTCCACTTGTTCTTTCCACAGACACAGAAAGACACATCTGTTCTGTCTTTACAGACACCAGTTCCATTCTGGGAACACAATTGTTCAAATGGGATGGTCACTGCACCACTGTCGCAAATCCAATGTCCTGAAACAAAATGGCTGTGATGCCAGCGATGGGCACAGAATCTGTGGGCATTGACATGTAGCTTATGCACATACAATTACATGTGAATGCAAGTCTTGAAACAGCCAGACATGAACACCAAAAATACATCTTACCATCTGGGTGCATTTTATAGAACAAGGCTTTTCTACTGAGGCTATTCTCATCTGACCCATCTCTCAAGCAATCAATTCTTCCATCATAAACTTTATCCCATGCAATGCAGCCATCTGCTGGGTAGTTGCACTCAAACTCTCCAGATTCACATGCAAACACTCTTTCCTCAAGTAGAACTGCAAGAACAGGGAATACAACATTTGGCAATCATGGTAATTCTCCTGCTCAGCAATGCTCACGTGCACTGCAAAACGTTTTTCAATAATTCATGAAAACCTTGTTGCTTGTGGGCTTTTCAAGTTGCCTCACCTGATATCCAGAACAAGAAAATATATTTTTCCATTTTCCCCACAGTTCTTGTTATTTCCTTTGCCACACAATGCACCACATTTGATCCTGAATCACACTGTGCTGTGGAAAAATATTTCCGGTGTGCACCAGACCTAGCCTGTTAAGTGACAGAAACACATTCTCCCTGAAATTGGAAAGACCCCAAAGAACCAGGAACCAAACCTCAGTTCTGACTGAGCGCCCTGACCTTTTGTGCAAATATAATTCTGCACAAACCGTCTGCAGTGCCAACTGCTCATACATGTTCACAAATTGCCAGAAATTGAAGAGAATCCTTTCAGACACAAAATCATTTGTTTACATGTTCAAAATTTTCACTGTCGAGTGCTGCGTAACAATGTTCCAAACCGATCAAACGAAATGCTTGCTCGTTGATCTCTGTGCAAATTAAAGATTACTATTCGGCTGTCAAATTTCCAGGTTTCGACCACTCGGGCTCACATGGCATGGGCCCATCTCTGCACGATTCGAGACCAAACAAAGATGAACAAGATACATAACAAGACCAAGGCCAGAGATTTGCACAAAAGACGCAACTTTCTTGGCAGCAAATTTATGCGCAAGCTCGAATTTGTGCAATAGCATGTCAACAAAAGCTCACAAACATTTGCTGAAGAGACGGGCGATGACTCAGCAATATGAGCGGGAACTGCAGGTGGACAAACAAAGACACGAACGTGCGCCTGCCTCTTGTTCGTTACCAAGAACACAAAACAAAAACATCAGACTGGGTTTTGTATTCCCAAGGGCAATGGCTACAGCACTGTCCTTTCAGCACCCGCCTCCGCCAAAAGAAAGATCAGATGCAAAGACATGTTCCGCCCCCACCCCACCTCCATGTCGGTTCTGCTCGAGAGAAGGTTGCTTTAGAATTCTGTTTCTCATGGACTTCAGAACCAGTCCTGCCAGTGTCTGCTCGTGTTCTTGCAGCTTGAAAATTGAGACAAAGCATGTCCTGCACCAGTGTGTGTCGTTTGGAAACATCTATGTAGCATCAATGCTCACCGAACCTGGCAGTGGCTCTGTGGCATTGTGGCCAAACGAGGCAACCGAGAAAATTGTTCCACACATGAGGTCTCGCAGAACTGGCTCCACCGTCGGTTCTCAAACACCGGAGGCTTCTGAGAACCGCGAGGTCTCTGACAGGGAGTGGACCAGAAGTGGCCCAAGCTTCTTCCTTAGAAATTCAACAGAACAGCTTGTTTGAGTCCCAAAAAACGTTTTCGTTTTGTGCACATGAAAATTTTCTTGTTCGGACGAGGCGGTACGCACCTGTACTGAAAGGATCCAACTGAGATCAGCCACTAAATTCGCCAGGCGTGACGGCTGTGCTGTGTCATCTACCGGCACAAACAAGGTGATCGATGCCTGTACACACAGCAAGACAGTGTTTGTTTGGTTCAGTCTGATACGTAGAGCTCAATTGCACTGTGAGGTGAACAAATTTTAACACACAGGCACATGGTATGCACAAACACAGACATGTGTGATGGGTGTTGTGCTTTCTGTCCCTGTCTCCATCACAGTTACACATGCTTTGAGCTTTCCACAACAATACACTGGGTTTCACGGTGAAGAGTCTGGTCATTGTGGGTTGACTGTGAGCCATTTAGGCTCACTTGGAAAGTGGGCACACATAATTGGAGTACTGCCATTGTCTTTTGGTTCCTGGGTCTGACCATTCAGCCCTTCAGTTGCACGGTTTTGCTGCCAGCCCTGCCCCCATGCATCCATCATTTTGATGCCTAGTGCCCAAAAACACAGTCCCAGGAGCGTATTGCAGGGAGGGGATGTTGACATCAGCGAAGCTCATGATGAATCAGCATGTCTGCTGGAGTGTCGCCCTCTATGGTCATGGACTTGTTTGGCTCAGAGCCTTAACCGCATCATCCTTGGCAAAATGTGTCTTCCTCGAGTGCCGTTGCTTCCAATTTCAGAAAGGAAAATTTTGTTGAAAAAAAAAACTCAGACTTTGTCTTTAGTACAATTTGAATGTCACAGGTGAACCCATTACACCTTGTCTTCATGACCACTTTTGTTGCAAAATTGCACCATCCAGTGACAAATGAGGCTTCTTTCCCTGAACCTGAGTATAGAACCTTTCGCATGTCAATTAGTTACTGACATTACACCACAAAATCTGTCACACAAAACAGCTAATTTGTATGGTGTACTTGAGCACATCAAGTTCTCCCTCTGATTCTGACTTTTCTCTCAAAGGGATTTATTTGCAAAGTAATAAACTGTTGGTGTCTGCAAGATATGCACTGGCTACTGTTATTTGACACCAACAGCAACAAGCTACCAATGTGGCTTCTGTGTTGGTTTGCCCTGTTGGTGGTTTTGTCAACTGCTGATGAGTCAGTGAATGGTTTCAAGAAAATGTATCATTTTGATATGTTTCAGAATTCAACAAAACACTGGTTATCATACATCAGGAGTTTCCTAAGTAAATCCTTGTACCACATTCCTTGTGTGTCTTTTGTGCTGCATCTCAGAAAATACATAATGTTATCCAAAATATTTCATAAATCTCATAAATTGATACAAGAATATCATGCCAAAGACATTTCAGTAAAATTTTATGGCTTCACAGATATAAAGTTGGTGGCAGCTTCTGGCAGAATTTGTATCAATGGCTCACATTTTGAAGACAGTTACACTACTGTTGACACAAATTGTCAAAAACTGTTGAGAGTCCCTGTTTTGTGGAGATTCAATTTGGATCCAAAATTGAGGTTGAATATTACATTCCAATCTCTTCACTTCATCACAACTTGGAACAATCCTCAGAAGGGAAATGTGAAATTATGTGGTGTAAAATGCACAGCAAATGGAACTATATTCTCTTATCATGGCATTCATCCATCTTTTGCTGTTTATCCTGATCTGCAAGACCTTTCAATCCAACTTGAGTTTATTTCACAGACCAGCACAAATTTGTCTGTGAATGCATTCTATTCCATTATGGACAAGAAAGTTTTGGCAATGTACCCAAAAGAAAGAAGAAAACATTGGAGAACTGCTGTATTATTCTTTCACAAAAATGTGGTTGGTCTGACTTACCATGTTCAAGTTGAAAAATCTGCATTGCTGTGGCTTCATAATTTCAATGGAACTGGAGTGCTTGGTATTGTCTATGATGGTCCAGGTTTTCTCTCACCAGTGGTGCAACTCAAATCTTCTTCACTGAAACTGTCATCATTTCAGTGCATTTTGCAATTGCTAGCATCCAGTATGTCCAGGATTGAAAGCTTTGTTTCCATCAGAAGCATGGTGGGAAAAAATACAATCAGAAAAGCCATCACACAGACTGAGTCATTCTTGTTCTCAAGTTCTTCTTGCCAGAACAATCCTTGTGTTCTGCATCTCAAGAGCAGCTCAAACACTCAAACAAAGGTGACCATCAAACATTTTCAATATTACAGTGAAGAAATTATGAACTGCAACTTTGGTGCCATGGTGATCAGTGATAAACTGACTCACTCATATTGCCAACTATACAATACCAATTTGGACCCTCCAGACTTCTATTCCAAGAACCCCAACTTTACAATTGTTATTTATTGGTACAAATTCTACACTTTCATCAAAATAATCCTTTTGGCAATTGAAGCCAAATGCAAGGCAGTACAACTTGACTTTTGCACTCATACACTTTGTGAAAAACAATCAGTGCTTTGTTATCAGTATCTGAGTGATGCACTCAGTGGTTCCAACATGTCTCTCCAGTTCTTTTACGGTCCTCATTTGCACTACTCCAAGTACAGACCAGTGGGTTTACCTGGCTTTGCTGTCCATTCCATTCTGGATCTGATGAACTTCAGACTGAAGCAACACTCCTGTTCTGTTCTACAACTGAGACAGACAGGCAATGCAATATTTCACCACCTATTGTGTTCTTGTAAGATGTGTATATCATCTGCTAGTTACAAAGTGGAAAGAATAAAGTATCTCTTCAACAAAGCTTACATTAAAAGAATCAAATTTCATGGAAGGGCAGATTCTGTATGTGTCCCAAAACAAAAAGGAAACCTACTCCATTGCAGGCAAAATCATCAGTTGAGGAGGATATACAACAATTTCTCATTTTTTGAATACAACAATGAACCTTTCATCAGAAACACAAATACCCTTCTTGTTGAAGCAGTGTCACCCATGGACAGAAAGAAGCTGGAAAATTATTTTGAGGACATTTTTGCCTTTTCTACTGAAGTTGAGCTGCCAATAGAAGAATGGATTGATATAAAACTGCAACATGTGGGAAATCTGCATCAAGTTTACCCTCACAATATGACAGAAATTATATCTTCAGACATTGAGAGATATCATTTGAAACTGATGCAACAATTTCATACTTTTATTCTTTTGATGAGACCAAATTTTCCAAAGAAGAAACTTGTTCTGAAATGTTTGTATGATAATTCATTGTTCCAAAAACACACAGTTCAGTATGTTTTCAAACCTCTGAAAGAAATGCAGAAATGCACATTGTTTATCATTGTGAGGATGCAAATTAAATTTTCACAAGTCAAACCAGATAAATATTTCCAGTATTTAGCTGGACCCTCACCAGATAACTCATTTGAATTGTCAAGAATAAATTATAACAGACAACAAACATTTAATGTTCTCCAAATGAGATGGTTGAAAACTCCTGCAACCAAAACATTAAATCATGAAGAGTGTGTTGCTGATCTATCAAAGTTTGATTTTTGTCATGTTTTTTCATTGGCAAATCAAGTGTCAAAGCACACAAACACCAGATACCTACTATTTGAAATATTTCCAATAAAAGATCATTATTTTATCAAACAAACTGAACCAAAATGTTTTGTGAGTCACAGAAAGTCTACAGGTAAAATGTATTCTGATCTGAGATCTTGGGTTGAGGCCTCCCAGCTCTGTACAGAGAGAAGTTCATTTCTGCCAGTACTTACAGACGAAAACACACTGCAGGAGTTCATCAATATTTTGAAACAAATTGCAGGATTTTCTGTGTCACCTGCCATATATATTGGATTGACATTGCAATCAAAGGTACAAAACTCCATCAGTTGCATCAAACTCCTCTTTGTTTTTCAGTTTTACTCCCTCAGCATTGTATTGAATGATTTTGGCACCACATCAGTTCAATAAAAATGCATTACACTTCAGATTGAGCGATTAGATATTTGGTCCACTGGAGCTTCTTTGACTTCTCACAAGTTCATAAATTCAGAATTTGGCATGAACTCCATTACAAGCTTCAGGTGTGGAACTCACCAAAATTTGAACAGGTGTCCTGACATTTACCCTGTGGTCAATGCAGGGAAACGCAGGCTGCAGCCAATCAGGAGCAATGATGAAAGGAGATGCACTATTTTAATTACTCAAAATTTGGCAGAACCTGAATGGATCACTGTAGAGTGCAAGCAGAGACTTTTGAATAGTATTTGGTGCCAAGTAGAAGAAGAAATAAGATTTGAGGAGTCTTCAAACTTGGACAAATATGAGTATTGCTTTTCCTGGTATGTAGCATTGGAAAACAAATGTCTGTTATTTGAAAAATACAAAAACAGCACTGTGAAATGTAAAGACATGGATGTATTAAGTTTTCAAGACATGAGACCATTTCAAACATTGATTCATGCTGTTTCTTTTTCACTACCTCCATTTCTTTCTCCTGCACTTGAAGTCAACAAAACCACCAAGGAATACAAATATGAGAAATTGGCAACACACATCAAGTATGAAGAAAGGATTCTGCAGGAACCTGATCCCAACAGTTACTTTGTTTGCATGGCCTACAAGGTTCATCATTTGACTGGACTCAACCTGTTCCACTGTTCCAATAGAGCACACATATCTCCAAGATATCTTTGCAATGGTAAGCCTGATTGTCCAGGTGCTATCCAATCAGATGAACTACTTCAACTTTGCAAGTATATCAATGAGTTGTCAGGCATATTTCAATCACTGACAGTCATAGAAAATATAAATATGTCAGCATGGCTATCTCAAGATACTTCCAACAACAGACAAAAACAAAATGTCTGCAACAAAATGTCTTCCAACAACACAAACAACAGTAACATGCCATTGTTCTCTCTTGGGTCACCAGATTGGCCCAAGATGGACAACACAGTTTCTTCATTACTTCTTTTTTACAGTTCAGGAAACAAATCACAAGAGATCTCTCTAGATACCACTCCAAGAAATCTGCTGTTTGATGACTTGATGCCTGATTTTTTATCAACAAGAAAAGATGAGACAAAACTGGAAGAATTACTTTCATGTGGGAAGTACTTCCCATGTCAGAGGTCACATCAAATTCCTTGCCTGTTTGGCCATCCCAAATGTTTCAACATCTCTGAAATTTGCATGTTCAGCATTGATATCTTTCAGCGCCTGGCTCCATGCAGAAATGGGGGTCACTTAAACAACTGTACTGAATTTCAGTGTGATTCAACATACAAGTGTTATCTGTCTTACTGTGTTCCTTGGAGCTATGTATGTAAT
>JAAUXT010145009.1_pt1 | contig 25535 bp, 30 predicted proteins | sample 7278171 | NCBI WGS metagenome assembly JAAUXT01 (sample SAMN14350112, study PRJNA611818) | marine sediment metagenome | isolation source: surface marine sediment (1.8m) | place: French Polynesia: Moorea | collected 2018-08
TTAAAAGCCATTTCCTGTGCAGATGCAACCAAGCAAGGCCAGATAAGTGGCTGTTCCATTCAAAGAGGTGACAGGCATTTCATCACAAAATAATGGCCACAGAGAGGCAGGGTGTGGAAGTCCAGCATCATACTGTAACTACATACTCGCAAATACCATTGTCATGCATTGTAATGCCTCTTTCAGAGGCATGATGCCTGATTCAGAGGCATACCAGATTACATAACAAGTTGGCATGCACCAATGTCTTGGATTGCAGAGCAACACAACAATCTGAAGCAAAAGTGTGGACAGTCCCAAAGTCGCACCTCGTACACATAAAAGTGACTGGCAGTCATTTCTGAGATCCATGTTCAAAGAAAGATGATCCAATGTCTTGGATTGCAGAGCAACACAACAATCTGAAGCAAAAAGTGCGGACAGTCACAAAGTCGCACCTCACTTGTAGTGCGGCAGGTTCCAGAACTGAGATGAGTAAATCTTTGACCTCGACCTGACTGCTTGAAGAGCACGTAACTGTGAGGGGTTGTACACAACACATCACGATGGCACCTGGGTCATCTTAGCACGCAGTGACTCCAAACACAAACATTTTTTGATGACAGATACAACATCGTCCATGACCAAATGTAGTGCGGCACTTTGCAGACTGGAAACTTGTTGTTCATCAGACTCAGACACTGATGTGCCGAAACCAGCAAGGGCATAACCATGACAAAATGACTTTGTGTACAATTGTTCGTGACTGCATGCCTTGTCCACTGCAAGTCTGGCATCTCTGCATACCCCCGCACTTCGATTCAATGCAAGAGCCATGGCATCAGACCTTTTCAGTGTTGGGCTCTTGCCTTCAGTTGGGTGAACACACACAGTGACATGAGTAGAAAAATGCACCATACCTGCTTTCTTCCAATCAAACGTGGGATCTATGTTGTGTGACAGCCAGCAACTAACACTGAATGGCAGTTCGGACACAATGAAAGAACTCCAGTACACACAAGAGTCCTGCTTGTCTTGGAAGGCAGTCATTTCTGAATATCCGTGCAGAAAGGTGATGTCAGTCTGCAGAGAAACACTTGCCATTGAACTCCACAACTTGGGAACACTCACAACCAGTGTTTGCGGCTTTCCAATGTTTCTCAGATGGGTAGAAATATGCATCAGTGTACTTCGAACTGCTGTCAAGTCTTCCCTGTTTCTGTCCAAATGGTTTGCTTCACTGTGCAAAATGCGTTCAACATATTGATCCAAGTTTTTTCCTTCCATGAGAGTTGCATCGTAATGACAGGAGAAAGGCAGCAACCAGTTGAACACGGAAAGTTTTGTTGCCGCAGCAGTGGGCATGTTGCTTGTGCCTTCACGCAAATCCTGTGCATATTGCTTCACTGCCTTGGTAACAGCATCCTGATATTTTGTACGACATGCTTTCACCTCTGCAACACTCAGCTGAAGGGCAGCAGACATGTCTTCATAACACTTGTTCATATGAGCAACAGCACCACCGTAGTTTGAGGTGAACAGCTTATTGTGTTCAGCGTCGTCATACAAAACTGGATGTTTCTCCCAAACTCTGCTGAAGTCTGTCATGTCCTTCAAGGAGTCATGCTTCTTTTGTTTTTCCTTGTTAAGCATTTCGTCATTGACAGTCTGAACTGCAGGAATTGTCACACTTCTTGAGCTGCATCATGAGTCGTGTACGTTGTGGGATTGGTTCCGCATGTTCAGAGACACAATGTTGGAAGAAGCTTGCTTCATTCATGAAGAACCGTGATGGAGTACACCACAAGCATCGCATCACTTCGGGGTTGAATCCCAGCCTCACAAGGCAGTACCGAGTGCCAGCCTGATGAGAAGTCTTTTTTGGTTCCTTGGTTGTGGACGACATGATCTGGAGATCTGGAAAAAAGATAAGTTTCATGAGCAAAGTGGAGAAAATAAACTTGGGTCGCGTGTCTCATCACTGTCATGAAGTTGTCCCTGCTGTTCTTGTTTTCATTGACATTATACACAAAACTCATTATTTTTGAAGACCATGAATTTCTTGCATGTCGCACATGTCTGCTTACCAACACAAGTACACAACCACTCAAATTGCAACAGAATCAGAAAAAAACTCACTGAAGCTCTGGATGATGCGAAGCGACAATGACACACGGTTGAGTCGCGCCTCACTGACAGCTGCAATGATAACAAGAAACGCATGAACTGACAGGTGACACAGTGCAATTGTCACCATCGCATGGAGGGGGGGTCCAGATTTTTGTACGGGCGCCTGTTTCACTTCGTCACACAGTTGAATTCACATGATTGCAAGTGTTTGGGAAGGGGGGTCCAGATTTTTTGCCTGCACCTCTCAACCACGAACTTCACCTGAACATGAACATGAAAATCAAACGTTTTCAACACAAATACACAACAAGCCCTACTCTTGCTGTGCCAGAAGCCTCATGATGGTTTGTATTTTGTCAATGCCCGCATCATCCACCCCTTACAAGGCATCTACATCTGTTACGTTTTCCACACCCCTGCCATCATTGTCTTCTTCCTCCAAAATGTCTCTGTGTTTGATGGCAAAGTTGTGCAATGCACAACATGTTGCAATGATCCTCTTGGCTTTTCCTGGTGTGCGCACATCAAGAAAGTGCAGACAATGGAATCTGCCCTTCAGGCATCCAATCCCATGCTCAATGCTACTAAGACATGAGGCATGTGCCCTGTTGAATCTCAGTTGAGATGGAGTAAGAGAACCATCATCTCTGAAAGGCTTCAGCAAATAGCTTTTCGTTGGGTATGCTCCATCACCAAGTAGGTGATACTCCAGTTTCGCTACAAGTCTGTCAACACACCCACCACTGGGCACCCACAAGTCTGATGTTTTGAAGACATGGGCGTAGTGAGCCTTTCCAGGATGTCCAACATCGAATGAGGAAATGCTTAAATCCTCCAAAACTGTCAACTGGAAGCAGAACATGGAACAACAACACTCTTCTCACTATCAAGATGAAGGGGGGGGTCCGTAAATTTGAAAATTTCCCAAAGTTGACATGAACACACCTGAAGCAACATTGTATAAATTTTCTTTCTCACACTGAAGTAGTCCTCTGGGAAGAATTCCCCCGGGGGTTGACTTATCATTATGTGTGTCCCGTCAATACTGCCAATCACCCCGGGGAAACCACTTTTTGCTTGGAAGAAATCTGCACTCTCTTTCTGTCGGTAAGCATCTGGCCAAGATATGAACTTGTGCAGAGCATCATGGACAATGATGTCAAGCAACTCATCCACACAACGGTGATAACATGAACGAGTCAGGCTAAATCGGTCACTCAACAACCTGTACTTCCCTCGATGTGCAACAAAATGAAGCAGCATCAGAACCTGATCTTGCAAATGAACAGCACTCCTTCCTCTTCCTGCAATAGGCACAAGGTCAACTCATCTGTATTTCTGCACACAAAACTAAACTGCATTCTCTCTCTCACTCTCTCAAAAGGGTTCACTTCACCATCACGCTGACAGAAGAAAGGACCAAGCTCCTCCACAAGTTTCTGAGTGGTAGAGGCTGTCATCTGGAAGAATTCAATCCACTGTGCAGAATTATAGTTGATAAGGTTGTCCACAAAACTCCCTTGCTTTGGGATTTCTTCCCGAGTCCTGCCAACCACACATCAATGTCAACCCTCGTGGTTTTACAAATACCTAGATCTAACTTGAAACTCAAGTTTTTTGCATCGGCGCCCATTTCAGTACTTACATTGTTGACAGCAGCACACCAACTACTCCTCATTTTTCCAGAATACTTTCTTGTTCAGTTTCTGTGTCAAATAGCACCTCATTCAACAGTAAAATGACTGCCAAACACGATTTCTGACTATTTGACAACAAAGCTGTATTCCCTTGAACCGCCATTTCTCAACTGTGTCACGTGACCTGTTTGTTTACAGTCGGCGCTGCAGCGTGTTCTTTTTGCATCAACACAGAGAGGCACCGAGCTGCACTGACTCGGTGAAGAATTCGGTGCAGAAACAGACAAATAGAATGGGCCCCAGGTCTCCCTGAAAGCTTTGGAGTGTTTTCCCCACTTTTTTGAGTTTGTGATGTCATACAACTTGTACTTGTCATGACAAACAGTTCACACGATTCAATCATGGACTCTGATTGACTGTTGCCATGGCAATTTTCTTTTGTCACAAGCACGGAACCCCAAAAAGGCCAGCTTTTTGCAAGGGAGACGGGTCAGCATACGACTGATGTAACCCACGAAAATGGAATTCAAAAAATCATTGATGAGCAAAACGTCAGTCACAAAAAGGTTCGGAATGTTCAAAAAGTGTTCAGAATGGCCTGAAAGTACCGTTTTTGCACTGAGAGTCACGACTTTATTAAAGTTTCCAACAGAGAACATGTCACCACGAAGACACGACAATTTGTAAGACAACAAAGCATTAATAAATCTGCGCGTCGCGTCAGTGTTCATGAGTGCTGTTCGAGGCGAAACAAGTTCCGTTTCCTCATCCCCAATGTTTGTCTCTCCAGTCCCCAAACAATATTTTAAAAAAAACAAAAACAAGAAAAACACCCTGATCGGATATTACCAGCTCGTCTAAATCGTGATTCTGCCTGTTTCGAGGCTTTTGAAGGGAACCAAACCAGTCCACAAATTAGATCCCGGACCTCGGCTGATTCGAAATCCCGTTTGATTGGAGGAAAATTACCCGTGTCGTAAAAATTCGAATGAACCGAGCAAGGCGTAGGGATTGGAATTGGGTTCTGTTGCCGTTGGTTGTCCCGACTGTGTCCCAAATCCATCCTGGCTGATCGAGCCGCGTTGCGGCGCTGAGGCGGGCACTGCCCTGCGTACCGCCACCGGCTGAGCAAAGAGCCTTGTTGTAATTCTCCTCCGTTGTCCCGGGTCACGGGACAAAGCTGCGCTCAAGGAGACTCTTCAGTTTAATTTGATTCAACACGCCATAACCTGTAGGTTTGATTGTCATGCTATCCAAAAACTCGCCGCTGTCATCGTCCGCCCGGCCATGGACAACGAAATGAGTCATCCTGCACCAGGGCAGTTGGTGTTTGACGCACAACGAACAGAACCTCAGATCGGTGGATGATGTGACATCCACAGACTTGGCTGCGCGGTGACAAACACACCCACACAATTGCACTTTATGTGGTTTTGGGTGACGTCCAAAGAGATTCGTCACTGGAGTTTTTGTTGTCTTTAAATAACCGAGGTTGCTGTGATCGTGCTTGGTGTGAAGGTCCAGGGTCAGACCTCACAAATCTCCATTTCGCGACTTCCTGTTCAGGTGGGTGCATGAGAGATGAATGAACTTTGTATCATTCTCACTCTTGTGCTGTTGCGTCCTGAATGACTCAACACAAAGAAAGTTTCCACGTCAAACTTGACTGGTTTCGTAACAACAACCCAATGCAAAACAGTGTCTTGATCTCTGGTCGGCAACAATTGTCTCCTTCTCGCGGAACTTCATTTTGGAGAAAGAAACAAAATACAACGTCCATCCAAACAAAACACTGTCATTGTAGTTGACGAGTTTCATCAGGTCCCTCCGGTCATCTCCCTGGTTGCCCAGGTGGGTGGCACAAATCACCAATTTTTATTCAGCGCCAAGTAAGGCACCGTACGGAACTAAAATTGGTCGTTGCTCCAACACGAGTCTGCTGACTTTCGTAAAGCTGCTTGTAAAATGACAAATTTAACAAAGGTTTGGGGGTTGTCAATCTGTTTTTCGTACGATTCTGGACAGGCCGCACCCCGGACAGTTCGGACACACCGGAGGCGAAGCGAGGTGCACACAACACACAGGAGCGCGCCACTGCAACGCCTCACAGTGGACCCTTCGAAGTGGTTTTGTTGAGTGCCTGCAGATTGGTCCGGATGAGCACCATTTCCTGCGCGCGCATCTGACACGCCTGGTACCCGTTGGACTCGCTCCAGGGACGGCGCCTGCGCAGCAAACGCCCCAACTCGCGCCGGAACTGCCTCCCAGTGAAGCCGTAGATGATGAAGTTGATGGCGTAGTTGCTCAGCCTCACCATCTGCAGAGGCGACTCGGCTTTCATGAGGTCGCAGAGCAGGTCTTTACTCGTGAGCGTGTGGAACTGGATGAACTGGATGACGGTGATGATTGCGGTTGGTGAGAGGGTGACGATGAACACAAGGCAAACGCTGAAGAGAGTGGTAATGGCCTGGTTGGTGCGCTTGGCGGCGGACGCTGGGTTGCTGGTGGTCAGGGCGGTGGGCGGCATCTTGACGGACGCCGCCGTGTGTGAGGTCTGGCTGGCGCCGCCGGCGCCGCTGCTGCTGCGGCTCGGCAACCACTTCTCCCCACGGGTCACCGCGCTCCGCATCTGCGGCATGTTGCGGATGTGGTAAATGATGCGCCCGTTGAAAACACAGATGATCACGAATGGCACGAAGAAACGGAGCAAGAAGGCAAACATGAAGTACTCAATTGCGAAAAAATCGATTCGCTTGGATTTGGGGGCATGACACTTGTTGTGGCTGACTCGATCCAGTTTCTCCATGTAGACCAGTTGGTAGATGTTGCACACCAAGGCAAAGACGAAGACGCAGAGGATGATAACTTTGGCGCGAGTTTCTGTGCAGAGTCGGGATCGCTGCAGCGGGTGGCGCACCGCTATGTAACGATCCAGAGTGAAACACACGACCAGCCAACTTGACATGATGTAGACGACGTTCCGCAGGTAGTTTGTGAGCTTGCACGTCCAGTCGGTGTGATGCTCCAGAAAACCTGACGGCCTTCGCTTCTGGGGCGGATGTTTCAGTTTCTTTTGTCCAAGCAGGTCAGGACTCATTCCTTGAAGCTCTTTGAACGAGCTTGTGTTGGCGACATCGACGGCGTAGCTGAGGTTGAGCGAATCGGAAACGAGGCTGGCGGAGACGTCGGCGCCGTCACCTGCACTTCCCGTCTGTCGCGACATGGCTGACGACGAAAGCAGACTTTGCTTCGACATGTCGTACACGCCTTCGTTCCACGTGATGACAGCTGCAAACAACAAGTGCAGACAAGAAGTTCACTTTGGAATGTGAGCTTCTCTTGCTTCTCTGCTCAGCAACTACACGGGTTCTGGATTGACTTGCAAAGAATTGCCTGCAATTTTCCAGCAAAAATTAGCTTCGTCTGAACAGATTATTCGTGTCCAGACGACCGCGCTTCTGCAAAAAGAATCAGATCTGTAGTTCTTTTTGCCCATCTGCCTCCCATCTCCATGCTCATCAGACCTCTGTGAGGAACAAAGAACAATTTGCCTGTGCAATGGATTGAACACGTTTATATTGCAGAGTACTGAAGGAGTTTGGACACCACGTCTGGCAGAAACACTTTGCCATCGAAGCTACAGGCCAAAATGCGAGATGGGAGACGGGAATGGGGGGAGAGCTATGGCTGTTGAAACATTGTGAAAGAATGATTTCTCCACTGGTGCGTTCGTAGGTTGCAAACTGTTTACGGAAAGACGAAAGGACCCGAAAGTTTCACAAAAAAAGCCTGAACTCCACATCCAGCCTGTGTCGATTTCACTTGCAATTGACGAGAAAACTCTGACTTGAGACAAGCTTCTGGGGGTCAAAACAGACACCAAATGTGCACTGAAAACAGAACCAACTTCCAGTGAATCCATAAGCTCCACCTCTCTTGAATGCTCTGTTTTGAGAAGTTTTGTTCTCACCAAAATGTGTTGGCGGGACAAAGGGACAGGTGCGACGCGTGTCAGGTGGGACACATATCCCCATCGCGCATTGCTCTGTCAGAGTCCTTTTCCAGACTGCGTGAAAGGCCGTGCCTACACTCCTGAACGTGTCTGTCATGGGTATTTCGGATCCGGTCACAGCATCATCAAGTTTCTCATGATATTGAAGCAGTATAAATTTACCCGTGGAGTAGCCTCTACATTATCGTGTTACCAGGGTCTGTGCGCTCCAAAACCTCCAAGTATCAGAACTCCGACAAGTAGATCTACATAAAGATGCGTTTGTTGACTTCTTAGTTTTCACATGATTGATTTCCCCATTAAAACACCAGGCACTCCCGTCACTTCAGACTGAGTTTGCCTATTGTGTGTTCTTGTGTGGGTTGTCATCAGATCAAGGTTCGCATCGCAACTGCACCAAAGCTTTTGAGCTGCTTTTTCTCGCTCTCCCAGCAGAGCTCACAAATTTCAGGGACAAATCACAAGGTGAGCGGGTGAGCTTTCAGATCCGCACAGCGTCGTTGATTGTAGCTCTACAGCACGGTGCGATTTTCTCGAACGTTTCGAAAACATCAGAATGAAGCACAGACAGTTCTGATATCTCCTCAGAACAGTCTCTCTCAAAAATCATACCATGCTGTAGAAAAGGTTAGCAAACTATAAGCTTCATTGGAGCAGAAATGAACTCTCTCAATTATCAGTCACTTGAGCTTTCAAGTTGACATGAATTTTCTCGACTAAAGTCTGGAAAATTCAGATGTCAACCTAAAAGCTCTTGTGACCATGATGATCTCGAGAGTTCTGATAACTGCTCCGAATCATTGCTCACAGTTCGCTAACCCTGTCCTCCGGCTGCCTCGTGCAAGTGCGCGCTGCTCAACAGCATGGAGGGCGGGTTCGAGAGGAAGCAATTTTGTCATGGAAGCACTTCAAAATGTTTGCTGTTGCTGTTGAGTGAGACCAAGCAAGGTTCTGATATTTGGCAACCCGAGAACGTTGAGGTACCTGTCGGTTCAAGCAAATGTCAAAATGTGAGTCTGCGTACTGCAACACTATTGTTTGGGACACACGAAGAGTGTCCTCAGTGAAGGTCGGAGACAACAGGGTGTGGCTGGATGAAGGCGCTGAAACGCAAAGTTGACTCTTTGGGATAGATGGGTGAACGACGATTCCTGAAGGCTTGAGACAAGGACCGGTACATTTTGCACACACATGTATAAATTGTGTTGGATGATGTCTGGACACTGCGGGGTGCTTTCCACGCTCCGCAGAATGATCATTTGTCCTCCACGTTTGCGCATGGAAATTTAAAAGATGTGAAAATAATTCCGACCGTGGCCGTGGTTGGTTCCTGGACCCCCCCCCCCCCACCCGGGCTCAGCTCGTGTTGACTCACCTATGATGATGAGCGTGAGCGAGTCGAAGACGGCGAGGGCGCGCAGGTAGTAGCTGTACGACTTGCGCGAGTACACCGGTGAGCAGAGCACGCAGAAGGACAGCGTGTTGCCGACCAGCCCCGCCACACCCAGCACTGCAGCGAAACAGCGTTTCCCGTTTTACATCCCGCCGTCCAAAAACGCCGCTGCAGCACTTACAAACTGCGCGACGTGGAACAAGACCTTGAGCAGGTCTGTCTTTGGGATCAACAAAAACTTCGGTTTCACTTCGAGAAAAATACCTTGGACAGTCTCAACGGCCGTGATCCTGTCGTCATCAAACAGGAGTTGCATGTTTCGCATCCAGATTTGAGTGTTGCTGATAAGAGGCAAAGATTGGACGGTTTGTTTGCAGAATGAAGAGCTAATCAGGCGTGGGCTCAATCAGACGCACAGCGACTCTGCAACAGGAGCACCTCGGCTCCGTCTTTCCGCTCTTGGTCCCACAAGTTTGTCCGATTCTTTTGGCCACAGGAGATGTGGAAATTGAACACAGCGAAACTTGTGCTTGGCAAAATTTTGGGTTTGGTCCAGGGAAAATGAGCCGCTGGAGCCGTCTTCCGTTTCGCCTGATGTTCCTTCGTCAAAAAACTCGTACTGTACGTCAGGAGCCCCACTCACAATCATTCCTCGATCGCCCAGAGCCGCTGACGTCACTCCAATTGAACGTTTTGCAACAGGATAAAAATGATCGTTTTGTGAATCGTCGGTGCAAATTGCAGATTGTGCAAGCATGCAGCCATCAAAGCAAAAACACGTCTTCAGTGGACTCCACAGATGTTCCCAAACGATTGTGCGGTGCGACATCGACAAACAGTACAGGTGCATCTCTTGTTGTGTTTCTCTGTCCTGAGATACATTCATCAGGGCGAACGAAAGAAATTTTCTCAGCTCCGTCGCTTTTGATAAATTCCGTTTTTGAGCGCCAAGTTTGTCGTGTCGATGTTGTGTTGTCGGAACTCACACGAAAACAAGAGGGAACAAAAGAGACAACGTGTGACTTTAGTCTGAACACAGGGTAATACCAAACATATTTCCGCCTGAACAACGGAGACAAGGGGTGCCACAGGGACAGAACAGAACAGAGAGCGGATTCGGATGGATTGACAGATTTAGTTCAGAGCCTCGTGTTGTGTCCGTTGATTGCATCGAACTAATTTGGGTGTCAAGTGATGGGCTGAAGTCTCGAGAAATTGTCCCGTTGTGTCACAGGTCCGCCAACCCGATTAACTTTGCAGCACTTTCTCCTGAAGGGTCCGGAACTTGTCTGAATGAACTACAAATTTGCAGAAAAGTTACCCAGTCCGCTGAATTCAAACACCACGTAGATCTAGTGCGTTGGGCCAGCAGTTTCAATCAGTGCTGGCCTGGCCGAGATGCCAGCCAAAACAGCTTATTTTACCACACAGTGCTCTTGCCCTCAAGGGACATCTCGCAACAAGTTCAGTTACAATCAATCAACACTGCCGGGCCCAAGGGCCCATATTTTCCGAATGAAGTTTTCCTTTCCCTTGGCTATTTCGCGCGATGTCTCTCGAGATAACGAGTTGTCTGGTGGAAACTCAGTGCCATCTCGGTCAAGATCCACATCCCATGAAATCTCCCCTCCCCACAGTGCGGGCTCCGCTCGCCGCCAAGCATGGAAACAAACTAAATTGCCCAAATATCCACACCTATCCTGTCCTTCCAACATTCACATCTCGTACTCAACCATTGTACGGCACACACGCTTGGATGTCCCAGTCCTTTCGCAAATCATTCCATTACATCCTTCCGTCACATCAGGAACTGTCTCCACCACAAAAACATGGCACATTCCAAATTTTATTGACCCACAAAGTGTGCCAACATGTCGCACCAGAAACAGCAACAATTTCAGAATTTGTGTGCTGATTTGGGCTGATGACAAATCTTGTCACCTTTTGCCAAAACCCCAAAATTTCTCACAAAAGAGGCCTTCACCGAAACACAAGATCTTCGCACCAAAGTGATTGTCTCTCACAAGGCAAACCCCATTTTCTCAACAAAAGTTACTCGGTGAATTTGCCTTTCCCAAATGAGAAATGCAAAACTGTTTTTCAATGCTGCAGGCAGTTGCAACCAATTCCCTTGACAAGCCAGACAATTGTTCTTTTCCACACCAAATATATACCAAATCCCCCAAATGTGTTGTTCTATTTCTGCCACGAAAGCCATCAAAGCCAGCAAGGAATTTCTTGTGCGAACCAAATTTATACCAATTTTACTTGAAAGCCTCAACAACATGATGAAAATTATAAGAACATACCCTTGACCAAACATTGTTTGACTCTTGGATTTCGAACAGAATCAAAACTGCCCAAAATGGCCATTGTGAACCTTTTCATTGAAAATTTCAAAATGTCCCATTTTGGGCTTTTGAGACCTCTTGCAACATTTTTGAACCAAAGACACAATCAACAGGCTGTTGAACCCGTTATTTGAACCAAAACCCTGGATCACACAGCTGAAACCAGACAAAAGAACTTTCAGGGGATTATTCCGGTTGCTTGTTGCAGCTGCTCTGAAGAGTAAACCTGAACGTGCACCGTTCAAACCACCTAAACATATTGTGATCACCAGGTGAACGTTTTGGCTTTGACTTCGTGAAGTGACCTCCGAGGGGAAGGAGTGGATGAGTGCTGAATGTGACAACATCGACCCTGACAAACCATGGCACATTCGACGAGACAACTGAGACAAACAAAGGCTCGAGCGCGTTGGTCCTCCACTCACCTGACACACACACGAGCTTCATGTAGAGCTGCCACCGCGGAACGTGGCACTGAAACCTTTTCGTTGTCACATTCTTGGCTGTCTTCTGGAAATAGACCGTAAACGTGACCTGCTCATTCACAGACGTCTTTGCTTCGTCAAGATTGTTGACGAAGATGAGGAAAGTATCTCCATGTTGTGGCAACAAGTTTAACCATCAGTGCATGAGTGCGTTTCTGGTTTGTCACCGTTGCCAAAAGGTTCGGTTTGGTCGCGCTGAGCGCGAGTGGGTTGTTCTGGGTTGCTTTGATAACTGTGCTGGAACAAATCAAACTTTTACTGGTGCGTTCCGGTAAATCCGATGTCGTTTGATCAGATTTTCTCGAAAACCGACGTTTCTTCAAATGAACTTTTGTGAAGTGCTGTACAAGTACAGTTCATCAACAAAAAATTTATCATTTGATCCGATTTCGTGAATCCGATTCTGTTGGGGGGTTACAATGACATCGAATTTACCGGAACCTGCCTGTACTCAACATCCGCAGCGTGGAAGCCAGGCATGAAACAAATCAGGCTGTAATTCTTCATTTTTATGAGGAGGACGCTTCAGCAAATGAAAAAAGCTGACATGCCTTTCGACGGGTCGTGCCAATTAAGCATTTTAAATTTGACGGGAGGATTGCGGCTGTCAGAAAGACGCCCACACGATTAAAAACTCGCGTTCACTGTAGAGCCTGGGCACGAACCACGAACCTCTCAGGTTTTACAAAACAAGTTTCATGTTTTCACAAAAAATCACCGCCAACAACAAGAAAACCAGCAGTTTCAAATAAAATTGTCCTTTTCTTTGTTCTGTTGGCACGACTGAGAAGTCATTCGGCTCCTCTCATGATTGACATTGAAGAACCAAATTACTTCCGTGAAACCTCAATAGTGTTTCCGAGTGTCTGTTGTCCGAACTGCTCTTCGACTGTTCAGTAACTGGAGCTGCGTCACTCACCTCTTCCCGCGACAGGTTCAGGTCTCTGGGCACAACGTCCACCTCCATCTTGCCTTCATCCGAGTTCCTGAAAAGACCAGGAAGATAATGACAGGTTTAGCAGACCCGAACTTGCCCTGTCGCCACGACCTGTGCCCTTCAGATAGCAGATACTTTTGACCTTCGACGCCGGCGCAACACACAGAAGCAATGTTACACATGTGTCCACCATGCACTCGCTGTGTGGAAACACAGACACCGCTCTTTGGACTTGAGCAACAAAATCATTGCGGGGGCTCCAGGGTCACAGAAAGATTTTCTATTTCCCTTCAATTAGTTTTTCTTATTTTCAAAGCCTCCCACACTTGGCTCAAGTGATAGGCAACGAATGCCACCAAAGGTTATGAGTTCTTGACCAGGAGACACCTGCTGCCTTGACATACGACGTAAGTTTTCACTGCCAAAATACCACGCTCGCAGTTTCTTGAACGCCGGGGCCTTTCATCTGTCATTCAAGTTTCCACATTGAACTCCAACAGTTTCAAGAGCAATCAACTCTGACTACAATTTACTTGACACCGTGAAAACTTCTCAGAGCAAGAGTCCAAAATTAATGCTGTTTTGGACAAAATGTGCAAGAAACTGTAAGATTGTGGTTTTATTCGGAGGCTAAGCATGCACGTCCCTTTTCCGACGTGCTCCAGTTGCCAGATCGGTGACACAGACACCACTTGGTCCCTTGTCATTGGCTCTCAGGAGAAATTCAGGGCATGTCCAGTTGTTTGTGTCACCGATCTGCAGTTGGGGCACCTCGCGTGTCGATAGAATGGCCGTGCTTCACCTCGTCATTGCTTGATATGTCTCAGGATGCAAACAGACTGAATGTTTTGGCAAGCACCATGAACTCCGTGGCTCTACCTGGCGTGTTGGGCTCCGTGTGAAGCCAGGATGTGAACGGCGTCCCTGTCATGGTCCGGCTGCGACTCCCGCCCCGGAGCCGTGCGCGCCTGCGGGTCCGTCGCCTCCCGCTCCGAGTGGCGCCCTCTCGGGACGCTCTGCAGCCGGACGCCGGGCCGACGCGCAGAGGACCCCCGACCCGCCGCGTGTTCAGCATCAGGTGCGACGGCGCTGCGATGAAGAAACCAAAGTCGATACCCAGCTTTGACTCAATTCTCCTCCAGAATCTCACACATGGATGAGTACGTGCACAGGTCACAGCAGAACACAGGAACACACCAGATTGATCCCCTGTGACAGAAACTGGTTTGTGAATGTCCAAATTTGAATTGTCCGTGCAAGGGTTTGACGGACTTCAAAAACGAAAGCAAACAATTCAAACAAACACGAAGAAAAACAAAAACATCACAGGTTTGTGTGTGAACGAATGGATTGTGTGTCAACAGCCGGCTTGTGGGAACGTTCAGCGAAAGTTTCGGTCGTTTGCTTCATTCACCTTGTTGTTCGACCAGTGAACAGTGAACACAGGCACATAAAACAGACTTATGGCCACATTTAGTGCAGGCTTCCTGAAATATTCATTTGTTTTCATTTGCTCAGTCTTATATCATCACGTACGAGCTGCAAGCAGGAACAAGTTTTTATCTTTCTTTCTGCAACGCGCAAGTTTCTTTGGACTTCAAACAAACGTTTGGGAAAAAAACATACCACATCTTGCAGAGCGTATCCAGTCCTCTCAGACGTCTCTCATGTCTTATCCAATGAGTGTGGCGCAGTTCACCAGACTGGGAAGAAAATCCTTGTAGCTTCTTCTCAGAGGGGAAAGAAGAAGTTTTGGATTCATAATCCGTGGGGATTTTGTTCGCCGAGCACATGGACGGCGCGGAATCCAAAGTAATTAACACGGCGACTATCATCAGCGCAAAAAGACGCAATCTCCTGTGCGCAGTGGAAACCGGTGGCACTAAAGCTCCCAACGTCCCCATCATGTTCATCGTGGACAGATGTGAGGCGCCGAATCCTGCAATTAGCCCGACTGCTGGGAGGGGAAATTACCAGCGGTAATCACCGCACTGCGCGTAGGATCCCGGCGCGCGCGACAAATGGAACCGGAGCCGCGGGAAGCGACGCAGTGAAGCCGCCGTCGTCGCCTCGCGTGTCAGCGCCGCAGAGTCGTGAAGCAGCCACACGTCCCGGTGAACACCCGCGCGCCTTCACCGCACAACCTCGTCTGCACAAGCAACCAGACACCTGAAATGAAGATAAAGTGAAGAAAATGTGTGAAAAATAAGCAGGCAGTTTGAGCAACCCGTCTGCTCTCCCTTTATCCGTGTGGACACAACCAATCAACACAAACAGTCTGCGATGTGAACGCAGCAGTATGCTGTTCTGCCCTTCACATCACACGCACGCAGTAGAAACTGAGCCAAGTGTAACTTTCCAGGGTTGTGCTCTTCGACTCAGGCCTCATAGGCACTGTCTGGTCCACGGAGAGGGTCTGACAACCACGTTCCACAATTTAGACGCAAGTGGCGGAGATCCTACTCTGCACCCTGAGTAGCTACACACCCACTTCTCATCCTCACCATCCGGGAACTTTGGCTCCTTTCAACTTTGTTGTTTGGTCGCATCTTTGCTTTGCGACCCTGCCGCAGGGCACCCAGTTTCCATTCTCATGCCGCCTTCTGTCCACTTGAGGTGGAAAAGAAGGAAAATGACGAGAAGGAAAATGAGAAGGATTATGAGGAAAATGAGGATGAGGATGAGGAGACAATGATGAATGGGATATTGACTTTTATCTCACAAACGTCAGCTTAAATTTCAACTGCAAACAAAAATGAGTTCTTTTTGCACTTGCGGAGTTGAGAGTGCGTAGACTTCGCTGTCCAAACAGCGTACCAATCATCACCTAAATGACCACTGTGTGATGAGAACATCATCGTGTTTGTCTCGTTCAAGAACAAATGTCATGACAGTTGCAATTGACGTCGAAAGCTTGTTTGGGAGCACAGCGAGGAATGGGCCACGAGCAAATAACTGTTCTGCTCGTCATGGTGCGGAACGTTCCAAGAATCTTTCCGCGACTTGGCGCAATCGTCCTTCGGCTCTCAGCTACGGCAGCGCTTCATTTGCGTTCCTCTCAGTGAGTGGCAGCTCTGTGTCAGAACACTGAGCTGTTGTAAGTAGGGAAAGAGCGAGTCACTGCAGAAACACAGTTCACTTCTCTTGACCCGGTACGTGCACGGTAGGCCTCCGAGAGACGGTGGGAACAGAAGCAACAACTTGTTTTTCTGCTAGTCTTAGTCTGAGAGACGACCAAGGTGATGTTGCTGCTGCACAAGGACTTCGTGATTCAGTCTGCCCGCCACGTTTCCTGTTGTGGACACAGGATCATATTCCAGCCGACATCCGTTCCCCGTCGGAAGATGAGAGAAACGAATCCTGTCCCATTCTGACACTGCTGTCACCCAGCCACCCACCTTCGTTTGCTGCTTTGCTGAAGGAGGAGCAGATCTACAGCCGTCTCAACTCACAAGCATGGAAATTGGACATAAATCGCCTCAAGCCCGTGGCAGAGAGAGCGAAAAAAGTTTGCAGTTCCTTTGTGCAGTCAAGCTTGCGGCGTTCGTGTTTGCAGCTGGATGCCTGGAACAACGGGATCGTTTGATGCAAGTCCAGGGCGATCCTTCCTCCGCTGCTGCCGGTTTCGGATTTGTCTGTTTTCAGTCGGTTCCACGGTCATTTGACTTTGATCTTGCGCCACTTTTCTCTGAGCCAGAGGGAGCTGAAATATTTGATCTTGTCAGTGCGTGGGAACAGTCAGCTCTTTACGTCAATGGGCGTCTCCGTTCTTTGTTGGAGACCAAAACAAGTCACCTTTCACAGCCGACAACCTGTTGAGCGACGTCTGAGCAAACCGATGTTTGTTGAACAACGAAGAATACAAGAATAGACCCTGGCCTTGGGAACCTGTTGATGGCTTCGTGATGTACAACTTTAACTCAAACGACAGACCCACATCCTCTTCGTGACGAAAGCCTTTCCGGTGAAAGACCTGAGGCAAAAGTGTTTTCCAGTGGGGGAAGTGTCAAGAGCCGTAATCGTCCTTTGGGAGATAAACGACCCAGACGGGCAAACCGCTCAACGTCTTCGGCCCAGAAACTCGATCGGAGTTTCACAAATCACAGTCTCGTGCTTGACACGATCTGCCCGAGACTGCTTGAGAAATCCTACGCCTAATCTCGGCTTCGCACTAAAAGCTTTTCGGGAGCTCTGGGAGTCTCGCAGATTGTGCAGATTCATGTGCGAGGACATCAACGGGAGAGAGGTGCACACATCTCGGGATTCCGTTCCGTTTCGCCAACCAATCCAGGAAAGCCCCAACACCTGCCAGATGGTTACACACACAAATTGAGGCAGTTGCCCGTTTGTGAGAGAACGGACATCCTCAGATTGACTTCAAGGCACACGTCACTTTGTGGACAATTCTTGTTTCGGGAGTCCTCAAACTTGCAGGGACTTTTTTGAGAGCAGCGTTTCGAATGTGCTCTTTTTGCCTTGGGTTGTGGTTGAGAAATCTGGGTGCATTGAAACGTGCGTGCGCGTCAACCAAAAATGTGTTGCGCATCGTCATCTGACTTTTCAATCCACAATCACAGTTTCGCTGATTCCAAATCACGCCTCGTTCAAAATTGCCTGAAAATTAATGGATGGCTTAGGACTCGTGACGTAAGTGAGGTTGTCTGGTTTTGGTTTCGAGTTCAGTGTTCTTTGCAGACTCAACATGTGGGGCCCAGAGCAGAAGATTCACGAGCTGATATCGAACTTTTCGTGGGTGCACACAAAAAGCGAAGAGGCCAGTCGGTCTGAAGGACGACTTTTGTCGAATCGTGCGCAGGTTTTTTCAATGTGACCGTGTGTGTTTTTCAAGAAGAATCTGATCATGTGGCAAATCTAGGATCAGGAAAGAGCAACCCGGTCCCGACTGGGCCCAGACATGCAAGAAACACCTTCTGTGAGATCACCGGGAAAGGCAAAGTAAATTTTTTGAGCCCAATGGTTCTTTGCTTCCGAAGCAAACCCACTTCAAGGGTCATGCATCACAAATCCATAGGTACGGCCTGAATCAGCTGAAGGGCCCGATCTTCACTGCAGCTTCGAAAATTTTCACATCAGTTTGCAACAAGTGGAAAAGTTTTGTTACATCAATTCAGTCAATTAGCTCAATGATCCCGGAGGCAGGGAGATGATGTACCGTGCTGGGAACGCCCACGATGCACGAGTGTGGTTTCTCTTGCAGGTTCGTCACGCTTACGAGAAAGCGGTAGGGTCTGCCTCTCCACAACATCGTTTGGTTGTGCTTCCAAAATAAGGAGACCGACCTGTATCCAGCTCAACAACGCTATTTTCGGAAGATGGACAATGAAATCCGTTGATTCTGTTTTCATCCTCTACATTTGGAACCTGTGCTCACTGAATAAGGAAAAAGGCAGAGCGCGCTGTCTCGCTAGTCTTGTCGCTGGTCTTGCTTTTTCGTTGTCTGAAAGTCTCAGTTGAGTTTTTTTTTGCAAGAAACCCTTCAGCTGAACCACAGAATTTTTTCCGACGCTTCCCGTTATCCTGAAGTCACTCCTTTCAACTTTGCAGCAAAATTTGTTCTGGCCCAACTGCAGAAATATTCAGTCTGGAGACAGGCCCCAGCGAGTCAAGATTCCCGTCTCAGAAGATTCCGCACCAGAAAAAGAAATTATTTGGGAACTTCAAAAGCGCACGAAAGAGAAAGACTTCAGATACACAATTTGTCGTGTTGCCTGTCAACCAAGTGCGTCATTTGACTTTGCACCACTTGGAAAGCCACCATGTGCCTGACATCCGTTCGTCATTATCGGGAGTTCCTGCTTTTCGCCGAACGACCGTGGATGACACCCTTTTCAGCCACAACGATGGGAAGCAATTTCCACAAGAAAGCCCAGATCCAGATTGACACCCAATTAACACGTGCATGCCATTCAAAAACCGGAGCTTGATGATTTCTGGTTTCTGGATGGTCAACCAGTTCCAAACAAAACTTGCGGGGAGCATTCGCAGACAGCGCTTTCCTGCTCCAGGTTTTGTGTGTTGAGTTGAAACCAGCACACCACACCAGGTGCCGTTCACTCAGCAAGATGAAAGAGCTTTATTTCCCCCTTCATATATTGTTTGATCTCATGACTTTTTGAACAAAGAAGAGAAAAAACATTCTTCTGGAGAAAGTCAGACGCAAAACCAAGAAACATTTTGTGTCATGAACCGCGAAAGGATGCAGGTCAGTAAAGCTACACGGGTAGCTAAAATTTGGACAATGTTGTGCAGATGAACACAACAAAACAGATCACGATGACGGCTTGACGGCTTGGATCCCTCCAAGCTGCCAGAAAGATCAGCTCTGACAACTTACATGTTCCGCTCTGCGCGTGGTTGGAGTCTGGATGACACTTCTCAGGGTGTGTGTGTGTGTGTGTGTGTGTCTGAGAGAGAGAGAGAGAGAGAGAGAGAGAGAGAGAGAGAGAGAGAGAGAGAGAGAGTGTGTGTGTGTGTGTTGGGAGCCTGAACCAGCAGGACTCCCACGCCACACTTGTTCTTCGCACAACAGAGATTTTTGTCACGAACTGATACTTGGCCCGGATTGAAGTAAACTGAGACGGTAAACTCTTAGCCACAGGGCGAAGACCTTTCGTGTGAAAAAATATGCCAATTCCCGTGAAATTTCAGCGCGACAAAATTATCTGTTCGGCGAGACTAGTTTCAGATACAGAGTGATATCTCACGCATGCACGTGGGAATTCGTGCCCGGCCCTGGCGTAGGCTCAGAGGGAGGGTTGCGGGAGGATTGGATGTTTTGGATTTGTTTCTTAAAAGTGAAGACACCAGCTTGTTTGGTGTTCGAATCGACGACCAAAACAACACTTGCCATGATTGTCCTACGTGCACCTCGCGTACCAAGCTGCCAAAACAGCTCAGAGAACGAAAGCAATTTTGTGTGTGGTTCATAAACGTGAAGCAGAATGAATGCAACAAAACTGTTCAGGTCACCCAGCACGCGTGCACGCCCACAGTCTCTGGGGCGCAGCAGTAATGACGCAACAAGACGTTATTTTTCCTGCTGTGTGTCCTGCTGGTATCACAGAGGCCTGCAATTTCAGACATCTGTTCGGGGCCGCGTCCAGGGGCGAACTTCGACCCGCAGCAGCCGTCATCTGCACACAAATTGTTCGGCTCGCCTGAGCTGCTGGAGCACAAAGAGCCTGGGATATTGCAGGTACGGTGTTTGCGAATGGATCACTGTTCTGAGTTTCGAAGTTTCTCTCCACTCATGCCAGGGTCAGGAGAGACTCTAATCCCCTGTGCCTGTAGTCCACCCAGTGTCACCTGGTGTTTGAGTCGGCAATCCTGCACTGACTCATCCTCTTTCTGTGAATCTTGGTTTCTGGGGGTGGCCATAACATACACAGACACACACACATACACGCACGGGCCGAGTCAGTCCTTTTCAAGACAGTCAACCATTTTCAAGACTCTCCTGTTGTCCAAAGCTGTGTTTATCGCGCGACAAGGGAGTTTCTGCACACGTGGCTTTGTAGACGCGCACACCTGTGTTACAAATTGTCCCCCACGAATTTCACACAACAATGCCAGCTCTTAGAATGCAGCTTGTGATCATGTGTGACCATGAGACACTGTGGTGATTCATATCAACGCCACATTGCCTGGCAGCATGCACTCACAAAATGAGTCCCCAATTTTCAGCCATAAACTTGAGGGTCACTCCATCATTGCTTGGGACGATCGGAAGTTGACGGAACAAAACAAGAAACAGGAACTCGAGAGGGCACAGAGTAGAATTTTTGGCTTCACTGCTACAAGATGCAACCGTGTTGCTTTGGGTCTTCCAACTTTGATCATCCACACACACACACACACACACACACACACACACACACACACACACACACACACACACACACACACAGCGAATCACAGATCAACATCTGAGCAGTGACTCCAAATGCTTGTGAACCAATCCACACACCAAAATGGGTTTGCAAACAAGCACGGAAACTTTTTCGAAGCGCTCTTCGCTGAAAACAACAGAACAGACAATCTCAATTGAAGGACAAGAAGATTTACCTTTGTTGGCGTGTGCTTCACCGTGTGACGAGCTTTTCCAATTTGATTTTGTGTCCTTTACAGAGCAATTCCAATTTAATTTTGCGTCCTTCACAAGATCTTAACGACTGAGTCTTGCGGTTCCAGAATCAGAAGACCCAACATCTGAAAACTTGAGGCCGCGAAGCTGTATCGGCCCGCTCAGCACGTACAGTTCCCACCGCCCAGGCTGCCGTGTGGAGAGACCGGCGGCTTCTTGTCATGAAAAGCTGTGCACACCCTTGTCTCAACCCAGGTGAAGCTTCGAGGGTCTGCATCAGTTCTGGGTCGTGCAACATTTGGTCGATGCGTTTGGTGAACATCAAAGTCAAGTGAACGTTTTTTCACCCTCGAGATCAAAGCTGAACATTGATCACTGGCCCGCCTCTGTTTGGGCTGGAAGTTTGTCCTTACCACAGAACCGTTTGGCTTCGCTCGCGTACTCGTACGACGCGACATTTTGTATAGCCCAGCTGTCAAGCAACACTATTCGTTTCATCACATAGCTAGCACAGGGATATGGCATTTGGTCCCAAAGAAATTCGATCTGACTTGCGCACCTCGTCACGTGTGGGCCCCGGTTGGCCAGCAAGTTCGCGAGGCAGCGCTGTTTTGCGTCGGACGTGAAGCTCTTTCTGTGCTCCTGGTCGGGCGACGCGTTGTGCAATACTCTCCCGTTCACCGTTTCTCTTCTGTGTGCGATGCTCTCAGACTCGGCCAATTCGACACCAAGCCAAGTCATTTGCAGGTGACTTTGAGCTCAGTCCTGCCTCTCTTTATTGTTTTTTGGGAGGTGGGGGGGAGTAGCAGCAGTTTACTGCACGTCAAAGCGCCGATTCCGTGGTGGCTGTTTGTGTCACGACGTAGACAGAACCGTACGATCTCCAGATCCAGAACAACCTCCGGCGACGGACAAATCAAAGGGATAGCTTTGAACAGACGCACGATTGTCAACCTAGATCACGAGCACAGGTCACGAAAATGACATAACGACCTGAACAAGACCCATCCATAGAAGCGATTGTGTTTCGCTATCCGACACTCTCACTCTTTTTGCAGTGAGAAATGAGAAACCACACGGGGAAGATAGTCGTGCGTTTTTTCCGTTCGGCGCGATAACATTTCAATTTTTCAGGAGGCACCTCGAAGAATACGAAGCACAATCACTCATGTGTCTCTCTTCATGTCGGTGTTTTTCAGAAAACTTGCTTCGCTTGAAAATGAGATCGTTCTCCAAGCCCAACTGCAGATTCAGTTTCGAGAGAAAAATAAGTTCGTGAACAAGGAAACTGCATCATTCAGTTGCACTTTAGATAGAACCGTTGCACAAATGGGTTTCGAATTGGAAACACTCGACAGCGAGGTGAAAGTGCTCTCAGATAAGGAACCTCTGCACCGTTGCTGGGCGAAAGCAATCGCTGAAGTGCTGAACACGGGGAAATTGCAGGAAAGTTCCCGAGCAGATCAATGAGCCATCTGGCACGAGAAGGGGACATCTGCCATTGCGATTCTCGTCTCGCGTCGCAGCAAGTCTCCCGAGACGCGCAAGAGAACACAATGGTGTGTGTTTTCCTGTCAAACTGTTTTGCAACACAAAGCTGTTTACGACAGGCTTCTTCACTCAGTCCGTTTCAGTGTGCCATTATCTTTCGTCTTCCGAAGCCTTTACGCTGCGACCATCATGTTGTGATGACAGGACTTCCCTCAGGTCCGCTGCAGACACACAAGCCACGCTCCTGGTTGCATGATGATTTGGAAAACACTCCCCGGCGCCACGCTGCCTGTGGCTCTCAGGGCCGCGATGTTGTGCTTGGCTCCCGTACACTCGGTACAATTGATATTTGTGGCTTCAAGTGTGAAAACTATTTGCTGTTCTCATCAGGCAAAGTGGAATTGGTCCAGGGACTTTGAATAAAGTTCTCGTTCTGCCCTCGGAAACAAAGAAAGAAATATGCAGGTCTTGCATGCAACAACTCCGGAAGGAAACTTGTGCAGGTCAAGGGGAGGAGGTTTGTTTGGGGGAGCGAGGGGTCCAGGACGAACCACCCCGAGGACAAACCATGCTCATCCCAAGAGGAATGATGCACGTGTCGAAAGGATCAGGTTACCATGTCTTGCCAAGAATGGATTTTAATTGACAACCTCTGAACAACACAAACAAACATCGTGTCCTGGTGTGAATGAAGTTGCGAACGAAATGTTGTGAATCGGTCACAAATGTGATCGTTGGTAGAGTTGCGTCAGAAAGCATTCCTTTCCCTTCTGTGAATCTGCGGAATATCATTTCTCTTGTTGATCAACAACCTAATTTCTCGATCTTCGTCCTTCACAGTTTTCGGTTTGAATCACGTGATTCAGTAGATGAGTTCCTCCGGCGCGTCGCTCTCACTGTACGCCGAGTGCGAGACGCTGTCGAGGGAGGCGAGGGAGCGCACGGTGCCGGCCGCGGACCCGGCGTAGTAACCCCGCCCGCCGCCGCCGCCGCCGCCGCGCTGCGTCTCCTCCTCCTCCGCCTCCTCTTTTTCTTTCGCCTTTGCCTTTCTGCAAAAACAACAGAAAAATTGTGGGTCGGATGAACCAGGCCAGAAGCTTCAAGTGAGTTCTCGTGTTTCTGTCGTGAACAATTGTCGTGCTCTGACGTTTATAGACAGACGCCAGAAGCGTTTGACATCCCACTCACACGACAAAGTGAACTCGAAACACAAAAACAGTTTGGTTTTCAGGTCAGCATCGCGCCTTCCCTGACGCAAGTTCATGCGGAGGTTGAATTTTTTTCTTTCATTGTCGATCACGTACACCTTGTAACCCCCGTCATCGAGGGTCAGACCTTGGTCATGATGGGTCGGGTGATACTCGCCACCTCCCGGTGCTCACTTGTCTCGCGCTCTCATCAGGAGCAGCAGCGCGACGGCGATGACCGTGGAGGACGTGACGGACACGACGCCCGTGATGACCACCGTCGTCATGGTGACGCTGCGCGTCTCGGCGTCCGACTCGCTACTCGACGCCGTCAGCGCCTGCGCGCCCAGTCTCACAATATCCGTCGCGGTCAGAGTCTCTGAGAGGAAGCAACAGAGTTTTCCGTCTTAGTTCTGCGCATGGATTTGTAGTGACGTTGTGATGACACGTACTTTCACGACCGACGTATTTTGTTTCGGAGTCAACTGCTTTTTTATGTGTCATGTTCTCCAGGCAGATCACTTCCTGATGACTTGTTTGAACATTTCTGCTTTCTTTGCAAACGTTCTCGTGTTCACGAGTCACGTCCAAGTTTTGTGACCGTCGTGAATTTTGCGATCTTTCCTTCATTGCCAGTTGAGCCTCCCTCGAGAAAAGCAACGCGCCACACATGTTCGCAGGTTGTGGTGTCGCTCTGCGCCTCACTCACCGACGCTGTTGGCTCCGTTTCGGAAGTAGCAGGCGAACTGGCCGGGCTCGTACTCGATCGAGTCGGCGCACGTGATGATGTCGTTGAGCGAGAAGCCTTTGTAGGTGCACAGCTCGGTGCCCCGGGTCCGGTAGTAGTCACAGGGGTTCGGGGCTGCAGTGAATAGATCCGTCCCGTTGGTTTGTTTCTGACATTTGAACAAACAGCGTTGCGCGCTCAGCAGGTTGGGACAAGACGCAGGGCGTGTTATAGCAAACAACACAGAAGTTTAGCAAACACGTCCGCTTCTTTTCCGACGTGCCCTAATTGCCAGATTGGTGATACAGAAACCATTTGCTCACTTGTCACTGGCTCTCATGACAAAACTTTGGTGATCTGTGTCACTGATCTGGCAATTGCGGCACCGTACATTTGGATTTCAAGGCTGTGCTAAACCTCCCCATAGTTGTGCTTGTCCCTCATAATGAGCGTTTTCCCGCCACGTGTGATGGTCAGAGGGGGGAAGGTGATGCCCAGGCCCCTGGACCGACATGAACGACTTACGGACGCAGAAGGACGAGGCCGGGTTGTTGGCGTTGGCGATGACGAAGTCGAACTGGGTGCAGCGGCAGATCCCGGCCGAGCCCTGCTGCACGCACTGCTGGTTCTGTCCGCACGTCGTGAAGCCGCACGCTGCAACACGTCCGACATTCAGCGGAAATTGCACCACACAACCTTCCCCAGAGGAAATTTCTAGACACAGGCATTTACGAGGTATGTCAATTAAGATTTAGTTTTGACAGCCGCAAAACTTTGCGGACAATAAGAAAAAAATTATTTTGGTGCACATAGCTTCTTCTTCACCCGATCTTCAATGAGGCAAAGATCAAGCTTCCTCACAAAGGTTCAGTGGGTCACACAAGAGGTCACAAAGTGTGGATCACCGCCTGTCGCATCGCTCTTTTTCAACACTCAGTTCCAATGGAAGCACATGCGCATGTCGCACATTGATTGCTTTTGTTTGGCGTCATTCTTGGCTGTTGCCTATTTTTCAATTGAATTTTTGACAACTTTACATTCCATGTTTACTGTTCATTTGTTGACATTTCTGTTGTGAACATGTTTTAGTTGGTGTTGAAAA
>JAAUXT010132679.1_pt1 | contig 25532 bp, 32 predicted proteins | sample 7278171 | NCBI WGS metagenome assembly JAAUXT01 (sample SAMN14350112, study PRJNA611818) | marine sediment metagenome | isolation source: surface marine sediment (1.8m) | place: French Polynesia: Moorea | collected 2018-08
AGAATGTTGTGTTGCTATTGGTCTTTCATCACACAAAGATCTGAGCAACTCAAATTTGTCATTCTTGAAATACGACAGCCAATCGGTCACTTAAATTTTCTGCCTCGTAGATGTCAGTGATGATCTGACATTATTCTCTCCACATCGCTTTCTCCCAAACACGGACGTGTCTGTGAAGAAGACCTCAGCGGAACTGTTTTATCGAGGAAGTTTGCAGAGGTTGCGTGTTTCCAACAAGAATGGCAGAGTGTCCATCAACGCACAACAAACGCGAGAAGTTGGAGGAGCTTGGTTCTCAGCTGGACAGGTTCGACTACGTGCGCATCACCGTCTGTGACATCCACGGCATCTCCAGGGGCAAACTCGTCCCTGCCAGAAATGCTACCAAGTATCTCAAAAAGGGAATGGGAGCTTTTGCAGGTTTGTAACGTTTTGTAGATTCCTGTTTTTTACTGTTGAAGATCAAGAGGACATGAGAGTTGCTCAAACTCATCTGCGAATCTGTTCGACACTTGGTGTTTTCATCTTGTGCTCAAGTTGATGCTGTGTTGAAGTTTTGAGTTCTTGTTTTGCGGAACGTGAGATAAATTGACCTTCCTTCAGGCGGCTCCGCCCTGAACATGTAGTAGATCTACTCTTTTGCCATTCAAGAACCTGTCCATCAGTGAAATTGGTCTTGACACAGAAAGACAGTATCAAAACATTCGAAGAGGCACCCCGCAGAAGCTAGTTGGCACCGATGTTATGTACCAATGGTTCAGGCATTTTGTATTTTCCTGCAGGTCTCGGTGCGATCAACCCTCGCGCGATAGAGCTGGATGAAGTGAAAAAAGCAAGTTCCGTTCGAGGTCTTGAAAAGGTACAGAAACAAAAAAAAAACCCAGACATTTCACAGCAGGAATTTGGCAGTTTGTCGCGCTTGCCTTGGCAACAAGATGAGTGCATGTTGTCAAATTCGAACTGAAGAAATTCTGACTTTTGCACAGAAATTGGTGATGGGGTTTTGGAGGTCTCCCCTGAACAGAAAATTATCTTCAAAGTTCACTTTTTTGAGATCCGGGAATTTTTCTCATGGGAAAATGTGGCTGCTGCCAATGCTCATTTTGTGGAGAGAACACCCGCGTCCTTCATCAGAATTTTGTGGTCTACTCCCTGCACTTGGTGTCAAGGCAAAAGCCTGTGGTTTGCACATAATTGTCATTTGCTGTTGAAAGACATTGTTCTCGAAGATTTCTGTGCAACGTTTTACTTTCTGAGTCGCAATTTCATGAGATGTTCTGTGCAAATGTTGCGAAAATAGGTCTGTAGTTGTGCGGTGTCCCTTTTGGGCAAGAGAACTTTGTGGTTGAAATCTTATTTTTTTCGTACATGACATCTCGGCCAGGGTACAATGAAAACATGTCCTATGTCTTGTCCTGTTACAGTACGGACATCCCATTGCCTTGCGCCCAACACAAGTGGTACATTTATGTGCAGCGGGAGTGTGTTTTGGGGTGGAAAAGATGCACGGCATATTGGGGCATATTGGCCAGGAAGTCCCATGTCACACCATGTCTTGTTGTGTCCCACCCCATCCCAGGGGGCACACGCCCCCTTGTACAAAAGGACGTGCGCCCCCTCAGACACCGCACTCGCAGTTTGCCTTCGTGCTGCTTCTCGTTTCAAAAGGGAAGTGAAAAAACATTTTCAGGGGGGAAACATGGTCATGGAGCCCATCTTGGACTCGTTCAGACCAGCGCCGTGGGCCGGCCGGGGCAAATACAAAGTCGCTGAGGTTCTGTCAGAACTGAGGTGAGTGAAACGGGACACCTCAGTATCGACATGCCATCCGAGAGATGTGGCAAATTTCACTTTCCTGGAAGAACGAGACGTGATGTGTGTGAGGACAAGTCCACAGCACCTCGTTTCAGATGGACGGACGGTTCCCCGGACCAGACGTGCTCGCGGTTCATCGCTCGGAAGCAGCTGGCGAGGCTCGAGGAGCTCGGCTACTCCGTCCTCTCCGGAACCGAACTCGAATTCAGGCTCTTCAATGACAAATTCGTAAGTGCCTGGTTGTGTTGAGTTTGCTACACTATCTTGAAGCGTTTTGGACAAAACAGTGTGAACATCACTGAAATGCAAAACGTTCGCTTGATATGCCAAAGATTGAATTTCTGCACAAACGTGCAGTGTCATTTGCCACGGCTTCTTTGACTTCAAGAAACTGGGAAACGATTGAAAGTAAAGTGGTTGCCTTTGCACAGAAATGTGAAGAGTCTGCAGCTGTGGTCTTCCACAGGAACCTCCGGTTGGGTTCGAAGGGGACGACTTTTACTCGACGCTGCTGCTCAGTGAGAACATGGAGATCCTGTGCGAGACGGAGAAGCGTCTGAAGGAGGGCGGGGTCAACCTGGAGGATCTGCACGCCGAGCCGGCGCCCGGCCAGTTCGAGCTCAACTACCAACCCGCCTGGGGCATTCTCGGTCAGAATCTTCTTGACTTGGATCTGAAGTCATAATTTGTCAAAACTTGTCTCTCCTCGGTATCTGTTTATCTTGACCTGTGACCGATTGAGATCGAGCGGAGCCTGGCTGTGGACACAAGAACATTTCGAGAGTGCCATTTCCAAAAGATAAGTTGTCCTTCCATGTTTGTTCAATGGCTCATATTGCCTCGAGTACCATGCAATGTACCAGTGATGCCATTTGACATTGTCAGAAGATAAGCGTTGCAAGCGCTCGGGATCCATCTTCGCAAATGTCACGACGTTCTGGGTCTGATTGAGCCTCGAAGGTCAGGTGCTTGAAGGTTCTTTGGTCTGTGGAGCCAATTACGTTGCCTTCAAGGTTTCCGGTCCCGCCCTGAGCCACTCAGATTTGGAATTGCTTCCTGCACTTGAGGCAAAAACTGTATTGAGTGCAAATGGGCGGTGTGAAAACAATGAACGAATGCAGACCAAAAGCAGCGAAATCATTTGCACACGTTTGCCGAAAGTTTTCTGCCCACAAGGGGCATTCCCAAATTCCGAAGTTGAAATTGGTTGGTCCGTGTTCAATTGTCAAGTGGCCAGAACCAAACATGAAAGCTTGTCAGGGCTTGGTTTTCTTTTGTCCACAACAACGAACAAACTGCACGGATTCAACACAGATGGTCTGCCTGAAAGTTCCTCTCTGTGTGAGTTATTCAAAAAACGATGGTGATTCTTTTCGTCTGTTTTGTCAGGTGCTGACTGGCCTTTTCTCATCCGGGAAGCCTTGAAGGAGACTGCGTCAGAATATGGGATGCAGGCCAACTTCATGTCAAAACCAAGACCTGATATGCGAGACGTACGTACGTTTGGATCCTCGTCACACCCCACATGCTGGCTGTCTTGAACAAATTTGTTTGTATGCACAACTCTTCATTATCTCCAACAGGAACAAGGCAGCGGCGCTCACTTCAACCACTCCATCTGGGACAAGGACGGGAAGGTCAATTTGATGTGGGATCCATCGAAACCGGACAAGATGTCGGACTTCGCCCGACACTGGATGGCAGGGCTTGTGAAGCACACGTACGGCATGACTGCCGTTCTGTGTCCAACTGTCAACTGCTATCGCAGGATGCACGGCACCTGGGCTCCTTCAGGTGGAAACATTTCATTGTCGCCCAAGCAGGGAAATAAACCAGGGGCTCGTTTGTCGATGGTCAGCAGCGCAGAAGTGGAACATGTGTCCGCGTTATGAAAAAAAACAAGCAAGAACGAAAGACACAATCTTGATACCGCCACAATTACAATGTGAACAAAACTTCCGTCCACATCAACGTTCCCTCGTGTGTTTCAGTGGCGTCCTGGGGCGTGGACGACCGGTACTCGTCGTACCGCATGAAGAACTTCGGCGCCACGTCGAGTTACGTGGAGAACCGCATCCCGAGCGCCACGGCGAACCCGTACCTCGTCATGGCCGTCACCATCGCCGCCGGGCTCGACGGCGTCGCCAACAAACTGGAGCCGCCGCCGCAGCGCGACGAGAAAAATGTTGAGAAGATGCCCAGGTGCTCAAAACGCAATCACAGATCTGTGTGTGTTCTTTCTGGGTGTTCTTGAGAGGAACCTCCGATCCTTGACAGAAATCAAGAAACCATTTGTATCAGATGTTGCCCTTTCACACACACACACACACACACACACACACACACACACACACACCGCCTGGTAACGCCAACGAAACCGCGTTGCTTTGCAGCACTCTGGAGGAGGCCCTGCAGGCGCTGGAGAAGAACGAGGTGATGCGGGCCGCGCTCGGGACCGAGGTCGTCGACCACTACTGTCTGGTGAAGAGGGTCGGCGAGATCAACATGCTCAAGAACTCCGACGTGAAAGTGAACGACTCCAAGGCTTTGGCAGAAGAGCGCGACATGTACGCAAAATTCGTGTAACTCGCTGCCACGCCAGCCAGAAATCATTTCGGTCAACTCGGTTCTTTGTCGGACTCGAGTCATCTTTGACGGTAATCATAAACCAGGACGCGTTTATTAATCTCGTTTTGGAACTTTGTTTGGTGTGACGGGTGTCGACGAACAACAAGAACTTCACACAGTCGTTTTCAGATATATGCGCACGGACGAACGAGTTTGTTCCACTCTCTCCCCGTTTTTCACACTCCATCTGTTGTGCTCTGTGCGACTTTGAGTTCTGCAGCAGTCTTCATCAGGTGTCACGCGGGTTAACTCGGATGAGGGTATTCGTACATGTACATTATTTCAAGAACCAGCCAATGTTCTTGTTCTGGAAACTTTGGCTTTTCTGCTGCAATGAGTTGCTTTGCTTTTTATCGTGTGTTTTGAATGCTTACTTGCTGCAAATTTTATTTCGGACCCAAGCCGTGAGTGTGGAGCTATTGAGGTGCTCCCTTTGAGAAAAACACCCAAACCACAAATAAACGCTTTACCAAAAAGAAAAGCCTGTGGTCTTCTGTGCTTTGTCAAAAAAGACCTTCAGTGTTACCACAACTTGGAATTGACATGAAAACAGGATGTCAGGTGAAAATAACATCGAACTTATACAGGAAAGGAAAGACAAAATAACGCACACTGGCCAAGAACACACACAGGTTTGATCTTCTTCAAACAAATATTTCGCAAGAAATGAGTTCTTGCACGTGAACCTTGAATCATCGAACGAGAGATCATTTCTCCCAGGCTTTCCACACACAACAATGCGACCAATTTCTTTGGCTAATTCTTAGAAAGGTCCAACGATTTAGATTCAGTGGCGCTCAGACGTCCGATTCTGGCAAATCACACCTCGCCGGAGCCATAGGTTTTCGAAGTGCGCCACCATTGTTCGAAGAGCCTGAGATGACGGAGACACCGGTGCTCGCAGCTCCCTTCTGGCTTTTCTCTGGAAGAAAACATGCCCGAAAAGCATGGCATTCCAGTCTACATAACATGAAACGCAAATGCCATCAGTGCACAAATCACTGCTGTCACAGGGTGGGCGCCTCACGGAAAAGGGAAGACCGCATGTCTGGGACAAAGACCTGGACGCAAGGAACGACTCAGTGAAACAGTGCTTTGTCACAGACACCCTGCAGTTGAAAGCGCAAACTGGCTTTTCTGCAGAGCAAAACCGGGTGCTCCCGATGTCCCTACACCATAGTCACATGTACGCACTGCTTGATGAAGACGACTCGTCGGCGCTCAGTTCTGCTCTGTGTCCACGAAGGAGCTGTGTTAAAGTCGTTTTAAACACCGGGTTCGTAAATCCGTAGATGAAAATCGTCAGAGAGGAGTGAAGGTGAGCGAAGTAAGTGACCCACAAGTGCACCTGGCGCACGGAAGGAAGAGACACATGAACTCGTACACATCATCATTGTCATGAAAACAAGGAACAAGTGGAGAGGTCCTGTCAAAAGGGATCGACATACGCAAGAATCTAACGAGTAAAACACAGCGTCGGCTGAAAACTCAGAACTCTCGCCAACCCTTGTGCGCTCGTACTCGTACACGTAAACATGTGACATCTTCGTTGAAAATTGATCAGGTCGAACTTCTATGAAGAACCGAAGGATGCGGAGAGCGATCAAAGGAACACGCGCGCATGGACACACCTTCATGGAGAGGGTGTCGCCGAAGTCGATCAGGATGACGATGGTGTAGGGCGTCCAGCAGAGGATCATCATGAGGAGCACGAGGCAGAGCGTGCGGCTCGACCTCACCGCCTCGCGCCAGTGCTGCCAACAGACAAGCGTGCAGGCGGTCCAAAGCAGGGTTTGTCTTGAACGCACACGCCAATGTAGGAAGTGAGAGACGCGCTGCTTTACTCACACTTATGTTGCTGCCCTGAGTCGTGACGTTGTGACTGAAGACCTTTCGCTTCGATTCCTTGGCGCGATGAAAGATCGCCATGTACGCGCACGTCATCAGCAGCAGTGGTCCTGTACCAACAGAAACACAAAATCAGGACCCTGCAGCCAGGGCACTACAAAAACACTATCATTAATTTGCCATTTTGAGTGTCTCCTTTGTAACAATCGTTGAGCTTCCACAACAAATTTGATCACCAAGACTACATGGGAACAGTGAACTTACCAGCGATGAGAACCAGTCCTACGAAGAAGGTGAAGGTGGCGTTTCCCGTCCTGCGCCAGATGCACTGGTGCGACTTGGTGTCGAAGAAGCCGCTCCTCCAGATGACGTTCGGCAGTTCCACCACGAGCGCCACAAACCAGATCTGAAACACAGTGGCGTCTCAACACAGGTGGTCAAATCCAGGCAAAAATCTGCAAAAAATTCTCTCCGTGTGCTGAGTGTGGCGGCTCACCGCGATGCAGGTGGCGACGCAGGAGCAGCGCGTGAAGAGATGCTTGAGGCCGGGTCTGCAGATGCGTATGTAGCGGTTGAACGTGATGGCGCCCAGGTTGAGGAAGGCGCAGATGCACGTTGTCAAGCAGAGCACGGACGTCACCTGGCACAGCACCGGCTTCGAGTTGAAGTACGCCCGGCCGTGAATCGCGACTGAAGGAGAGTGAACGCTGTCGTGCAAATCAGTTACGAGAAAATTTTGGGAAATTCCCTTTTTCACGTGTTTGTTGAAGCAATAAATTGTCTGTTTTGCCGCTTGACCTGGGTTTCAACAAGGTCGAATGAAAAGAATCTGCCTGATAGTGATGGTTCCACCATCGGAAGTCCATTTCTCCTGAAGGCAGTGTGAGAGTTCCAACACCAAATATAATTTGATTTGCAAAGTGTCACTTCATTCGATTTGATCCAGTTGGGTGTCAAAAACATTTCAGACCAGGACTGGTTGGAATAGAGTAAAGGGAGTTTCAACCGGGAATTATGTCTCCGCTGTTCATTTCTTTTGCGTTGGAAAATCTTTGGAACACAGAATATCGTGGCGTGAATCTGGTGCTGGTTGCAAGGGAAAAAAGATATTCCACAACAAACACCACGGGGACATTGCACTCGCATTGAGCACTGCTTCTCGTTCATTGATCGGACACACAATATTTTCATTGCAGGACCCACGCACAAACAACAGGAACAGGATGTGAATTGGGGAGTTCTGACAGCAAAAACGCCAAATGACGTCGTCACGTCGGATGTTGGAATCAAGTGAGACCTTCACACAGATTTGTACAAATCTCATGTTGGCGCAGTCAATCTACATGTCGGCCAATTCATCTGTTCTGTGTGATGTCAACCGACGCACGTAAACGTGAGCGAGAAAAATCTCTTCGACGACGAGAATTTCAACTGATTTTGACAACAAGCATCCAAAAGAGTGAACCATGCAGTCTCGATACAATTTCCAGAGCATCGGTGCTTCCGCTTCTGGCCCCATCACGTTGTTGAAAACTTCGAGTTAAGATTTCTTGTGAGTCAATCTGACAGATTCTCAAAGCAGGAGACTCACCCAGAACGCACATCGGCTCCGCCAGTCCCGTCACGCACAGGTCGGAGAATGCCATGTTGAGAAGGAACTCATTCCCGACTTTGCGCAGCGCTTTGTTCACCACGAAGCAGGCGACGATGAGCAGGTTTCCGACGGACCCGACGCTGAGCGCGACGACCGTCAGCGCGATGTAGACGATGGCGTGCACCGGCTGCAGGTCCAGAAACGAGCGCTCGTCCAGCTCAGAGGCGAAGAAACCTTCTGATTCCGCACTCTCGGTCGAGTATTCAAAGGCAGTGTTGCTCGCATTTTCGGTTGCAGCATCCATTGGTGTGGTTGCTATCAGTTGGTCATGCGCTTATTGTCTCGCGGAAGAATGCCGTCGGGTTGTCGGAAAAGCTGTTGAAGCGCTAGTTCTGGCAGTGAAGCGAGTTTTACCTGACCGTTGTGTCTCTCCAGCTTTGAATGGTCTGATTTTTAATCACTGGAAGCTGAGGAAGCCTGGGCTGCTCTGGGTCAGTGCAATCTCCTCTCGACTTCTCAGCTCCGCCAATGGTCAGGTCGCAAAACAACAACAGCAAGTGAAGTTTTGCAAGAACATCTGCCGGACGCGTCGACTTCAAATTTCGAAAACTTGCGAAACAGACCGGTGGGGTGGCCAAAAGTTACGCACTGCCGAAACTCTCCTTCTGACCAAGAGTTGGATTGTTTTGACTGCAGGGTCTCAGAAACCCACTCTTCATTGAACTCTCGTGTTCTCTCACAGACTTCAAGACGTTTTCCGGAGAGCAGACATCTATTGCAGCAGGGGCCAGTCAAGAGCACGGTATTGCCACCCAACAGTCAAAGCAATACAAATCTGATTGTGTGATGTGTGCGCCCTTCCGATGGCACGTCAGTGCGCTTTTCAATGTTATGGACTGGACTGTCGCTCAAGTTCTCGTCACATTTTGCTTCCGCCAGAACACTTCTGTGGATTGCTCAGTCGAGTCACGCGCTTTTGAGCCGCGCACTTTACCAAAGGAAAGCGCATTTTATTTTCACATGTCTGTTGTTTTCAACCAACAGTCTTTCATTCGCATCTCTGACGTACACCAGGTACACAACAGCAAAAAGTCACACTTATTAAAACGGAAGGTACAAAAATACGTTTCTGGATTGTTTGAATTCAGCGGACCACCAGAAGACTTCCTCCATCACGTGACTTCCGGTTGCTTTGCTCTCAAAGAGTTCGGCTCTGTTCTTTGTCTCAAAGTTCTGTTCGCCTGTGGAAAAGAAACACCTCGCAAGGGCTCTGGCCCCCCTTACTGGTCACGTGAGTGAGAAGCATCTGGATTTGCATGACTGGCTGTGCTATCTGGGGAACACCCATTCTGCCAACGTGGTGTAAGCACTGAGAACGAAGGTGACGACGAGTGCGAGAGTCACAGCTGGTGTGTTGGCGCTGTTGTAGAAAGGACAGTACGGGCACTGGAAAGATCCACACACTTGGCATATGTGAAGGTGAAACAGCTCAAATGTCGTGTACATCGAGTTGTTCTGGAAGCCTGAAAAAGATAAAAATGAGATGTTGTCAAGAGCAATGAGCGTCCTTGTTAACCACATTGGTTTGGACCACTAACGAGATAGGAGCTGCAGTGAGGTTCTATCCTGTTTTTGCTGGTGTACGTAATAATTGCAGTGGATGCGCTGCTGTGAGCTCACCTGGCTCAGAGGTGTCCATGATCCGGATTGAGTGTTGTATTGTGGCGTTGGCCACGGGGTACCACCGGTCTCCCCAGAAATGATAGCAGTCCCCTTCAGTGTCCACCTGTGACAAAACCCAATTGGTGTTGTTGAGATGGTCACAGCACTTGGACACCTCCCTTTGGTTCCCGAAGTTCCCAAAAAGAAGAGTACGAGACGAACAGTGACAATGGGGAAGTTTAGCACGTCCTTAATTTCCAAACGCGCGGTGCCACAATTGCCAAATCAGTGCCACAGAAAGCCAAACTTGCTCTGAATTTGCGCTGAGAGCCAATGACAATTGACCAAATGGTTTATGTGTCACTGATCTAGCAATTGGGGCACGTCGGAAAAGGACCGGACGTATTTGCTAAACCTCACCATTCTCAATTTTACCATGGAAAATTGTGAGGACCACACACTCGTTAAGTGTCATGCGTACGTAATCGAGGTAGAGTATGACTTTTTGTCGGGTGAAGCGGAATCTGTTGGGAGGAACACGCGGCAGAACCGCCACCGTTTTCCGCAAGGTCTGCTTGCGCACGTAGAACCCGGTGGGAATGTCAATCTCCAGAATGGCTGCTCCACTGCGCCATGACACGTCTGGCCGGGCCCATCTGTTGAAAACATATTTTTCTGGGTTGTTGACGCTCAGAGTGACCAGGGTATGGTGAAACTGTCTCAGCACTTTTTCAACGACAGTTCCAATCGTCATAATTTTTGTTCTTGCCTGACACAGACGTCCATGAACATGTGAGACGCGTTGCGTCCACTGAATAGCAATTGGTTGACATTCAGATCAAAACTTCGTTCGGGAAACTGTCTGATTTGCCACGGATACTCCACGTTCACCTCCGAGTGCATCTGCAGAGAAGAAAAATGTGGTTGGAGTCGTGAGGTCACAAATCAACAGGCATAGACAGGGACAAGGTTCGTGCCAGGCCTGAAGCGCAGTGAGAGGGACCTCTGCGTACTTGATCTGCACCTGCAGACACACAGACTGGACTCTCTCGGACTCAATTTGAATACAAATTAAGCCAAAGCACAAGCCAGATCTCTTCACAACAGATGTGCGTGGGGTGCTTGGTTCAAATTAAATCGTCACTGGAGAAACAGTCAAGTTTTAATCACCTGCAGGAGAGCAAGTCCGGTGCCCGTGGCCCAAGTCAACACGCTGCCGTACACCAACGGGACCTGTGAAAAACACACAATGAGGGCACCGCGAGTTTCATTTCACTGGACTCACAACAACCACGTCTGTTCAGCACAAAAGTTATACCTTGTACTCTTTGTAGTCGAGGAACTTCCCTCTGGCTAGGTGGACGTCGTACTTCCACCACGAGGACGATGTGCACTCGAGGTTGACGAGCATGTCGAACAGATGTCTGTTGGTGATCCTCTCCCCGTAAATCCTCAGCGCGGTCACCGCCGCCATGGTGTCCTGAGCCACGGGGCAAGATTCACCCTCAAGTATCAAGTAACCCTGACCAAGTTCAACAGGCATCGTACGAGAACTCCACAACATCGTCCGACGCAATGAGAATGAGACCAGTTGTGACAGATCGTGACCCGACCTCACTTCCCATCGTGGACACTGCACTTCACCAGTTACTGCTGATTTGAGAGGAGCTGAGCAGAGAGAGGGCACTGTTTCAGAAAGGGAGAGACCTCTGTGAAGAACTGCAGTGCTTCTCCTCTGGGGAGGGGCGGACTGAGATCAGGATCTTTTTGGAATGAAACGGGACCCTGGTCGTTTTTGCTGGACGTAAACTGCAGGGACGCAATCACAGCATTTGCCTTTCATCGGTTGGCAGAACAGACCCGCATCATACCTGCGTTCCAACCCAAGCATTGACAGTCTGTCTTTGGCTTTGCAGCCACTCCATGATGTTCTCTGCTTCATCCATTCTGTTGTAAGTCATGTACACCATGAGAGCGTAAGCTGTTCCCTGGAAACACAGGAAACGATTGAGACTCAGTTTTTCCTCAGTCAAAAACAAAATCGTAACATTTCCTCGGCAGAAGACTTCGAAATATTTCACGATGCAAGAGGTGCTCATGTCAAACACAAAGTTTCACAAAAGAACAAGTGTTATTTTTGATGGTGCGTGTACCTCAATGGCTCTGCTGGCCCATGGAAGAGGCAACTGGTTTGGATACAGGAAAGGGACGGTGTTGAAAATTTCTGTCGGAGCGGGTGGAATGGGCTTTTCTGACCAGTAAATATATTCTCCTGCAACACATATCACAACAACCTCCAGATGTAAATATTTTTGACACTCAGAGAACAAAGCTCAAGTTTTGCATCTGTGACAAAAACAAGCCAAACAATTCCACTGACGCAGCTTCGGGCAATACATCACGAAGCCCCAACTGCACACTCACCACGTTACGAAGCCTCAGCAAGAACACTCACCGTCAATTTTAATCTCCTCTAGCTTTTGGAAGGCGAACGCCCTGTCCCTGTGTCCGGCCACGTGCAGCGCGTAGCTGACGAGGCAGATGTCGTACACTTCGGTCAGGTACCGGAAGTTGTTTGCGAGATAGTCGGCGGCGAGGCGCGCGGCCGAGTCCGCTCTGCTCTGGACCGTCTGAAACAACCTGCGGTTCACCACTTGGAAGCGCAAATGCGGCCTCAGTCTCTGGTATTCGAAGGAAAGAACCGCGGTGCACTGCTCAGTTGTGGAAAAGGGACATACCCCAGTCAGCACTGGCACACTCTTGGTCAGACCGATGACTGCGAACGCCGTTTGTATCATGAACAGCGGCTCACCGTAGTCGTTCGTCAGGTTCGACTTGAAACCAGAAAAAAAAAAAACAAGACATCAGTCAAGATACACTTTTGGATCGTTTGTGCGCAATTCGTTTTGTTCGCGAGTTCCATGCGTGTGATGTTTCGTGGCTCTTTCAATCAACTGCGAGTCCGTACCGGCGTCTACAAAAGTCAACACATCTTCCCGGAATTCATGTCCGACAGCCACATACCATGAGTCTGATGTCAAACTCAACCGGCGCAAATTGCTCAAAGGCACCGGTTGCTTTGTTCTGATTTGTCAGCAGCCAAGACGCGAGTTCGTTCATGACGTCCACGTCTATGAAGAGGATGTGCTCGTACTCGGGCTGGGACGCCAGCGCCAGAGTTTCCAGAGCAAACGCCGTCATTCTGAAAAACGGGAGAAAAGCGTGCAAGACACCGGCACAGACAATCGTCGAGAACAAAATGAAATCTTACTCCAATATCTAATGTCCTCTTTTCATCAAAAATTGTCGTTCAGTTCAAGACGACAGTCGCGCAGTGAGCAAGAAGCCGATAGTTTGGGATTGGATGCAAAACGAAGGCGACGTTAGATCTACAGGAATTGAAGGGTTTGTGCGGGATGGCACTCAAGACATGAATTAAGGCACACGAACGTGCAGAAATGAATCAAGGAACATACTCGTACAAGCATTCAGCGAAGAAACGAACAGTGGGAACACGAAAGTTTAACTTATTTCGAGCACACATGCGAGTCCCAATCGTGAAAAGGAAAAATGATTGATACTTTTCGAAGATGCAATGAACAAAATGTTTGACTGCCAAAAAGACTTGAAGTCAAACAGCAACAAGAATCACGAGGGGAAAGCCAAGGAACATGCACAAAAAACCCGGGGTGAATCCAGCGACTTCCAGTTTTCAGCCTCCGATTCCCAGGAGAAAAAGTTGCAACTCCAAACAAAATTCAATGCATCGCACAGCGCGTAGCTTCCAGAGAAAGAATTGTTTGAGTGCTGGATTCACACCGCACTGTGCGAACAAGGATGCAAACAGACAAAACAGTCACATTTCTATGCAGGTCCACAAGCAAACAGCACGTTTTCTTGACATCCATGCACAGAGATCTATGCGCGTGCAAAGTATGAACACACATGCAGTCAAGGCGATTTCACACATTCTTACTGTCAACCTGTTCAAAACAATGAAATTTTGGCGTGTTGTTTGCAACATTAAGAAAGGTACGACCAGAAAATGCAAGACGTGGATTCAACAAGATTGGGAGTGAACAAATACGTAAGTTCAGAGAAAATCACCACGACAATCATCATCGCGAGCGTGTTAGACTTACGTCACGTCACTCGTTCTGTTTGTGAGGTCGTCACTGAAAACACATGGCTTTGCAGGTTGATTACACAGGACAAAATATTTCAGTGGCAGTGCGCACCAACTACAATCAACGAGAGCTCTCTGCAACGATGAACATATGATTCGAGTCAAAACAACTGAATCCAAGATTGACGTTCACGAACTGGAGTGCTGCTGGGCTGACACCTGGTGCCAATGCTGCAGCGAGGATTGTGCATGCCTTGGGTGGATCAACACGAGTCGCGCGCGCCGGGTGCGAAAACAAAAGGCGTGTGCGTGTGTTTGTGAGCGTGTGTTTGTGTGAGTCTCCATTCGAACTCTCGTTTCTTTGATTTTCCCCGATATTTTCATGTGCCGGAACAAAGAATACCTGCAGTAGGTTTTGCTTTGTGTTTTACTGCTGCATCAAACCACTTGCAACGAAATCTAAAATAAACTCACATGGTGTCTCCAAAATGTCTGCGATGGCGATGAGAGTAGGCCCCGTCCGACGTCATGAAGTTGCTCACAATAATGAAATCTGAAAAATATCAAACGTGCGCTTCTTTTGGTGGTGTCTGTGCCGTGCGTTGTCCCGACTCTCCTGACGAACCATGCCCCAAGGCACCAAATAGAGACAGATGGATTCGTACCTTTGGTCAGTTCCAGAAGCACATCAGTCATCAGCTCGGCAGGTAACTGGTTTGTGGCTTTCAAAAATCTGCAAGAAATATTTAGAACATTATTTTGAACAAGGACGTCAATCAAATTTTGAAAATAAACCAAACAAAGCAGCAGACAAGGTGTTTCAACCTCAACCAATTGAGGTTCCAGCCCAGTTGAAACATTTTCTCCTGACCAAAGCCCTCAGTGACAAATGTCATTGAGTTCAGCACAGTCAGCTGTTTGTCTTGCTTGAAGCCAGAACCCATCACATCTCCTGCAATAAAAAAATACCCAAAACCATGCAAGGCTCTACAAGTGCATTCGATCCTTGTTTTTGTGGAGACAAGCGTTGGTTCTAGCGCAAGTAGGAAAAATGCAAAACGGATCCGTGGTTGTTTGTGTTTGGACGGACATTGAAAAAAAACAACGCCAGGTACGAACCGACGAGAGACACAGTTGCCTTTGCCGATCCTGGCACGTACAGATGTTCCCTCAATTCGGGATGAATGAAAATCTCTGGCACGGGAATTTGCAAGTTTGGAATAATCTGCGATCCCTGTGACACCAAATTGATGAAGAATGGAGTGTGCCAAGAGTTTGTTATTCCATCGTACTGAAAAAGAAAGGTTGCACTTTGGCATCAAAGAAATGTTCTGGACGAATCTTTTCGCAAAAGAAGTTCAGCAAAGCCTGGATGATGGCGGAGTTGGAAAATACTTCACCGATACGGAGACTGTGCGCTTGAGGACGTATTTCCGGAGGAAGGAATCCACCTCTATCACAACCTCAACCTCACCCATTACCGTCGGAAGAATCGGGAAATGAATCATCCTCTTGGTCCCAACTTCGAGCTAATGAACACAAGGAGCGAGACAAGTGACCTGGCACTTGCAGAGTTTACACAAACCACGACTCAAGAACAATTGTCATGACGACGAAACTCACGTAGACCATCACTTGCACATTTCCACCCTTCAGGCGAGGACTGTATGAGCTCACCACCCCGTTGTCGTCCACCTCAACCATTCTAGAAACACATGAAGCCAACTTTGAATTCAACATCATTCCATCTGAAACTTTTATGGTAAGGAATCTGTCAGCCTAACATCAAAACTGCCCTTCCAAACTACATTCATTCTCGTCAGGCCCCTGCTTGTAAGTCAGAGACTCACAAGTACTGTTCCGACGCTTTGACGGTGACGAGGACTTCGATGGGCTCCGGGAAGTAGTTCATCATGGAGACCTGCGCGCCGAGCTGCTCGCCGCGACGCGACGCTTTCGGCAGCTCGAGGTTGCAAACCAGGGGCTTTTCTGTTTCCAGCTGGACAAACACGACAAAACAATTCAATCAGGAACGGTTCAGGAAATGCCCATAGTGAAGTTCTCTTGAATACGTTGTTAGACTGTTTCAGGAGCCTTCTCATTGTGAGTAAGACCTACCCTGGCGGGATGTTCCACGAAGGAGAGCCCGTCTGTGACACTGAGCGCGAACCCCCCGACCAGCCAGCAGCTCGGCCGTCGAGGAGGATACACCGTGAAGTCGATTCTCCCGTCGGGTCTGACATGCGAAAACACAAAATGAGCTTGTTTCGTTTCGATCACCTGACGAACCATATTTCAGCGGTTTACACTGGTGCGTGGAAAGTACGAGTACGCACTTGGTGTAAAACTCCTTCCAGCCCCAAGTGGTGTCTTCCAAGTGCCACCAGTGTCTGAAGAGCATTCCAAAATCATCTGGTCTGCGGACGTCGTCTGCCTCTGGACCTGACATCAGAAAACATAATTTTGCCTCTTTTTTCAAAGCGACTGGTTGGACAATCGCTGGTGACGATACAACTTCTCAGAACGTACATCCCATCTCGTCTGCTCCGTCGACGCACTGTTTGACTCCGTCGCACCTCTGTTCCTTCAGAAAACACGAGTTGTCGAAGCACGATAGATATCCGAGTGTGTAGTTGCATATCTCGTCTCCTGAAAGAATAAAGCAAAAAAAAAGAGAACAATTCAACAAATTGGACAAGCGAGGGTGAAGAATACATGTGCTCGTTGTCATTCACCAAGTGCTTTTGCGAACGAAAAACAACGGCTCACAGTCATTTACCCGGTATTCGTGGGATATTCGCGTCACTGAAGACCAACAGCCCAGCGAACTGGAAAATACGAGCACCGAATCACAGTTCATCTCAACAAAGAGAAAACCAGACAGAACAGGCAAGGGCGGTTCAGGGATTTGGCCGACAGGTGTGATTCCAACTTCAGAAACGTTATTGAAGAAAAGATCTCTTCAGGCTCTTTCAATGGGGAAGAGCTTTTTGTTGCTGCAAATCTGCCTGGCTCCGTCCATTGAATGATACAAAACAATCTGTAAATTCGACTTTGTCACAACCGCCCCTCCCCTAAATTGATGACAAACAACCTTGGTGCTGTTTTTCCGATTTCGCGTGATTCGCACTCACGGAGAATGTCGTATTGGCGTCAGGTGCTGAGGACGGCGCGTGGAAGTAGACGTTGCGTCGACGCCCGTAGTCCTCCCACCATGTGTGTTTGAAGCTCACGTTGGCGTGGTCGTCGTACGTCGACAACTCCTCTTCAATCTGTGCACAAAAACAGTCAGATGCTTCCCCACTCACTTGAGTCGTGTTGCTCGTTTTGTTGCTCTTGCGACACACGTCAGGCTTTTGCCTGTTGAAACACTCAGAATATCAGTATTTGTTTTGTGGTCTTTTTCCACCACGAGAAATGCGTGCCCTTGTTGTTTTGTCTTCCGGTTTCAGAAACATATTTGATCTTGCACAAGTTCAGCGAAAAGCGCGGCACACGCACATGAAGGTCAATGACGATGCCCTCCCGAGACCGGAAGTTGCGGATGTGTCGAGGATAGAACTCGCACGCACGGCGTATTCGGTGAAGAAGATGTTGGCGTCCCGCGCTCTGTTGGCGCCGAAGCGGTACTGGTCGTACTGGAAGGTGGAGAAGGCCATGTAGGTGCTGGGGTCCGACCACGCGTTGATCTCCATCGTGTCCAGTGTGAAGTCCTTGCCGTAGTTCACGCGGATTTTCGTCTGCAATTTGAAAAAAAAAAACAATTTTTCATTGTCTTGCACCATTTTCTGCAACCATGCATTTGGTTATTCCTTGTTTTTTGTTGTGAATGTTCAAATTTTGCAGCAAAACACAAAATGCATTGTCCGTTTTGACTTTATTGGACAGACGTCTCAAGCCTGGACGAATTCGCTCGCACAAGATTCTGGAACGGATCTGAAGGACTCACCACGTCCCTGAAGCCGTGCACGTGGAAGTTGAGCGAGTCTGTGAGCACCTCTCCGTCGGGCGTCACGCAGTAGACGAGGATGCGCGCGTTCGGCACCATACTGCGCGACAGCGCGATCGAGAACGTCTTCTGCCGAGACTTCATGAAGATGGTGTCGGCAGCGACGATCCTCCCGCCAGCAGTGATCTGAGGGAGGCGTGAGAATGAAGGGAGGCGTGAGAATGAAGGGAGGCGTGAGAATGAACCTTGCAGAACCACCACAACGTCGCGCAGGAGGCGAATGTCACAAGAACATTCAGGCAACGGATTATGACCAGTATTCGTTCTTCACTCACCATATACTTCACTTCTTCTACGAACACAGTGACACCCACTGTGAACACCATGTACTTATTCACCTACAAAAGTAAAACTTTGTTGAAGTGTCACAGATTACGTGCAAAGAAAGAAAAGTGAAGGGACAGCCCACACAAATTGGGCCATGGCAAGCAAAGACAAAGAATTGTGAAATGAATGAGAAGTGATGCTGCCAGAAGACAGCACACGTATACCGCGGGATTGTCTGTCGACGTTGAGATCTGAATATATCTGTCTTTCTCTGTGTAGTGTCTGTAGGCGATCATTTCTTCATATCTGGCTGACAGTCCTGCATAATTCACCTGGAACGGACATCGCCAAATCTGCTGGAATTGTTCTTGTCTCTTGAAGCAATCACAAAAGTCAATCCTTGGTGAGTTTCTGGCCTGATGATCACCCCAGAACAAACGTGGCCAAACATTCAGAGGAAGAAATGTTGAGTGTGTGCACACGTGGTTCACTCTCCTCCCTCCCGACCGCACGCACCCGCACGGAGATCATCTCGTCGTCCAGATCGGTCGGCACCGGGAAGGACACGACGCTGTCGCTCGGGATGACGAAGACGCGCTCGCGCTCCGTGCTCGTCCCGCCCGTCACCTTGACGCGCGTCACGTGGACTCGCAGCTGACGCGCACGCTCGCGCTGCAGCGGCGTTCCGTCCGACTCGTACAACACGACCTGCATGAAGGTGGGGCCGGACGACGACTTACTTCCCTCAACCTCACGCAGCTTTGGTTCTCTCAGGTTTCAGTTTTCTTGGAAAATGATTTCGAAGGCAGAGGAACTCACGTAACAAGGAATGGTGGACCCAGGTTTGAACGTCCTGTACTTCCCGCCGGCGAACTTCACCCGAATCCCATTGTCCAGGATGAAGCTTTCAGCTTCACCGGTGATTTCCTCCAGCGAGTACTTGTCCTGCAATGCATTTCAATTGTTCTCATTCTCAATGAACAATCTTGAGAACCAGAAAGAACCGACGTGACGCTGCGCCTTACCCGAACCCGAGCCTTGACAATCAAGTGTGTCCCAACCATGTTGCTACTTCCAACTGTTTCTGCAATTTCTTCCAAGGGAAAAATAAATGAGGTAACTCCACCAAACTACAAAACAGACAATGGAGACATGAAAACAAAATCCCAACTAGAACGGATGTTCGACCAAAGGCAAGTGCCAATGGAAAGGACCTTGGGGTCCGAGGCATCAACCCGCGAAAAATTGCCAACTCTCAACTGAATGCTCGTTCGACTTTGCTCTCCATCATCCAAATCTCAGATGGTTCCCTCAGTTGTTTCAGTACGAAAGAAACTCACATAGCCGACTTTCTGTGTTAGCGTTGGAAAGTCCCGAGAATATTTCTCCGGTCGGATTTCCAAAGTGATCGTTGCGTTTCCGTCAACGTAGCTCCCCCTTTGAGCCCTGCAAGTACAAGCTCGTGAGGAAAAACAAGTATCTCAAGGTTCAGATTCACCACACCAAATTCGCACAGCAACGCAACACACTGTTCGCTTCACTACCAAGTACCTGTTGATGACAACTCCTGCCAGCGCAAACTCGTTGCTTTTCACGTATTGAGGCATCGTCACGTTTGGCCAAAATCTGTCAGGGTCTGTGAACAAAAACCAGTGCGGAGGTTTAGCAAAGACCGGTACGTCCGCTCCTTTTCCGACGTGCCCCAATTGCAGTAGATCTACCAGTGACACAGATACCATTTGGTTACTTGCCATCTGTGCTGCCGACCTGGGGACACCACACGAAAGGAAATTTTGGCTTTGCTGAACCTTCCCAGTATCCGTGCGTTTAGCCAGCGACGCATGAGTGTTTCATGACAGAAGGAGTGCCAAGAAAAGCGTTTGGTGTCTGGCGTCTCAAGGTTTCCGGCTGGGGGTGCAACGGCAAACCACACGTGAAGTGCCAGTCCAGCTGATCCTCACGAATCAGAACTGTTGATTGACCTGGACATTATCAAAACGGAGGAAGCGCTCTTCCAAATGGAGCTGAGCCCAGGATTCACGAATGCATACGCACGAACAAATTCGACCAGATCGGTCCTTCTCGTGGACATGGGTTGGGACAGAGACAATCTGGCAGAAGTCTACAGATGAAGACCAAGTTCACTGTGCAAGTTCAGTTATGCGTGACCACCCCAATCCATAAAAATTATCGTCAGAGAGGCCAGTCTCAAAGAAAAACCAATTGCTCCAAGGTCCACACCGTTCATGACAACAGAAGCTGAAGAAGAAGGAAGACGGAAGGATGGTACTTTGTTCTGTGGCTGATGAATCGGGGCCTTGAAGAAGTCTAGACATTGCAGTTCAGGGATGAACCCGTGCAAGATCTCTGTGATTTCTTGCATTTTCGCACCACATCCAGGTACCGAGAGAGGAGCCAAGACGAAGCAGACAAAATGCGACACAGCCAGTGACAAGAGAGATCTCTGACAACATCAAAACTCAGAAAGGGTTCCACATATCAAGACACAAACATTTCTGTTCTGTTTCAATTCATGACCAGTGCGTGTGGATTTCCTGCTGCCTGATGAAACTGTGTTGTTCTTGTGTGCTTGTTTTTGTGTGTCCTCCAAAGATTGGGTGAATCCACCTTTCAGGAGGAGGCCGGCACTGCATGGAGAGAGAGTGACCAGAATAATCTAGTCACAAGACCAATCTCAAGCACCAACCAGAACCAAACTTCGAGTAGTTCCTTTTGTAATATCAAACGAAAACTGGTTCCCTGCATGCTGCCTCGAAATTCTGCGGTAAACTTACAGTTGTTCTCGGTCCTGAAGGTTTGTCGGTAGACATATCCCTGCAAAATGAAAGAAGACCGTGTGTCTTCGTGAAGCTTGCCCCCTTATTTCAGAATCTCTGTTCCGATGGGACTTTGGACTTAAATTTGCAAAAGAATATTTCCGAAGAAAATAAACAAGAGCTGCCCGGTTGGTCCCTCAGCCGCCGCCCCAACACTGGTTCGTCTGGAGGGCACGGTGCGACCTACCCATCCGTGCACTTCGATTGTCCACCACCCGTGATTGGCAGGATGATCCGTGGCGAATTTGGTCTCAAAAATGCCTGTCAAAAACACAAGAAAAGTGCACAAAATGGCAGTGTTGATGTTTCCATTATTTGGGCAAGTTCCCGTGCTCACGACGATGTTGATCAAGCGGAACATTTGCAAAACCGTGACAGCCGGAAGTCTCTTGTGGCACCACACACTCACCGTTGTACAGCTGCCTGCTCAGCCATCGTCTGACAATTCTTCCAGCTCCGTCCTGAAAGTTCAATTTGGTTTCAAGCATGCGGAGGAAACAATCAGGAATCGGTTCAGCAGATGGCCTCGTTTTAAGCCGCACCTCAAGAAATGGTCCTTTCCGCGGCACCAGGGCCTCAAAATCAATGAAAACTCATGCTCATGTGGACACACCCCTTCTTTCGATGTTGACTTCAAATGGGACAAAAGCGTAAGGCTTTACACACGAGACGGCCCGGTATGTCCGGGCATGTTTGAGTGCACCACGCCGCCCGTTTTTCTTCATGAAATATTCAAACGACCTGTGACTTTCTTGTCACAAATTTTCGCATTCAATGTTATTTGACTGAGGCTTGGCAACATTCCACTGACCCTGATAGTTTCCTTCAAAAAACATTCGAGATTTATTGCCGTCTGAACTTTGCAGGGTTCATGAGGCGCAAATGCGCATCCTTCCCTTGAAGACGAAATTCTTCAATTGAAGACGAAACAAACGCGCGAAAAGGCAAACGCACTTGATCTGTGCTGAAATATCAGCATCAGAAAAGGCTGGAGGGGTTCCTGAGTCAGGCATGCTGCAGGGACTGACGGCACCTGGTATTGACTGAGGTTCGACAATTTTTGGTTCAAAATTTGAGGTCAAGGGTGCAGGGGTAATTTTGTGCCCCCTGTCCAGTGTGTCCGGCAGAAAGAGGACTGAGAAACTCGGTTAATGGCGATACGCATGCTTGCACCCAGACGAAAGCAGTTAGAATTTGTCTTTTCGGGTTGGCTTTTCCAGGAAAACAAACCCTGCTCTTGTGCCCAACGGACATATTCGTTGATTTACATTGCGACACACAATGGAAATTGTTGGTACACCGGTTCGGTTTACCGCCGACGCGCCCTGATTGCGTGGCTTCTTGCCTTTTTTCTTGTCACTGCTGTATCGCCATTTGTGATTGGACTTCACTGGACACACCTCCGTGGCCACCTCCCACCACCGCATGGTCACTACCAGAGCCCCAACGCTTTGAAATACCTGACACCCACCCTGACATAGATCGTTATGGAACCTCTTCTGACAGGCAGCAATTCTTGCGTCAAGGCTATGACCCGGAACGCCACTGGAAAACAAACAACGTGTCACGAAAACACGCACAACTTGCACAAAAGGACACAATAAACACCAGCGCCATCCCGACTTCGCACCGTTCGGCGTCAAAACGATCACATGATGTTCGAACCGTACCTGTAGACCTCTTCTGATAAGCAGCTTTGTCAGTCTGTATGAACACGGACACCCGTTTTGGGCTGAAGAGCAGATCTGTTTCGTTCTCGAACAGGTATCCGTAGCGGCCGGCTTCGCTCTGCGACCCTTCTATGCGCAGGCTGTAGTTCCCATCAGGGGCATTCTCTGGAATCTAGACACGAAGAATTGGAATCAATGAACAGGGAATGTCCAATGGGTGCTCCACAAAATTTATGGTTTCACGAACATCCTCTTGTGTTGTTGTATCAGCCGATGTGTTTCTCATTCATCTTGTTTGTACATCAAAACGACTCGGTGACTATCATCAAAGTTCTCGACAAATTAAAACCGATCGAAAGGTCACGCACAGTTCACTGCTGATCAAGATCAAGTTGGTGGGCAGTCCTTCGAGACAAGCCACGGACTGCAAAGAACGATAAGGTCTCGGGCCCCCAAAAGAAGAAACCCAAGTGATTGTCTCCAGCAAATTCAAAGCTTCCTGAAAGCCCGTGAGCCACGACCAAGTCCATAAGGCTCCCTTGGATCATGTTTGAACAGCTTTCGTTTGGCGCAGTCGCAGGTTCATGGTCAACGTGCCAAAAAGAGCAGAAGAATAGATTACGAGCAACCCAACCCAATCCAACCCAACAACCTGAAAAACTAGATCAAGCCCCCATTGTCGGACAAACCACAACAGCTCAGCTCCGTTCGAACCAAAAGCATTCTGAGCCGCTCACTGTCTTGTTTTGTGCGTGGCCCGGGGTGGATGCATGAGAGGTCGTACTCACGTGCATCTGGAGGAGCCTGGTGGAGTGCGCGAGGAAACGCTCCTTGACGGCGGCGAGCTCCTGACCCTCGCGGCGGATGGCGGCGCGCACGGTGAGCGACGGGAACGAGATGTCCATGACGGACACGTACACCTGCACCACCTCGTCCGGCCGCACGCGTCGCGGCGCCGCGATCAGATACGACCTGGGAATGTGACCCTATTTATTTGAATTTTTTGTCTCACTGAATGAGATGGAAAATATGGTAAAACAGCTTTTTTTCTCCCATCCTTGCGCACTTTGTGTCAATGTGCAACGTTGGTCCCGTGGTTGGGTTGGAGAAAATAAAGAGAGAAAAGAGAGGGTCTTGTTTTTGCAATTTGTTTTGTCGAATGTTGAAAAAGAAAATATATACAAGACAACGTTTCTTTGTACCGATACAGGATGGAGTCACGAGCAGTTTCTAGCTATGCTACCTCAGCCAACCGTGCAAACATGTTGATCTGTGTCACTTTCACACATTTGAAAAAAAGAGAAACTCAGGTGCATTACGCTTTGCTTGGTATAAAAAGTCAGCTGCTAGAAAAAATTGTGTCATTTTGAAAGAATGTTTCTTGCAACAGTGAGCCAACAAAACTCAGCAAGCACAATCGTTTCGTGAACCAGAGGTAGCAAGTGCTAATTCGCGACCAGATATGCAATCCGGAGGCAATCCTCCGAGCGAGTAATTCGGACGCGACTGTGTTCGTCGCCGCTCCAAAGGAAACACAATAGCCTGCCAAATATATACAAACTACAAACGATCCAGAACGTCCCTGAATCCATACAATAGATCCATCAGGCTTTTTACCATCGTCCAGCAAAAATGAGTTTTGGAAACTTCCCTGAAATTGTTGACAAATCCGAGAAAAATAACTTACGGTGAGGGTCTGATTCTGCTCTCCTTCCACACCGTGTTTCGGTTGTATTGAGCCACAGAGACGCTGAACGCAAGCGTCAAAGTTACAAACACCAGAAGTCTGTGCATGTTGAAACTGCAGCTTCGGTCTGTGGCAAAAGATCCTCAGAAAAAGTGCGGCCAATTCCTAATCCCTTGTCCAAAAGCGCTTTGCCATCAGTAGTCCAACGTCACAGTGGTCGCTCGTTCGGTCAGAGTAAAAAAAACACTTCCTTCCGAGTTGTCTTGTTCAAAGTTTGCAAAAAGTGGGGTGTGTTGAAACTCCAGACAGAAATCCTCAGGTACACTTCTCAGGATGCTTTACGAGGCCCCACATATGCACAACTCTATGACAAGCTGAACGCAACTGCTCTGTACCTTTGGATGCTCGCCCTTGTTTGTATGTGGAACAAGCCCATAGATCATGCAGGTGATCTTCAACGCTGCGTTGTTCCGCGATTCACAGACGAATTCTTTCAACCGTTGGTGGTGCTGCGCTCAATGGTGTGAATAAAAGTCACGCCACTTGTACATTCCAATACAATCCAAAAAAGATTTGCACTGGTCAGCAAGGGTGCGAATGAACACTCGTGATCGCATTCCTTTCAGCAACACGAACCCCTTCACAATAACCCGGGGAGAACAGGTAACCGTTGCAAAATGCCGTTCTCTTTGAAATCGCACTTGTTATTTTGCGCTAAAGCGCGTATTAGCGGACAACGACTGTTGCAACACAGTTCTGTATCTCAAAATTCATTTTACGAGTGCGTTTTTCACGTTTTTACCGACGAACAGCTGTCGCTCTGTGATGCGCACTGTTTGGACATCTGTAGCCGTGCAGATATAGTGTCTGGGAATGCTTTCATTTTTGCTGCTGTTCAGTCAACCTTCCCGGGAATGGAAAACTTGGAATCTTTGTTGGAAGGCGTTGTGTTTGTCTGTCGACTTCCGACCCCACCAAGCAACGGGGCCAGAAGGACACCCTCCAAAATTCTCTCTGTTTTTGGACACATTGTGAGCTTGTCTGCTGTTGATGCAAAGCTGAAAAACGAGGAGTAAAACGTCACCCGTCCTTCAAAAATAGCTCCATGGAGCTCGCGGTGATTTGAGGAAATTTCAGTTGTTCTGATTTGGCTTGCTCTGATTTGGCTTGCTCTGATTTGGCTCACTCTGATTTGGCTTGCTCTGATTTGGCTCACTCTAATTTGGCTCACTCTGATTTGGCTCACTCTGATTTGGGTCACTTTTTTTGTCAAAATTCTTGCTTTTTAGGTGATTTGAGGTGGGTTGCACGATTTGGGCTGATGAGCCAAATCGGTGCGAGCCAAATCGAAGCACCTATAGGCAGCCTCTTCCAAAAGTATGTCAGCAG
>JAAUXT010146453.1_pt1 | contig 25530 bp, 35 predicted proteins | sample 7278171 | NCBI WGS metagenome assembly JAAUXT01 (sample SAMN14350112, study PRJNA611818) | marine sediment metagenome | isolation source: surface marine sediment (1.8m) | place: French Polynesia: Moorea | collected 2018-08
ATTCTGAGAAGAATATTGCTGACAGAAAAAGACTAGAGTTATAAATGACTCGGCTGCATGAATATGCATCACTAGCAAATAGCAGAGATAGAAATGTAAATGCCCAGATGTAAGGAAGCAGCTGCGGGTCCAAGTGAGTACTCAGGGTGCAGAGTGTGATCTCCTCTGGTTGACTCAATAGCTTGGCACAAAAAATCTGCATTGGTTATCACACCGCTGCACCGACTCAAACAACTGTCACAGACATGTGACAGCCAGACTTGCGAGAGCTGAAAAGGCTCTGACGACAACTAAAGCATATTGACTTTCCGGTGTTCACACTTTAAGGGACAGAACAATAAGCAACCGAAATTCAAATGACAGTGTCCCGGGGCCTAGTTTTATTGTGGTCAGGGTCTCCCTGTCCTGTACGTGCAGAGTTGTGTTGTTCTGCGGAGTATGAATCAATCAGTTGTGTCCGCACAGGGTTGAGGTCAAGCGCGTGTGCGCGTACCATCAGAAAAACAGCTTCATGCTTGTCTCTTCCAGGAACGTTCCCATAAAGGGAGATAGACAATGGCGAATGAACAGGAATTGGGGAGTGCAGGGGTAATGAGTGCTGTTAACAGTCGCTTATTGCTCTGCAGCAGTACAGATATGGAGGTAGCTTTTTCTGCCGTGTTCTGCAAGCGTTGTTTGAGCAATGCAGGTCTGATTGTGATTGGCAATAGGGTTTGAAAAAGAAAACACGTTAGATAGTCTAGTTTTAATCAATTTCATCCCACCAATTCTGGGCTGGATCCAGAGGCTTTGCCCCTGCCCTCTTGTCCCCAAAATGATTTCCTTCTCACACCTCAAAGGTAAGTTGCCCTGCCCCCCCCCCCGCCCCGTGAAGTTTCGGCCCCTTTCTGACCAGACCCTGGATCCATCCCTCGTCTTGCAGTGTCACTGGTTTTCTGGTCCATGACGATGCGTGTGTCCATCGGCAACTGATCAACTTACCGTTCAGGTTTTCTTGCGCAATAGACTTATCTCGGCATTGCATGTTGCAGTGGATGATGATAAGTATAAATGCATTATGTATTGCAGTGACTGTCTACAACAACAACAACAACAACACACAAGACTAATGCCTTTACTGGCCGCATGAACATTGTGGATTTTTTGTGTCTGTTATTATGACTGGTATTGACCCATATCCGTCTCCTATTGAGTCTGTGCCCCCAAGCCTCGCAGCTCTGTCACGCCTCACTGAGCACGTTATGCGAGCGGCTGCTCAAAGGGTTATGATATGTCTGTCTGCTGGGGCAGAGGGTGGATCCGCAAGGGTCGGGGGGGGGGGGGGCTTCGGTCTCAGCCGGCTGAACCTAAAGGGCTCAAAATTAGGACACTGAATGTTTTGTAAGGCCAGTGGCGCCAACTTCAACGTGGTGATGAAAAGTCAAAACATTTTCACATCTGTGGCAGAAATTTTGTTTGGAGAAAAACAAAATTTTTCCAGCGGGGGTGGGGGTGGGGGTCGCAAGACCGCACCCCTGGATCAGCTGGCCCTGTCTGCTGGTTCAGACTCTGCAGCCCGAATGATCAGGCAGACCCAGGCCCGAAGTCTTACCGCAACACACAAAGCGCATGAACAGCTCATTCAAAGGTGCCTCTCAATACGATCAATGCTGAGCCTGCAGACCCCTGGGACTCCCAGGGGCGGATGCAATTTTGGCGCCAAAAAGAACACGTTGCGTCCCCAGGGTGAAACGTGTCAACGGCGATGCAATGATCTGCACAGCGGTCAGTGACCCCGCCACGACCTTGACCTCCTGCAGCACCTGGAAGACTTGGATCCAAATCGCTGAGAACATGCTCTCCGTCGCACCCATGCTCGAGCACGTGAACCAAAGTCGTACTTTTGGATATTTTTTTCTGCTTGTGAAATAACGACTTGATGCCTGCGGTGTGCAATTTTGGGGGTTCGCGTCCAACGGAAGAGGAGGGGTAGGGGCTACCCAGGCCTCAGCCCCCCTTTCCCAATAGAGAATCTCCGACGCGATGGAACAACTTGTTCTTGTCACTCTGTGTCTGTGAGTGTCCAGAACCTTCCCGGCACGCGATTATTCTAGATTTAATCAAATTTAGTTAGCATGATCGCATTAATATGCCTGGACATCACTTGACAACCATAACTTCTGGAAGCCCAAACGTGTGGTGGCAAGAAATTCAGAGGCCCAGAGTGCTTTCTTATTCCTGAATTCAAATCTTTCAGCCTGTTTGTTTTCGGGTATGGCTGCGAGGAGTTGCGTACAACTTTTCTGGAAAAAAGACACACAAAAACAGCTTTTCATCCGAGTGATCTTGGAAAAGCGCGCTTTTCCTGTCAGCGCTTCTCTGATTGGTCGCTCGCCTTGTGTTGCAGCATGTCAGTGGTTGTGGTCGCGCCGGCCTCAGCCAATCAGAGAATCGATTCCGCAGCCGCTTCGTCCGAGTCGGATTCGCCTGATCCAGCTTCGGGAGGCGACAAGGACCAGAAGAAAAAACGCGACGACGAGGGAGGACACACTGCAGCGCTGAAGAAGCCTTCATCCATACCTCACACACACAGAGGCGTAGTAGGACCTGCAGGTAAGCCAGAAAGTTGTGAAGAGTCTCGATCGATTGTGCCACGCGGAGACTGGTGGGAGGTGCAGGAAGTGATTAGAATAGCGTTGCGCTGCAATAGATGTGTGTGAAATGCTGAAGGCGACAGGCAGTACACTCCGCCCTTGGGGCTTTTGTATGTGTGTGTGTGTGTGTGTGTGTGTGTGTGTGTGTGTGTGTGTGTGAGTGAGTGAGCTTCCTTCGTGCGGGACCTCAATTCCCAGATCCCAGATGAGTGTTATTGGCAACCAAAAGCGAGAATGACCTCACTTGCCCATTCACTACTGTTTATTCTCTTGACATTGGTTGTCCGCGCCGAAGATCTGGGAACTCGGGCACGGCAGCGGAGACCGGGCGGAACTCCTGAACCTCCCTATGCAGTGTCCACCAAACAGTCCCCGGGTCCACAGAACCTGAACCGTGACGCGGGTTGTTTTGCAGGCGCAGGGACTCCCGACTCGCCAGACGACGACAGCCTCAGCACCGGAACCACACTGACCACGCCCGGAGAGGAACTTCCGGCCTCCAGTCCCTCTGGTGGTGGTCGAGAGGACGTCACGAGGTCCAGCGGATGTGCCAAACCAGAAACCAAGGACAAGAGGACTTCCTCACAAGGGATGGACCTTAGATCACGCTTTCAATCGAAGCAAAGTGCAGAATCCTCCAAAGAAGGTACAACATGTTCAGGGCTTTTCACACTGGGGACAATGACATCTCCATGCAGGTTATTGCCTCATTTGTAGGTCCACCTCCCCACTTATGAAAGTGTGGGGTGTCTGGATGGAATGAGATGTGTCCAACTAAACGCTGCACGTTCACGCCCCCGATGTGAAAAGCCCTCGTGTCCCTCTGTCTCAGTGTTGTGGGAGGATTCCAGGTTCTGCAGAACCCACAGAACCAGCCCGATCTCCATGCCAGCTGCTCACGTCACAAGCTGTAGGAAGTTCTCTTGTTGTGTCCAAGTTCATGGAATTCAGTGTTGTGTCTGGTGCTTCTGTGCACTGATGTCAACGTCAACCTGTGCTGAAACACAATTCTGGAAAGTAAGTTTGCTGCCATATGGTTACCTTCTTCTCGACTTGACGTGGGAGGCAACTGCATTGGACCCAAGATCAGACTAACTGGACCCAACCTAGTTCTGATAGAGGGAGAAGGGCCACGACCTGTTTCTCAGTCTCAGTTCAGTTCCGAGCGACCCCTGGCTCTGCCAAGCGGTCCCCAAAAATAGCCGAAAATAGTGTTGCACGAGAGCTGGTTCTTGTGTGCGACAAGCGAAACATACTGCTTAGAAGAGCTGGCCCATTTTTGGATGACTGCCTGGAAGAGCCAGGGGTGTGGTCAAGGTGTTATATGACCCTCCAAATGTGGGTTGCTCAGAAGAGCCAGGTACCGCTCGAAAGAGCCACAGACTCAGAACTGAACTGAGACTGACAAGCAGGTCGAGGTAACACATTGACCAAGGTTACAACAAACAAACATTGTCTCAGGCAGAATTTGCGCTGTCAATGTTTTGTGTCTGACAGTGCAAATCAGACGAGAACCCTTTTCTCCTGAAACGTGGGTGACGAGCTGAGTCTGAACCGAGTTTCAAACCAACACAGGGATGCAAGCAAAACAACTTGACAGGAAGTGGCGAATTGGTACGTGAGAAGTCCAAGGGGACCTAGACACCTGATTCCCTGGGATCTGACAGAGAGTGAAGACAAATCGCAGTGGGCGGCTCAAAGAGGCGTGAGGACTGAGTCCACGGGTCCGATTGAGGTCAAGGGATGACAGAGAATCGTTCGTTTTATCACGGCTGAGCAGTGTTGGAACTCACGCCGAGCTGCGAAGAGTTCCACCAAACGCTTCTGCTTGTGTTCACACTGGGTCTCTCAGCTTGAGGAGTTTCATGCATCACTCCACGGTGGCTGGTTGATGACATGAGGCCTACGATGCAGTTCGTTTACTCAACTGATGATCTTTGGAGAAGTGGAACAGTTGCTTCTTTGGCGAATGAAGCTGCAAACGCACTGGACAGTGTTACGTTTTCGGCGCAACGTTTCTGTCTTGGGAATTTGAGAAGTGCGTTTCCCACGAAGTTGTCGCTGTGAAATGGAGTGAGTTGCTGCAGCGTTTTTCTGTGTTAATTGGTGGCCCCCTGGGAACGCCTGGTCCTGGGCAGTTGTGGAATTAGGGTTCGTTAGTGAAGGCCCCAGTGACTGGAAAACTCTTTCAACTGCAGTCCACAGCCGTCATATGAAGGCAGAGTGAATTGATGCAGATCTGTGCAGCAGAACGCCTTGTTTCAAAAGGCGATGAATCACGTGGTATATCAGTACAGAGAGGTGAAACACGTGCACTCGCACACACGCACACACACACACACAGTCACACACACACACACACACACACACATGGCACTTTGAGCGGGTGAGTGCCGCACGCACACCTCACACACACGCTCGCGCGTGCGCAAGAAACTCGTGGTTGAGTGACCCACACTGGCCAGCCAAGTTCATGACAGATAACCCAGCAGAAAAGAAATTCCAGTGAAGAAAACTCACATTTGTCCAGTTCAGACAAGCCTTCAGTTTTGTGACCCGATACATGTTGTGCAATGACATGGCAACAGACAGGTCATCAAGGCGCGCAAATTTGCCTCTACACAAAACACCAATTGTTTGTGCAAACATGCACTCCCTGCTCTCCCAAACATCGCCAGTAATAAATGTCAATGCGCAGCTATTGGGCCTATACGTGTACACAGCTTTGTGCTGTCATGGATTGACATTTAGGGTTGCCGTATCCACGCGTGTGTGAGACGCGCCATTTGCCTCGGGATTGAGCACCCAGCAGGAATGCGTCTTTACGGGTGGACAGATCACCATTCTTTCAATGGGACCTTGATGCCAGAAGATGAAGCTGAAAATATGCGTGCGTCTTGTATGTTCGGGACACACACGCGTGAATGCGGTATGTGGCTCTGTCTACAGAGAGTGCCACCCCCCCCCCCCAAATCAGACTGGATTGATACAGATGACACACATACTGCGTAAACAGTTTTTCCTGCGATGACGGGAGGGTGCATTATGTATGCGTGTGAATGTGTAGTTTCTGGCATTCCTGAGCACATGAGCCTCTTCATATTTCCAGCTGCCCATGGCACAAAATGCTGAAATGGAAACGGGCTGTCAGCGTGACACACAGGGGTCAGTCGCTCGGCTGTTGTGACGCCCGGGTCAGTGCACGTGGGTATAGGACTGCGGACAGTTGGCCCAAGTCTTGCCAGCCTCTACCAATCAGAAAGCTCCACAGGCCAAGCACGAATGCTGCGGGATCAACAGGCGGCGTTTGCTTGTGACCAAACACTTATCTCTACGGGTTGCGGCACTTGTAGATGCTTCTGGCGCCCAAGTGAAAACCGCTTGGAGAACCACTGTTTGTGTGTACGTTTGGCTATAAATTTGAAGCGGATTTTTCTGGGTCAATTCTCAGCGAGGGGGGTGTGATCTCTCAGCGGGTGCACAGAGAGATCATTTGTCATCAGGGGAGCGCGGAAGGTTCCGCTAATGGACTGTGTGGTGAGTCTCCCCGGGGCTCACAGTGACCACGTGATTTGTGAGGAGACGAGAACCTGACCTAAGGGGCCTCAGGCCCAACCCCTGCGGATGCAGGACCCGGTGTAGCGTGCCCAATTGACTTGTGTTCCAAATGACACGTGTCAATCGGGCACGCAAGCCAATGGGGCATATTACACCGGGAAGGGAACAACAGGTCCAGACCCGACCAGGGATTGAGCCCACGCAGCAAGGGAGCGGGGGACAAAACAATATCTTTCCAACTTGCAACGACTGCGCAAAGTGGCTGAAAATTGTGCCTGCGCCACAAAGCGAATGACAGATTAACTTTCTGGTGGTAGCAGGGCCGAGGCTGTGAATCTCACTGTACCACTGGGTCTACCAGCAACCGAGGACAGAGCCCGTCTGTGTGTGTGTGTGTGTGTGTGTGTGTGTGTGTGTGTGTGTGTGTGTGTCTGCCTGTCTGTTTGTCTGTCTGTCTGTCTGAGTCCGAAAGATTTGAGATTGACACAAAAGCGGTGCTTGTACGTGGGTGACTACGGTAGTTTCTCTTGCCCCTGAGGATCGTTGATCTGTAAATCCTTTTCACATCACAAAGACTCACTGAAAGACGACGAAAATTGAGACATCAGGGGCATCCTTTGGCGTATTACGTCGAACGTTTCAACGTATTAACACAGAAAACACTCAAAGGCTCCTCGCGGGGAATGGGTGTCATCCTGAACGCACTTGATTTGCGGTGTGAAGAGAAATAGTTCCCTTCACAAACATCCCCCCCTCGTCAAATAGCCATTGGAATTGTTGACGCTTTTACCCATTGATTTTGCTTTTGTCATCGAAACCCGAGGCGAAGCGTTTGTCTGCGGTGTTGTTTGACGTGTTAATTTGCGAGGAGCATAAATACGTCGTCAGTGGAGTGCGATTCACACGTCAGCGCGGCACGTCCCGCGTCACGTCTCCGTGTGCCGCTCGTCTCTCGTGTCTCGGTAGATCCAGGGGCGCCTGCTCTGCAGGGGGATCCAGGGAGGGACTCTACCTTGGGGGTCAGGGAGGGAGCCTATCCAGGGGGATCCAAGGGCTTCACGCCCCCCTGAGCCTCAACTGTTTTGCCCCTCACATTTCAAGAGGTTCGAGCACATACCACGAGTATGATCCTCTCAGCATGTTTTTCAAAGTTGAAACCGTTTTCCCCCTGGGGGCTGACGCCCCCTTCACTAAGTCCAGGATCCACCAAACACCTCTCTATATTGCACACAGAAACACAAAACACCTCGACCCCCAGTAGTCTTTTTTTCGAGATACTTCCCGAAAAAGGTGTTCATGTTTTCTGTCCAAAGGGAGGAACTTTGGTCAAAACAGCAAAATTCTCCTCCGACATTTTTTTGAGTGGAACCTGGCATTGTTGAGTTAAACATTTCACGTTCCCTCTTTGTCCTCAGAACTGCCCCCCCCCCTCAGTCCTCTGGATCTACCCAGACCAAAGCGAGAATCTATCAGTCACACGTCTCTTGAGACCACCCAACACGCATTGTTCTCTCCACCCTCTCCAACACTCAGCCTTGTTTTTACAGGAAACCCATTCACCGGAAGCGCATCTCGCACCACTTCCGGTCCACGCACGCCCTCTGGCGGCGGACGCATCAACGACGCCTACACATCAGGCGCTGACATAGAGCTGCGGAGCTACGGCGGCCGTCTCAACTCGACCGGCCGCAGGAAGGGTGTGGTCGGCAGCCCCGAGGGGTTCAGCCCCGAGGTCCTGAGCCCAGGACCCCACAGCCCCGGACCCCTGAGTCCAGGACCCCTGAGTCCAGGACACCTGAGTCCAGGTCCCCACAGCCCTGCACCCCTGGACCCTGATCTCAACACTAACACCCCAGGAGACGCGGACTACAAGGCGTCGTCCTATGACAAGAACGTGCAGCTGGTGGGACTGCACCAGACGTGGGCCTCCGAGACCGGCTCCCTCGGCAACAAGTCTGGACTGAGCACCGTGTACGAGCAGGACTCTAGCGCTGGCATGTCGAGCTCACAATTAGGTAGGAAATCTTCTATTATTAATTTCAACTTCGTCTCTATGAACAACAGGGACTTTCAGCATGATGTTCACGGAGCCACTGATTCGTGGTTTTTGGTGTGACTCAAAAATCACTTGTGCCCTTGCACTGGCTGATAACGAACATGAGAGTTCCACGTCAAAGTACGGCGTGCTAGAAGTCCATCAAAAGCGTCGACATCTTGATCCACGGTACGTCGGGTGTGTGGACATACATAATGAAACGTCAAAACACAAACGAAAGGCTTTGGTGCATTTTTCCACAGGTTTTTGGTATTCATCAAACAATTTGACTTGTTAAGCAGCGGATGGGCTTCAAACAAAGACCAACGATGAGAAAGCCTTGAACTCTTATTGTGTTTCCCAAGTGCAAACAAGTGCCAAGGCGGCTCCTGGATTTTGGTCCAGGGACCCTGACCCCAGGGGACCCTTCATTTTGCCGAAATATAGGCATGGAAAGGAAAACATTTCGCACACCAAAAGTGCACGGAAATGTTTGAGTCGGGGGGGGGGGGGCCCTGGCCTCCTGCCTCCGCCCCCTGCAGTGCTCCAGGTACACATGGAGCGATTTGCACTGAAGCTGAATTCCTCTTCACTTTCACCTTGCCACAGGATGCAGGAAAGCGTTGTGTGTGAAAAATTCATGCGCCTCTCCGTTTCTACTCGAGCACGAGCGGCTGGGTTGAAGCGAGGGCGAAACAAACCGTTTGTCAGTTTGCCCTTCAGTTGTATAAAATTTGTCAAACGCTTCACTACGCTTTGCTGTGCAAAGGCAAAAATATTTATGGATTGTTGTTTGCAAGAATCTCCTGAAAATTCGGCAAGTGTGACGAATTTTACGGGTACGTCTTTGTTCTCAGCCTGCAGAGTAGGTCTGTGATTTGCAACAAAAAGTATGTTTTGGACGGCCCAATTACCCGCTCAGTCAGGGTAGGTGTCAGGGGGCTGGACCCTTCCAGTTTTTGAGCAGTTCCTACCCCGCACCTGGGACCAACGCTGGTCAGAGCAGGTCCCAGGGGGCAGGACCTCTCCAGATGTTTGCCCCAAACCCCACCCCGGACCTACTTGCCTGGGGTTGGACCAACCAAGGGAAAGGACCCACCTTCATTTCAATGCAGGTTCCTTGTCGACAGTCAGAATCTCACTTCACGAACCAGGGCTTACGACGGGCCTGTGTTCAAAAAACTGTGTTTTTTTGTTTTGATCGTGTTGTCCCCCTGTGTAGAACATCTGAATTGAGAAGGCATCAACGTCTCAAAATCTTCATCAAAAACCAGTGCATCACAAATTTCATTTTCAATGAGACAAGAGGAAGCTGACGCAGAAATCGCGATTTGCGTTCCAAAGTGTTGGGAGAAAAGGAGCGGGTTTCAGTGTCATTGCAATGAAATGTTCAAAATTTGTGTTGTGTTCCAAAATCCTTCACTGAATCAATCTTCCTCTTGGATCTGAGTAGCTCATCCGCTCCATCCGACTTGAAAATATTTTATCATTTGGCAGTTGCTCAAAACCTCAGATACCCTCACCACAACATCCGAAACCTCAAGATCAAACTGCGAAGTTGCTCCTGGAAAGTTAAAGTTTTTTCAGGCGAGACCAAAACTCCAGCACGAAACCTCTCAGTTTCACAAATGATCAATGCTCGCCTGTTGAGTGGATGTAAAGTGTGCCCAGTCTCCACGCACGCAATCCTGTCAGAACACATGTTCTGAAAAAATGACGCCGCGTTTCACGGGGAATGGAATTGTTCACTGGATCCCTGAACACACTCCACCACTCCAGCGGACCCAGGACCCACGACCCACGACCCACGACCCACGACCCACGACCCACGACCCACGACCCACAACCCAGGACCTAGGAACCAGGACCCAGGACCCAGGACCCAGGACCCAGGACCCAGGACCCAGGACCCAGGACCCAACCAGAACCCTACCTCTGTTCTTAGTCCTTGGGCCCGAACCGTAGGGACACAAAGTCACTTCACCGAGGGGATCCAGAGAGAGCCCGATTATTCTCATGTGTTCAACACCCATAAAGTGAAAACACCTTGCAGCTGAAATGCAAAATCAGGATGTGTGGAGGTTCTCTTATGTCCGACCCTCAGACCCTGAAACAACGGGGCAAAGCACATTTCCTTGGTTTAGGAGGCCCAGGCTCATTGGGTCCGTTGCAGGGAGCCCTCCCCTCGTCGCCTTATCCCCTAGATCAGCCGGCTCCAAGTCCCTCAATCTACTGGAGGAGCCCACAGATCCCACATTCCCTGGATCCGCCAAACCTAAAGTGAGGAATGAAGCAAAAGTGAAGCCGGCCGGTCGAGGTACCAGGGGTCCTCGCAGGCCGATTCGTCACCGTGCCGCAGTCAGACTCACGTTGGACACACACGCATTGTCGGTTGATAGATGACATGCGCACTGGGTACACATTCCCCTGCGAAAATATTCATGACAAAAGGACGAAACTGACCCCGCGTCGTTTCCCTCGTCATATTTCACGGCAAAGTGTCACGTGTTTTCTTTGTTGGAGACACAAACTGAAATTGAAGTCATTTCTGAGCCCAATGAACAGCTTTGTTTGTGTCTGGATATTTCTGTGATTTCATCTGTAAGTATTTGTGAAGAGTTGAATTCGCACCTTGTAAACGTCCAGACGAGGGGATTGCTGTGTCTGAGAAATTTGCCACCATTGAAAAAGCGGATGTCCACAGGAGAGAGTTGACAATGGGGAGGTTTAGCACGGCCTTAATTTCCCTACGTGCGGTGCCCCAACTGCCAGATCAGTGGCAAAGACAGCCAAACTTACCCTGAATTTGCACTGAGAACCAATGACAAGTGACCGAATGGTTTCTGTGTGTGTCACTGATCTGGCAATTGGGGCACATCGGAAAAGGACCGGACGTGTGTGCTAAACCTCGCTATTGTTGTCGTGCCATCCGTGCTATTGTTCACAAAACCGCAATTTCACACAGAACTCAGCACTTCGGATGGGAATGCTCCCACGTTGGGAAAACTCACGTAAACATGCAGAACTTAAATGGAATGGAGGACCACATCGTTTCATACGCACACAACTTACTCCAGGACCATACGTGTGCTCACTGCAGCAAGCGCCCACGGAAAACCCGCCCTGTTTTGTGCCCAGATTTGACGTCTGCAGTACTCCCGGGGTTTACAGTGGAAAAGTTTCAATGGGACCTTGATACCCAATATTGAGGGTACAACTCTGGTGCGCACTATTCTTGGGTGTGCGCCATACTTCTATGATTAAGAGTGCGTTTTCAGCTCCAATGCGTGTGTTCTGCTCAAAAAATATTTCCACTCAGCTGAGATAGAAAATAGAAATCTGCATCTCAACAAAAATGCGGCTCGGGTTCAACAATGCAGTCTGCACTGACTGCATACCGTGCATTTGCTCTCACGCCAAGTTTCACTTCACTCCAGAAATACCGGCACACTCTGCACCCAAACCGTGGTTTGGGGCTCATGCAGTGTGCACCAATTGCGTGCCGTGCGTTTGTTCTGAAGTCAAGGTTCAATTCACTCCACAAATACTCGCATACCAACTATTTCCAGGCTCTGGTGGGAGGTTCTTTGACGGGTCAATGGAGGAAGATGAGCCGTTTGGTCTGGAGTCGGGCTCCTCCTCCACCACCACCACCACCGCCGCTGCTGAAGCTGGTTACGGGACGTCCCGCGCTGGGGCTGGTGGTGCGGTGGCCCAGCAGCCTCAACAGCTTCACTTCTACAACAACGCCGTTCCCCCGACCAGCCAGCTTCAAACGAGCTCGGGCCATCACCATCCCAACACCAACAGGGCCCACCCAACCCAGAACACCACTGAGGATTACAGCGTCGGACGCACCAAGTGGGATTCCAGAAGGAACGCTCAGGCGCAGGATAGCTTTGATAACCCAGGAGGAGGAGGAAGGGAGTCAGTGTTTGGGAGGGACGCCACTGGAGTACCGCAGTCCCAGGATCTGAGGCGTGAGGACTCGGACGGAAGTGTATTTTACCCGAGCCTCAACCCGCCCCCGCCAGGTGGCGCTGTCCCGTCGGCGGGTTCGCAGCAGGGGGCGCCACAGCAGCAGCAGCAGGGCCCGCTCCGCGCAGGCCCGGGCTCGCGCGTGTTCCGGTCGCCGCGCCGTCAGCTGCTGAGTCGCGGGGCGGCTGCGCAGTCGTCGCCGACGCTACTCGTCCGACAGCGTGGCGAGCCTGGTGAGTGAGTGAGTGAGTGAGTGAGTGAATGAGTGAATGAGTGAGTGAGTGAGTGACTGACTGACTGACTGACTGACTGAATGTGAATGAGTGAGTGAGTGAGTGAGTGAGTGAGTGAGTGAGTAAGTGAACGACTGACTGACTGACTGACTGAACGAATGAATGAATGAATGAATGAATGAATGAATGAATGAATGATAACCTTTGGTCTCTGGTCAGGCTCCACTCCCGAACGAACAAACCCGTCATGATCACGAATTCCACCGCTGAAAGACGCCCCACCAGCGTTGTCTTCATCAACTGAAAGATTTCTCTGCTCAAGTGAATCTTTGATAGACGTTGAAAGTGCAGCTTCCTGGCTTCCTTTCACGTCGTCCGCGAACAAAAGATTGGTTCAAATTCCAAATGGAATGAAGAGAAACCTGATCCCAGAGAAAACAGGAACACGAACGAAGCAGAGAAAACTGCACAACTCAACATTCAACTCAAATTGAGTCAAGAACATGTGCACATCCAAACAGAGAAAAGGTTGAGAAATCTATTTTTTCTGACCAACGGACCAAGAGACGAGGGTTCTTTGACCCTTGCCAATGGGTGTGGGTCAGAGCAGGGGAGGGTGTTTCGTCGTGCGAGCAGGGATGGGTAGGTGGAGCTGGGGTTCAGTTGGAGGTTGCGGTTGGGGTTGGGACAAGATTTCGGGTTTAGGTTTGGTTGGATTGGGGTTGACATGACGCTTGGGTTTGGTTTCGTGTGTGTGGGAAGAGGTGAGATTTGGGCTGGGTTTTGTGGTTCGGTTGGGCTGGGCTGGGGTTGGGTGGGTGAGGAGTGTTAGGGATGGGGGTGAGCCTTGAGTCCACAACACACACTCGCGCCTGTGTTGCAGCCGCAAAACTACCATGCGGTCCACATCATGCATGGACCACATACGCACCGCACCTACGGACCGTCCCATCCCACGTGCAGCCAGCCTGACCCGAGCGAAGCGAGGCCAACACGAGTTGTACTGAAAAGCAAACAGTTGTACTGCAAACCAAACAGTACAACCAGCCACATCATTAGCAGCTGATCAGTATTACGCCAGAGCGCTTATTGCTGGCAACTCGTGTTGTGTTATTTCTTCCCAGAAAAATGAGGCCACATTGCAACTTCTCTTACCACCAACGGGATTTTTTTCACGTCACAACACTGTTGGAAATTTCTGCCATGTTTTGAGGACAGGAACAACCAAACGAAACTTGCCACTCAAGAAAATTTTGCTGAATGGGTTGTTTCTTCAAAGCAACAAAAACGTGGCCTTCGTTTTTGCCCGTTTTTACGCACCAAATTGATGGCAACAGGTGGAGCTATTTGAAATGACTTTTTGGCCTTTGGTGAAAAATGTCAGAAAACGCTTCCGATCGATTGGTAGCAGAAAAAGCAACGTTTGCAATGCGTGCAGCAAATGCAGCAGATGAAACGTATTGAAAGGCGGTTTTCATTCATGTGCATTGAGATAATCTGTTTGGCCAATCAGCGCTTTCAAAGGAACAATCTGACTCAATCTGCACGTGGACTCATGACCCAGTTTGATGCATGTTGCTGGAAGTAGCGAGTTTTAGCAACCACCCATTTTCAGTGTTTCCGTACGGTGCCCCATGTGTCAGTACGAACAGAGAAAACAAAACATGCACCAGCGTCAATGATGGCAACTGGCCTGATGTGAGTTACATTGATGTGGAAATTTGGGCACGTGGGCTGGGACCTCACGGAACCTCCCCAGTGAGTTTTTGAGCTTCCATGCAGGTCCAGGTCCACAGCGTTCACCTCTCAGCAAGAACACAACTGCAGGTCAACCACGGTTAAATTTCATGAAACGAGTGAGAAACAGGACATTGGTGTGCGCATGCGCCAGCGTACGCGGTGTCAACTGTGACCATGAAAAAAGCCGGAGTGCTCCCTTGGGGTGACACGGTTCCTTCATTGAGTGTTTTTCTCCTGCAGGTCCGGACGGCGCTCACTACTCGGGGGCTCCGGGCGCAGGAGGAGGAGGACCGGGCGGAGGCGGAGGCGGTGCGCCGGGAGCGGCGGCCACAGGCCCCGGAGTCAGGCACTACTCGTCCACGGTGGCCCCCGGGGCGGCGTGCCTCCCGCGCTCCGGCCGCGAGTCCACCTCCACCGGCATCAGTGACATCGGCTCCGACTTGATGCGTGTCAATGGAGTGCTGCGCCCGTTCAAGCAGTTACAGAAGCCGCAGGCGGGCCCGCCCTCGCCGCCCTCCCACCACCACCACCACGCCCACACACACCCGCCCCCAGCTCACACCCAACACTCGGCTGTCAGGGACAAACACGACACCCCAGGTACGTGCCCCAAAGCAGGACCAAACTTCTGCATTATCTTTTGATTTCCCGAATCCACCCGTGAAAGAGTCGCGTGGACAGCACGAGACACCTCAAGCTGCCATTGAACCAATGACAAAGTTGTACCCAGGAAGAAAGCACCATACCTTTAAGGCTTACTTCAGCGCAAAAAATTGAGTTTTTCCACTGATGAATGCGGTACGCGCCAAACGCACCACAGCATTTAGCGAGGCACATACACCTCACACAGTGATCCTGTTGTCCTACACCTTGAACTCTGACCTTTACTACTGCTGCAGGGCAACCAATGAGTTTCACGAGCGAGGAGGTGGGGATCGCCCTGGTCGGAGTGAACAGCGACTACCGCGGGTACGGCACCGAGAGCGAGCGCGTCTCCAACCACAAGGGCAGCCTGTCGCACGCCGTCAGCGGCGGCAGCCTCGGAGGTGCGTCGCACGGTCGTCTCATTGACGTCGGCGTCAAATATTGGCATTGAAACCCAATGACAAAATTTTTGACTTCAGGCTAAAAATGACTGTGCGCGGGGTTTTCACCTTAGGTGACGTGCGGTCGTTCGTTGCGCTGACGTCAAAAATTGCACCGTTGGATGGAATGTTAAATTTTGACGCTGACGTCAAGAAAATGATAGCGCATCACCCAATGTGAAAACTGCCTTTTGGCTATCAAAAATCTCCCATTGCGCGCGGTTCCCAAAGAACCTTATTGGTTGCACAGAAAACTGAACCAGGCACTGAGAGCCAACACTAAAACTAAACCTGTCAGTTTTTGCCCGTCGCAGGGAAGCACAAGCCGAATGTCGGGTACCGCCTCGGGAAGCGGAAGGCGCTGTTCGAGAAGCGGAAGCGAATCAGCGACTACGCGCTCGTCTTCGGCATGTTCGGCATCATCGTCATGGTCGTCGAGACGGAGCTGTCCATGGCGCACGTCTACGAGAAGGTCAGAGAGCACATGAGACCACACACACACACACACACACACACACACACACACACAGAGAGAGCATCCACTGACAAGACCAGGGGTGGAGACAGGTTTGAATCCGGCGAAGAACCCAGGGAAGTCCAAATGTGACACAGGGAGACCAGAAGCCTGGCGCACTTCCAGGCCAAGGACAGTCGCTGCACCAAACACGAGTGAATCCAGGGGCGGGGGCGGCAGGGGGGGGGGGAATCCAGGAGGACCAGGGGCCCGGGACCCTCAACCCCGCCCCCTACCCACACGTCAACGAGAAGGTCAGCCGTTACAACACCAGGGGCGGATACAGGGAGGTCCACGGTTGGTTCCAGGACAGATCCAGTGAGACCTGCCCCAACGGGACCTCTTTGGCAGAAAAGTGCGAGGTCAATTGGACACAGGGGCAGACTCAGGGGAGGGTGCAGGGGCGAATGCAGGGGATATGGGATGATCTCAGGCCATGGCTCCTCCTCGATCCCCGTCACGGGTGGCGGGGCATCCAGGACTGGATCCGGGGCCAGACACACGGGGGGATCCAGGGGACGAGGGACCCAGGCTCCATGAGCCGAACTCCAGTGGATCGTCCGTGTCGCACGTCCACGAGTCGGTCCAGAGGGGATCCAGGGTCCGTTGCAGAGGCGAGTCCAGGGGCAGACAGGGGGGTCATACAGGAGGACCAGGGCCAGGGCTCATCAACTCCGATGTGAAGCGGGACGACACACGCCTGCCAGAGGGACCCTGAACTCCACACACACACACACACACACACACACACACACACACACACACACACTCGGGTGTATCGTACACCTGATCCAAAATCATACCGTTGCGTGCACACAGGAATCTCTGTTTTCAACCTGTGTTGTGGCGAAGGCTGTCTGTTCTATTCTGCGCAGTGTGACTGTACACATGGTGCAGACAGACAGGAACGTACGCAACTATTCTCAAGGTTCTTTTCGCTACAAGTGATAGAATTTCTACCTTGCACCTGAAAAACCTGTTGAAACAGAGCAGAAGTTGTAAGACTGGGGCGTCTCTGTGGCTGTGCAGTTCCCGCCATGTTGTTCTCGCGTGCCTGAAGATCCTGCGTCCTGCACGGTGAGAGGGAGCCCACTGTGAGTGAAGTGTGACTCAAGGGATCAATCCACGCCCTGAGTAGCGGTTTTCACATTGGGTGACGCGCAGTCATGTGTTTTGACGCCAGCGTCAAAAATTTAGCGTTGAACCCAATGGTAAAAATTTTTGACGTCAGCGCAGAAAACGACCACGCGTCACGCAATGTGAAAACCGCAAGTGAGTTGGGTCATTGTCTTGAGAGTCAAGAACCACAAGGTCACGCTCACCAACTACAAGACAAAGGGGGTTGATCATTGTCACTTTGCCCGGGGAGGAAGAGAAGGTGTGTCCGCAAGAAGAGTGTACCACTGACCATTCGTGGCATGACAAATTTCTTCAAGTGGGGAAATTTGACCACCAAGCACAGCTCTCCAAGCTCCACGAACACACGCAGAATGGGGAGATTTGGCAACCACCGCCTTTCATTCCGTACGGTGCCCCAATTGCCACATTTGCACTGAGAGCCGAAATCGTATCTGTGGCACCGATCTGGATATTTGGGGCACGCACACGGAAAGCCGCACGGATCTGTTAAACCTCGCTAACATTCATTCCCTGCTTGTCTGTTGGGGGACAAATGAAAAATTTGCGCTTGACAAACTTGCAAATTTACGCACGTGTCTGACACAAAGTTTTGCTGTCCAAACAAATGAAAGGGACGACAATAAAAATTCAATTGTACAACAACTCCGTTCGTCCATGGACTCTGAGAGGAGCATGTGCACATTTAGTGGAGACTCATCAAGCTCGGTCCACAAATCTCCCATTAATTACGTGTGCACGAGTTCACAAGTGCAAGGCACACAGGCCCGAGTCCATGCTCACATGAGCAACAGTGCGGACTGAGGGCGAACGTGACAACAGGGACGACAGACCCGAGTCGGTGCGCACACGAGTGATGGCGGGGACGGGATGAGGGGGCGCCGCGTGCAAACGTGACACGGGGGAGCTGGAGGAGCTCTGTGTGTGTGTGTGTGTGTGTGTGTGTGTGTGTGTGTGCGTGTGTGTGTGTGTGCTCACGTGTTGGTGCGTATGCATGCGAGCGGAACTTTCCACTGTTCACCTGCCAAAACAACATGAAGGTGTGTGTGTGTGTGTGTGTGTGTGTGTGTCTGTCTGTCTGTCTGTCTGTCTGTCTGTGTACGTGTGTGTGTGTGTGTGTGTGTGTGTGTGTGTGGACCACGTACAGACGACAGGCTCAGGCTTGAGGTCTTTGAGATTTTTATCTGATCCAGCGAAACTAGTTCCCGGGTTCCTGCCTTCAGACGACTCTCACGGCCGCATCCATGATCTGAATGAACCTCCACCCTGTGGACCATATCACCCTTTCCCTGGGCCTCACCCATGCGACCCAAGGGTCAAACGTTACCCAACTCCCAGCCCAGCGAATGGCTTCACGTTGTCCATGAACACAAAGTTCCAGCTGGGACGTACCATTCCCAGTGCAATCACCGTTAGGATCTCGGGGGTCAACCAGACCAGTCCCCCGGAAGTTGCTGGTTCCATCTGCTGTGAAGACGCATCAGATCAAATGAATTTCAACGCAGATACAATTCAATAGATCTCGCTGATATTCAGTCGGTTTGTACAGCGTGGTTCGGAGTGAATGACGACACGCCTGTGGCTTCCGGTGGCACAGCTGTCGGCTGTGCAGATAGACACCGCGCCACCGCCACCGCTGTGTCGTCTCCCTCCGCTCTACAAACAAGCGCGCCGTCAATTTTCACACATTTGGTGCCTCAAGTGCCAGATCATTGGCACAGATAGAAGATTTGTTCTGAGAGCCAGTGACCAACGTCACCAATCTGGCAATTGAAGCGTGTTAGCAACAGACCGTACGGATCTGCTAAACCTCGCTAATTTGAACTGAAAGCGTCCCTGTGCTCTAGCGGACCCCAGGTTCGGAGTCGGTGGCATACTAACAGGGTGTGGGGAACATCAGTCTCCAACAGGGCCAACAAGTTTTGGACTGGAGTTTTCGTGTGTGTGTGTGTGTGTGTGTGTGTGTGTGTGTGTGTGTGTGTGTATGTGTGTATGTGTTTGTGTGTGTGTCCGTCGGTCTATCTGTGCGTGCGTGCGTGCGTGTGTGTGTTTGAGGACCGCTAGAGCTGTGCGCGCCATCGAAAAATATCTGTGAGCACACTGCTCTTCATTCGCTCTGTGGAGAGTGTTGGGTTGACTCGAGTGGGGGACCTGTCCCCAGGATTGACGTCTGACGGGGACGGGTGAGAGCGTTTTCGTGTTGCGGACCCACGTGACCCAGCTGCGGCGGAAGAAGCGTTGACGCGCACACAGACGCGGTACCAGACCCAGCACTCGGAGGACGCCCTGTGTCTCCATTGTTCTTACAGTTTGACACACACAACACGGTTCGCACTCGTGCTGTTTGTTTGCACCCGTCTGCTCGACAGCGATCTTACACACAACAAACATGGCCCCTGTGAAATGACGCAGCTACTTTCAGACACCTTTGGTGGAGAAAGGAATTTATAAAAATGAACATTGTTGCTTCTTATGCAGGGGGGGGGGGGACTGCGAGCACCCACCTATTGCTAAGGTTTTGTGACCTCAAAACTTCAAAACTGAAGAAGAAAAGTTGTTGTCACCAAACCCCCCACCCCCACCCCACCCCCATTGAACAGCATTGCGTTTTGTGTGTGCGAGTGAGGATTGGGCTGAACCAGACAGGCAGACAAGGCCGGGCGCTTCAGCACAACCGCAAAAGTTCTACTGTTGTACCTGGCCCGGATGTCCAATCAGAGATCGACAACTGTCAATGGAATGGCTGCACCTGTGCATTGCATTGGTCATTTACAAATAGCTCTCATTGTATTACGTTCAACGCGCGGTCAAAAATTGGGTAACATGCAAACGAACGCTTTGACGCACACATTACCATCCCATAAAAACTCTCTATGCTTCATTGACTGGGTTTGGTGTTGGAGCGTATTGTGTGTAAACCGGCTGTGTTGAACAAGCTGTGCGTTCGCACGTAGTGTCGCCTGCCCACTCCAATAGAGAGCCCGCGAAAAAGCAAATACAATACGATTTGCTGTATTGATTGAGCGTGCACTCCCACGTCTGAATTGGTCACAAATAGACTGGTTGCGTGCGTGAGTACGTGTACATGTCCGATGTCAGTATGCGAAATGGCTTTGGTGAGAGAATTCTCGAGAGAACAACCCAGAGACAGGCGCTCGCGAGAAACGCGTGACTTTGGCTGGTTCCTTGGTCATTCTGGATTCTCCTCAAAGAACCACGCAAACGTTTCAGCAAAAAGTATCAAAATGTCACTGAATACGTGCACCCAAAGCTGAATCAGGCACAGAGGACACGTACTCAGAAGTATGTTCTGCGTTCCATAACGCATCTGGTACTTTCCCACAGTTTGACTGGAAAATGCGGGTGGTACTACCATCGTCAATTTGCGTTCAAAAATCTTCCTGTTTTTCAAAGGACTGAAACAGGATATGGACGGCAGATGGAAACCACCGTTTACGAGAGTAATGTCAGCATATTCCGGGGAACGCACTGCGCAGAATTGTTCAATTACAAGTGCGAGCAGCAGCCGAGGCCCCAGCAGAAGCTTCATTCAATTGTATTGGTGCTGGTCACGCTACCATTGGGGGAAGAATCTGCAATTGAAGGCAGTAAAAAAGCTTTCAACAGAGACCACTTTGATGTCTTTGGTTGTTTTCCCGGATCACTTTCACCTTTCACTGTTCTCCGTTGACCACTGCAAAACATAAGTCAGTTTCCAGAATGAGAGGGGGGCTTCCAGGAACAAACAGCAGAATCCGGTTCAGGAAGGCTGGAACCTGAAGACAACTGACAACTGAAGACAGAGACGCAAAGTCTGCAAGCATCTCCACGCTCAATTCTGCGTTGGGTGACTAAAGAGTCAACATAGAGATGTGAAGAACTTGAACGTCTGTTCTTTGAATTCTTCCACGGTGACCCAAGAGAGCAAACTCGCACGGAGTCCAAGTTCAGGATGCACCGGGAACTTTCTGTTGAGTTCTCAGCTGGGTATGCACGTTACGAGTACACTCAGGCATGCGGTGGGCACGGAGAGAACGGCCTCCCTTCACCTGCACACAAAATTTCAAAGTTTTGTAAGAAAGTCGAACAAAATCACGTCTGTACAACAGCATTGCGTCACATGCAGAGAAGAAGAAGGATAGAAGCAGATCAGAAGGGTTTATTTTGGGTAGGCTGTACATACAGTATACGTGCAGCAACGGGCAACGCAACGCAAGGCCAGAGGCTTGATCCAGATTTCTGTAGATCTGAGCTCGGCATCTGACTGACTGAGTGAGTTGGAGGAGGGAGTGAGCCATCTGAGCATCTGCTTGCTTTGTGTATAAACACGTGAACATGATTGCGGACTGAGATGCGTCTTTCAGCGACGATGCAGCATAACGTAGGAATTCCCGCCACGGCAACGTCATCCCGTCAAGTGCGTTTCTGTGTTCTGTTGGAGAAGGGGAAACTATTGCAAGTTGCGTTCTGACTTCATTGATGACTGACACGTGGGTGTTTTGAGTTCGTTTCTTTCTGAGATGCCTGTGGTTTAGCCCTACACGCCTGTAGACGTGGACCACAGTCGTGTCCAGAGCCGCAAGGGACTGAAGCGGGACTTTGCATATAAGATTCACGCATAAAACAGCGAAGTCTTGACACGAAACAGGCCAGTAGAGCAGTGCTCCACGCGCACCTCAGAAAATTGCATTGAAGAGGGGGGGGGTGCGGAGGGGGTTCCCCAGCACACGCTTGCATTTCCATTCATTTGCCAAGAATATTTCAAGGAATCAACCATCAGTTCCATTGAAACACAGTGTTGAGGGGTCTGGTCCCGAGAAGTGATTGCGCATCTCCAGGTCTGTGGACTCATCTGGAGATGGAGGATACGGAGCAGGATATGCAGAGCAACTGCTGCGGATCCAGGGAACCCAAGGGGCCTGGGTCCCCGGTGATGTTACGAACGTATCAAAAGGTTGAATGGAGCTGTTCCCAACCAGCTCCAGGATGGTGCCTGTACTTCTCAATCTGGATGACGTCCCAAGTTCGGCTGCCATCCTTCCTTGAATCACTGAGGAAACTTGCCAAGGTTAGATGAACCCTCTTCCCCCTCTCCGTCACAGATGTGATTGCACTCCACCTCTGCCCCAAATCCTGGATTCCCCATAGGGTGCGGTGTTCAGAAATTCCTCACGGTAAAATACCCAAAGTTTGTCCAAGGTTGGGTACCCACCCACCCCCATCCATCAGTTCATGGATGCCCCCCCCCTGAATCCTGGAACCACAGGAGGGTGCTGCTTCAGAACACGGTGAAGCCTCCTCGCAGCTCCAGGTAGATTCGGACTCTATTGTTACCAGGTGCTCCTCCCGCACATTCCAGGCTCCGGTTACACCACAGCTGCACTCTGGGGCTCGCGGCTCTCTCCCAGTGCCTCTTCCATACTGCAACGCTTTGCTTCCGTAGCCATCAGTATGAACAACACATTTATCCTGGTTTGGGGAGGGGTCTTGAGGTTCCATCCATTGAAAGAATGGCACAGTTAGACCCGGGACCCCCGGGCAAAGACACACCCCAACTCAACTTTTTGTCGCTCAATTTCTGGGGATAAGATGGCGTCCAACACGGGTGGACACGGTATTCGCTGACCACAAACAGTGTGTCGTCAGTGCGATGTCCTCATAACGTCGGTGACGCAGTTGGCTCGTCAGCATGAAGTCTGCCAAACATACCAAACTTTTGTCTTGTGGTGAGCAAAAAATCCCCAACAAATCCATCCGGTTCATCATTGGTGTGTGTGGCCAACGTCCCGGGATGAAAGTGCTCAAACTCCCCCATTGCGAGACCTCCAAGTCAGTCTCGTAAAATTCCCCCACCCTGCTGCAAAAATTTACGAGTCATAGACACGATGGAGATGGATTCAAAATTGACCCTCCTCGGGTTGTTCCTGGTGAAGGCACCGTGAGCGTGGAATGCCATCTGGAATACCCGGACCCGCAGGAATCTGGATTGCTCGGCCGGTGCAGCTGCCAGATGATGTGATGCCGCAGCGCTCCAGATACGCGGCTGATTACCAGATGAGCAGAGCGGAGGATAAGAGATCCCGTGTCTCCGAGTGACTTTCACTGAGTTGAGAGTGCCGTATTCACCCAAGGGAAACATGCACCTCAGCACAATGTGTTGTCAATCATCGAAAGATCAGACTGTGATTGTCAGTTATATATAGGCAGGAGAAGTTGGGCGAAGGAGTTCTCTGTCTGTCTGTCTGTGTGTCTGTCTGTCTGTTTTTCTGTCTGTCTGTCTGTCTGTCTGTCTGTCTATCTATCTATCTGTCTATTAATCTATCTACATGTCTTGCTCATGACTCGCTCTCTCGCTCTATCTGTGTCTCTTCTGTCTCTCTCGCATACACGCGGGCGAACATGTGTGTGTGTGTGTGTTTGTGTGTGTGCGTGTGTGTGCCTGTGTGTGTGTGTATTTGTGTGTGTTGTGTGTGTGTGTGTGTGTGCCTGTGTGTGTTTGTGTGTTCGTGTGTGTGCGTGTGTGTGCCTGTGTGTGTGTGTTTGTGTGTTCGTGTGTGTGCGTGTGTGTGTGTGTGTGTGCCTATGTATGTTCAGGTTGTTCTCAAGACCAAGATTTTGTTGGAATTTTGACAATACTAGAGTTTGAGCCCGTGTCGGCAACGAGAATCTCACTGACCGTGGGAACTTCAGGTATAACCAAGCTTCAGTACAGCTGAGAAAGAGACAACCTCAATCGCATATCTCCCCGACAGACCATTGCTGAACCAGCTGAAAACTCTCGTGGCATACGCGAACTAACCCTTGAAAAGTGAGCGGCTTCCCAGACCCGTGAAGATCAAAGGCGAGCTCAACACCACCGACCTCTCCCATTTGCACCTGCAGCCAATTCTTTCTGCGTGATTTGTTCCCCTGGATGCCGCATCTTAACGGGTCTCCACCGTATTCACTCTTGTGCACCTTTTTTGTCCCAACACCCAAGCACAAAAGATGGTGTACATCGGAACATTGGGCATGATATTCCACTCTATCAATGCGACCTTTCTTCCAGGATATCAAGGCAACAGGTAAAAATACGTTTTGAACTTGAGTGCAACTTTAACACGGATGAACACGGTCAAGAGACAGCCACGGAAAAACAAAATTCCAGATCACCAGCTCAGTCCCATTTCGTGTGAAAAAAGCTCAGCACCAAGTTTTGGCTGTGTGTTTTGGGTTGATTGAATCAAAACAGTTTGGCACTGGTGGCAACATCCGAATCACTACAAAAATAGCAGCAGAACAGATGAAATTGAGCCCAATGATTGTCAAACAGATGCTGAAAAAACGCTCAACCAACCAACCAACGCCAACTTTTCAAAAGAACAAATTTGCGAAAACAGGAAACACACAAAACAGAAAAAATGAAAGGAAAACATTTGCAAATCAGAAAGACAAGGTTGCAGCAGACATCAAAACAAAATGGTCTCATTCAGCACTGGCAGCCTCCCATACACAGCTCATCTCTGTGGATGGAAAACAATTGTTCTGCGACGCTGCGATTGCAAAGACTCCGTTTTTGATACCGTTCGCAGATCTGTTTCCTGCCAGATACACCCGTGTTTCAGGACACCGCGAGGTTTTCGTTTTTGGTGTCTTGGCTGAATTGACAAAAACAACTTTTCAAGGTTCCAACCCTGTTGTACGTAGCACGGATGCAGATTATCTGTCTCGATTTTGTGTCGATTTTGTGCTGTATCTCAACAGAAACTGCATCCGTACCATATGAGGATTATTGAACTCTGTCCAAAAGACTTGTACTCACTATTTTGGGTCTTGATTGCTGCGCATCTCAACCCAAATAGTGAGTACTCGTCTTTCATACAGCGTTCAATATTCCTTACGTAGAAGCATTTTGACTGCACACACTTACTCGGCCAGTCCAAATACACCTGTGATATGCCATCCAACAAGCTGATAATCAGTTTGCCCTTGTTTTATTTTTTTCAACACTTTCTGCCAAAGACTGCATTTTCCTTCCCTCCTTTATTTCTTCATACTGGCCGAGAAACTGAACAAACCGAGCTCGAAATAGCTGAATACGTGGAGCTTGTACCTGAACCTGTTCGTTATGTTCATAATCAAACGGACACCGCCTTCACTCGAGCGCAAGGTGCACAGAGCGTCTGGTTTTCCCATCAGAGTTCGCAGCGACCAGGGCCTCGCCCTCCCCCCCTGCCCTGGATCTCTCCCGCCTGCAGGGCCTCACCCCCCCGCCCTGCCCTGGATCTCTCCCGCCTGCAGTGCCTCACCCTCCCGCCCTGCCCTGGATCTCTCCCACCTGCAGGGCCTCACCCCCCCGCCCTGCCCTGGATCTCTCTTGCCTGCAGGGCCTCACCCTCCCGCCCTGCTCTGGATCTCACCCGCCTGCAGGGCCTCGCCCTCCCGCCCTGCCCTGGATCTCTCCCGCCTGCAGGGCCTCACCCTCCCGCCCTGCAGGCGCTAGAGATCCAGGGCAGGGCGGGTGGGTGAGGCACTGCAGCCGGGCGCGATACAGGTCAGGGAGGGCGGTGGAGGCAAGAGAACACGGCTTGAAACATGTCAGGGCGTGCGGTGGAGGGAGGCGTCGTGGGCGGGAAGC
>JAAUXT010046034.1_pt1 | contig 25519 bp, 26 predicted proteins | sample 7278171 | NCBI WGS metagenome assembly JAAUXT01 (sample SAMN14350112, study PRJNA611818) | marine sediment metagenome | isolation source: surface marine sediment (1.8m) | place: French Polynesia: Moorea | collected 2018-08
ATTTAAAAAAAAAAAAAAAAAAAAAAAAAATTTCAAAAGCGGGTCTAACCCTAGACCTGCTTTTGAAATTTTTTTTTTTTTTTTTTTTTTTTTTAAATGATCAGTGATTAACTGCGAACGTACAGACCACACGCCTTTTATGCGTAGCATTCTTGTTGTTTTTGCACCAATATCTTGAAAGTGAGCAACATTTGGTCAAGGGAACACACTTGTGTTGGACTTGTTTTGCGTCAAAATGATAAAAGTACTTGTGGAGATTGTCATTTTGGTATTGAGATTTTGCAAGTTTGTTCAGCATTATGGAGCTTGAACAATAAAAAGGAGAGAGGATAAAAAAGGGTTTGGGCAAACGGTGACAAAATTTTGTTCGTGGCCGAACTCATTGCAAACAATTTCTCAAATATTTTCCATGTCACTGGTGTGGGAAGGTTGTTGGTGGGCTTGTTGGGTGAAAAGAGATTTGAAGTTCTCTTTTGTACTCAGTGTTGGAGAGTCAAATTCATGAGGGTGCAAGAAAGCTAGAAAGCAACCAAAATGAGCGAGTCGAAAAGAGTAACCCGAATGAGGACAAAAAACCTCGAGGCCAAGGAAAAACGTCCTTTCAGTGGGGAAGTGTAGCTGCAGAAAATTGGTTTGCACATCAAGTTCTGCTTGGTCTTACTTCCAAAAAGGCACTCCCAATTTGCAATGTTGTCTGCTGCGGGCTAACCATATTTTGCCGAACAGAATTAAAACCAAAAAGATACTGTTTCCAACATTTCGTTTTGCTTACTCAGTTTGAACTTACTAGTCTCGCCACAATGAAAAGAAATTTGAACAGCACGTTTCAGGTGCTCAATCGAACAACCGGCTTTGTTCCGTGCAAAGAGTAAGGCTTTGTTGGTGGCTATCTTGGGTCGTTGCTATTCGGACAAGTGTATTGTGTTGAACGAAGGAAAGACGTCATCAGATCCCAATTTGTAGATTCAGATTGTGTTGTCAGCAAGAATGGCGCTGCATTACCAGGTTCCTCCCAATCGAAAAGAACTTACCTCAAAGTGTTCTGGACGGGATATCCACAGGATGGTTCGAAAAAAACGGCTTGGCCGATGGATTCCTGTTGCTCCAATTCGTTTTCGTGTCTTGGGCACCAACGATGGAAAATTTTCAATTGCTGCTTGCTGTCCGTGATGACTTGGCTGTGTCAGGGAGTGTCAAGCAAATTTACTGACTGTAGCTGCAGTTGGTCGTTGTGAATGTGATACGTGGGACTCGCTTGTGGCAAGAGCACCAACCTCCAGAAGGGGTGATGAGTGGTACAGGCAGATGTCTCTTCCTTCTGTTCAAATCTACGTTGCCTCTTACAAAGCCAAGGTCGAACCTGGTTTGGACAGTCTTCCCACGTACGAACAAATGTGCACAATTTATTCGGCTCAGTGTGCCAAGGGACTTCATTTTCACTGTGACATCAAAGTCAGAGGCCACTCAGACCGGAGTGGAAGATGAAAGCATTTCATAATGGGAGGCCTTTCGGACGCGAGGGAAGCCCTCCATGTTTGTGAGAGTACGCAACGACAAATGAAATCAAGTACTCCAGACAACGCTTCTGCATCGCAGATTTTTTCATGGATCAGCACAAGTTGTCCTGCACCCTTGCCTGGTCTGTTTTGTGTCATTTTCATCCAGCTTTCCCCTCACTGAAGCATTTGTGGAAAGACGGGTACATTTGTGAATTTTTGAGCGCGCGGTGCGGCACTGCCAATAGGACGCGCGCATATTGTAGTCACACAGAGTCTGTATGTATGTGGTTACTTTCGGTTCAGTTATGGAAGGAAGGGGGTAACTGAACCATCACAGAAATTCAGCACAAAGACTTTTGGGCCATTTTAGAAAATTTTGAAAATTTTGGTTCAGTTACCCTCACTGATCTGTGTGGGGGGAGGGGGCAGGGTAGTAACTGAACCATCACAAAAATTCACCAAGATGATTTTAGGCCATTTTTAGCAACTTTCATTTTTTAGTACAATTCATTCCCCCCTCAAAGCTCAGTCAGGGTAACTGAACCACCAAAATTTTCAAAAATTTCTTGAATGGCCTTGAAATATTTCTGATGAATTTTTGTGACAGCCAACTGAACCATGGTCAGAGCTCGTAGGAGACCGCGCGCGTTTTGGGCGATAGCCTTCTTGTTTTGATTGTTGTTTTTGAAATGTATAACATCTAACACCTGTGATTTCTGTGGCAAGAAAAGCACTTCTGAAATGTTCGGACTGGTGCAGATCTTTGCCATGTTGAAGTCTCAGAGAAAACTACAGAACCCAAAGTGGCAGAGGGGCTTTGTGTCGACAGACAGGCGATGGGAACTGACTTTTACAGAAGTGCTCAGGTGAATTTTTATGTCTGTTCAAGAAGCTACTTGTGTCTGCACTGCTAGTAGTAGATACCGGCAACTGTTGTTTGGATTTATACAGATTGCACTTCTAGTTTGCACAGGGTGGTTTACGCGTCTGGAGGATTAGTACATTTCCTGAGGGAGGGGAATGGAAAGGAAGAAATCTGCTCGATTCGGGGACGATTGGAAATGGTCTCTGCGGAGAATTCTTGCACACTCCCCTGTCTCTGATCAATGGCTTTTTACCAGATTAAGGAGCGGCTGTACTGGAGTCGGATTCAGCGGAGGAGGAGGAGCCCAACGTGCAACTCTGAAAGGAAGGAAAGTGGAGAATTCGCACGTGACGAAAACCCCAAAGGTCTTCAGGTCTTCGGCGCGGCAACAGGCCGCAAAGTGTCAGTAAGGTGACCTTCAACGGCGATAAACCCAGCTTTGAACGCCGTGAATGAAGCGTCTACATTGATTCACTCCCCTGACAGGAAGATCTACGGAGACGACAACATTTCCACTCCAAATATCATCACCAGTAACGATTCATTCACAGCAGTTAGGATGTCGTAAATCGTGAATGCGTCAAGGCGGACTGGTCATAATTGAGTCTCCCATACGTTGCTCTTGCTGAAGGGTCGACGCTGTAAAAGTGGATTGCAGTTCCTACGTGAAGCTCGTAATTGGTCACTGAATGTGTCTTTTGGGGTCCTCTGTGCGTTGACAGATGTGTGAGTAGAAAAGCTTGTTCAGTCTGAAGATCAGTTTCGTCCTGTTTCCCTGTCTCCGCTATCATGACACTGACCAAGGTGGTGGAAATTAAGCCTGGAAAAGGCATTTTCCACGTTTGTTAAGGTGCTCAAAAACGTTTGTATTGTTTCTTGATGGCTAATGCACTGTTCTTCCATCTTGGCAGCCAACCCACGTTTGAAGCACGTTCGTGTGGAAACGTGCAGAAACGTGCACGTCAGACACACTCTTCCTATTTTACAGACTCAACTTGGTTGGGGTGAGAGGAACAGTGCATCTTCAAATCTCACGTTTGTGTTCGTGTGCACAGAAACTGGTGACTCCCGACCAAAACCCATGCCTCTTCTGTGCAGTTGAATATGCAAAAGACGCTGGGGGTTGTTTCAAGCGAGCAATTGTGCGAAAAACTGCATGGCGAAGCCTTTCGATTGTTCGGAAATTGCATCACGTTTGTGCATTTATCTGACTGAAGCAATTCGCATCAAAGACACCGCCATCTTTGATACGTTCCTCCCACCTGACGTTTGTTCGCGGAGCAGCAACTTATTCAGCTTCATGTCTCAGATTTTTCTCAGACTCTTCGGGGGAGCCATTTGAATTGAGTTTCCAATGCAGCCGAAAGAACAACTGAATTTTGCTGTGATGCAGACAACGCATTCGGCGGAGTTTTGATGTGCCGCCCCGAACCATGCGTGGCGTGGGACGCTGCCTGCTTTCTTCCGGTAATTTGCTGTTTGATACTCTGAATGCCCGGCAGAGCGGTGGAGCCATGAGACGTGAGACTCAAATTTCCCGTGTTTTTACACAGATGTTTCCGCAAATAATTTTTGTTAGACGTTCAAGCAAAAAGAGATCGAGAACAAATCTGACAAAAAGCGTTTTGATCTTTTTCCAGTTGTCATTCGGTTCCTTCTGATGTCGTTTTCTTCTGCCCAAAGCAAGATAATCCCGGAGCTTGACAGACATGATGTTCTCTGTTCCCAACTTTGTCTGGGAATGATCGTTTGGATTTGTTGGTTTGGTTTTCCTCCCACATGTCTGCACGCTCATCTGAGTGATCGTGCAAGCAGAGCCACGGAATATGTCTGCCGAGAAAATGAAGCAGAGTGAACAAACAAAAGAATCCAGTGTCAGTCAAAATGTCACGCGGATTAGCCATTGTGATTGGGTATTTTTTCTGCTGAACGAAACAACTCACTACGATGGAACCTGACCAGCCCCAAGGTCTTTTGCTGCTGGTCTTCGCACAAGAAGGCGCTGTGGTGAACGCTGATCTGCTCTGGTTTGAAAAACACCTTCCATACTAGCCTTTTTGTTGGGCCTTTCTTTCAGGTTTTCTGATTGCATACGAGGGCGTGTAAAGTTCTGGCGTCCTCAATGCCACACGTCGATGCTGGAGGTTTTGCATTTTCGATGTCTTCATGTGGCATCTCCCATCCCTTGTGTACGAGTATGAGAGCCTCATCTTGTTTTGGGTTTGTGTGTGAAGCTGTTTGGATGATAGTTATGAGGTTTTTAGGTGTCTACGCGCAAGATTGGTGTGGACAGCGACAACCGGCGTTTTCAGCGAAATACTTGAAACAAACGACAAAAACCTTTTTCTTGATCCACTGAAGTCAAACTGAGCCATTCGGAAGTTGTGTGTGCACGCCGTGAAGGTGTTGAAATTTTACAAACCTTTTGAAGTGTTGAGCAACATGTTGGGGGGGGGGTGGTACTGCTCCGGTGAAAGGATCTCCCGGTAAACTTGTGGCGCCCTTGTCGCTGTCAGCTCTACTCTTACGACTCTGAACGTGTTCGGAATTTATTCTTGGTTTGTAATGGCCTGTTCATCATCACATTGCTCCTTTTTGTTTGGCCAGAATTAACCTGCCCAGACGTAGGCTCAGTGCATGCAAGACAAGTCACGAGGGGTGTTCGGGTGGCTTGGGTGTTCCTTTTGACATGGTGTGGGATCTTCGGTGTTCGATTCAACATTTGTTTCAGACACAAGACTTCGGTTTCCAGAGGTCTGACGTCCACAATCACACACGGAACTTTTTATCCTCTTCGCCAAAGACGGGATCTCATCCCTGGCCCTGGATTGCACAGAGTACGACAGTGATGCTCATCAATTGGTCATTTGCATTCCCGCTTCGATTGACCCGAACCAGCAAACGAGACGATTCGATGGAAATTGACATCGCACGGACCCCAGATGGTGGGCGGAGTGAGCAACAATGGAGATTTAGGGACTGCCGAGCCCAGGTGTGGAGGGCAGCCAGAATTGACTCCTCTTCCCAGAGATGCGCACATTATACTGCCGAGACTGAAGCAGCACACAAAACCACGGAGTCGTTGGGGACAGGTCTGAGGGACCACGGTCCTGACTTCTCGATCCTCGCCAACGTCTTCCAAAAATGAGTGCCCCAAGAATGAAAACCAAGCGCTCCCATTTGGAGTCGCAGTGTAACTCTTTGTCACCTGAACCTGATGCGTGGACTCAAAGTTCAGAGTGTGGTGTCAGCTGAACATTTGCAGGCACGAAAGTGGCCGAAAGTGTTCATAGCGTTTGTGTCTTGACTTAGCACTGGATCTGACATAACTTGCAGAGTCTGTTCTCCATGCTCTGCGGTTATTCGGTGAACATTCGGAATTGTGGGTGGGAAGAGGCAGGTGTGAAGTGCGACAATTCCCTCCAATGATCCCTTGTTCTCTGCCTCTTTCAAAGAACGCCTTCGTGTCGTAGACAAGACAAAAAGCCCAGATGCAATTTGCTTCTCTTGTTGTAATGTTGCGCCATGCCACAGAAGGATTCATTTGAAAGTTGCTGAGCGTTCCAGGTTCGTTCCTGGTCCCTCATGTGCAACTGGCAAAAGGGTGAGTCATGCGGAAGGTGGATATGAAGATGGCCCCATTCAGGCTCCGTCACCGAGACACCGAACACAACTGCCAGTGGAGGACACGTATGTCATAGAAGTCGAATCAGAGATGCTCTCAACGCGCGTCCTGTGAACAAAGACCCAATTTGACTGCCCGTTCGCGAGGGAAATTCTCTCATGATTATCACTCACGTGTTCCTTCTCCAGCCAGCGTCGGGTGGCAGAGGAACAACGTCAAGTCGCAGCCAGTGGTATTCCTCACACGCAGTTGTGATGCATTGTTGTACCTCCTCAACACATATCCATTCTGTCGCTCTGCCGTAACTCATGCGTTCCTCGCGAGCCCTCCTTTTGTGAGTGAGCGACTTTTCTTACAGGCCCAAGGTCCATTACCAGAACCTCAGATCAAATGGTGTCCGTTTCAACGCTCACATGAATGAAGCCTGTTTTCTGGCACCAATGAGTCTTGCCGGGACATGACTTCGGTGTGTTCTCATCTTGGGGTCCTTTCATTGTGCGGAGCCACCATTGCTTTTCTGGGTTGCAATGTAGTGGACCTTTCCTGAAGCGATGTGTGATCGCGACCGAAGCCATGATCGGCAGGTTGATTTGACCCTGCAAGAGTCAAACGAGTCGCCAGTTGAGCAGGATCCCCAGAACCTGCAGACTCTGAGCAGACAGCGGCTCTCGTTGTGTCACTATTGTGTGCAACACTCTTGATCCACCTTGATCTGTCAAGGCAACACAGTCATTAACAGGGTCAAGTGGGTTAATAATAGCGACGATTAATTATGGCCTGTCAGCGTTCTGATGAATTCCTGGGATTTGCGCATCATCAAAGGAACTCAGCCGGAAGCGCCTCTAATCAACCGGAAGTTATCTTTGTGGAGAGCCCTGTGATTGGCTAAACAGATTAAAGGACTGTCGACGCGAAAACGTGCAGCACTGCAGTGACACACAAACTGATAGATTGATGGCTTGTTTATCAGAAACCATCAAGGATCGGTTTGCTGTCCAGATTGATCATTTGTTTCTGTGGTCATGTTGACGATCATTCATGTGTCTGTTGTTTGCCAAGCTCCGATGGATCTGGCTTGTAGAGTGCGAGGCTCCCTCAATCGTTTCATGTTCCAAAAAGCAACTGTGAACTGAATCTCCTCTGTGGTGAAGAAAAAAATTCACTGGTGCAATTTTGTTGGTAGCGCTGCTCAAGGATTGCTCGCCACGCATTCCCTCTGACGCTGTTGAAGTTCAGGTTTCCTGTGGCTCTAAAGTTTGGCTCCACCTCTGAGATAGGACTTGCAGCAGAGGTTCCTGCGCCTTTGGTTCCGTTGACAGCTTCCGCTTGTTTCGATGGGGGTGTTGGCAGCAAAATGGAAAGAAAGCTTCCTTGCTCATTGTTACCGTCAACCCTGCTTTCTACCTGTAGGAGAACGACATGAACACAAACAGCTGCCAAGTGGCAATGTTTCCCAATTAGCAGGTGAAAAGAACAAAGACTGCCTGTCATTCTTTACAAGCGCATTGTGAACTTTTGCTTGTCAGGAACCTTGTGTGTGTGTCAACTGTCAGAAAGCTGAACACCGCTAAGTCCAGGCGAAGAGAACCTGTCTCCACAAAAAAGCAGCTGGATTAGTCGTGTCTCCACTTGAAGTCTTCTTAATCAATTGACTGGCTCGGAGCGAACCTAACTCGGCAGATCTACGACCACTCAGCCAGCACGACTTCTTTGCTCCACCCAATTAGATTTCCCCTCGCGAGATAAATCTGGTCAATTACGTGTAGAGGTGTGGGAAATCATTTGGCAGTTTGAGCACAGCGTAAGTTTCGCCCGTAAACTGACGGAATGAGTTCTTCCACAGACTGGCAGTGTGCTACAGTCAGATTGCAGTTGGTGTGGGTTGTCACTGGGTTTCTGAGGCACAACCTGATTGATGCCGCGTGCTGTGCACGGTCTCCTCTCCACCCAGACACTTGCACGGGAAGTTGTTCGCAACACACTGCTTTATCCTTCAGCGTTGTTTACACAGCTTCTCGTGTGCAACAACAACCAGTGGTAAACACAAGCAAACCGCTGCGATACAGGCAAACAAACAAACAGGAACATGACCACTGAGCAGAATTTCTTTTTTTCTTCAGGTAATTCTGCTGTGTGAGGAGGGAAACGCCTCATGATGGCGTGGGCAACTTTTTTGTGGTGCAATGTGCCTTTGGTGAGGTCACAGAATTGCGCAGTCTTGCTGAGGGACGGACGACGGTCACACAGTTTGCAACGCTCCGTGTGTTCCAACTTTTCTGGCAGATTTTCAAAGTACAGATGGTTGATCCCCGCAGAAACGGAAGCACTATCTATCTGCTGAGTAGACTGAGCCACCAAGCTGCAATGTATCACTGCAGGCGGAATGTCAATCAGGATCATTGGGCAGGAAGAGCGCGTCTCACACTTCGCTTCGGCGTTGACTTGCTTGAGCCGTAGCTTTGCATTGAACGCTCCAGCATTGACTTCAAAAATTCATGGGATAAATGTGACGTTGGCAAGAGGCTTTCATGGAAATTTGGGCGCAAGAATGGAAGTTTTCGCCACCCGAACAACTCAGGCTTCTGGTCTCTCCTTGTTGGAATTTTGTGCTTGTCAGTGTCACACTTCACCTTTCATTGCCCGTGAAGGGAAGCAGATGGAGTTCTCTTTTTTGTCGTTCTTGTAAGCTCATGATGAATTGTCCAGGACCATCAAAGATTTGTCCGAGTACTCAGCGCTCACAACAAAGTGAAAAACATCAGTTCTGTTGAAGAAAAAAATGGTAAAAAGTTCATAAATACATAGTGAATGATGTCCTTGTTTTACAAACAGGTTTTGGTTGTTCTTTGGTGAGTATTTTGGTCATCAGGAAGGAGAAGCGGTTACTTCGTGGCCGGACCTCGTACATCCAGTGCCACGATCATCTATTGGCTGCCAGTTGAGGGTCACAACATTCCAAAGAAGCCCAAGTTGCGCGGGCATTCTTTCGGAGTGGACAACTGCACCTTTGAATCCCGCCCCATACAGTGAAAACAGATGTGATTGCCGAGGACAAAGTGACCGGCCAGGCATATTTTATTCAGTTATTCATAGGTTCGGAGCATTTCAGCCACCCAGCAGCTGTTTGTGTGACACACAGATAGACTATCTGGTCAGCAGTTGAACATGTGCAACCTCGATTTGTCCACTTCGAGGTTTTGGTGCCTGGCAGTTTATTGAACACAATCTCAGAACTATCATTATACTTTTTGTCCATGTTTTGACACTTTTTATTTCTCAAGTATACGAGGCTGAAACCCGTTTTTTTTCTTTGTTTTCTAAGAACAGTTTAACTTCGTTTGTTTCTCCGTGGACTTTTGGGGGTGAATACGGCAGAAAGGTGACTGCGAAATTGTCTGCTCATCTGAGACGAGAATCTTCAGCCGTGCAGCAAAAATTTAGAGATTCACTCGTTTCTGAAGATCGTGGGGGGGACTTTAGGTGCATCAATATCTCTGTGAAGGACCAGACAGCCAGACATCAAGAGAACCATTCGGGTTGAGTGTTGTTTTTCAGGGCACACGATGAAGCGTGCTGAAAGAATGGCTCACTTCACAACTGGTTATGACCGTGAGTAGATCACAGTCCCTCAATGTCAAGGGTGACTGCATCTCAGCTTGAAGTTGTCTTTGAGAGCTTCTTGACGGAAATTCGAAAATGCAGTCTGTGACTGTCTGCCGTGAACCGATTGCCCTTGGATTTGAAGAAGTCCCCCTGTTTTGCTGGAACTGTTTCCTGATTCGCAGGGGACAGCAATCCACTACAAAATGGTGCAGGGAGATACCAGGAACCTACCGAATATGACTGTTCAATTGAGAGAGTTGGTTCTTCTTTTGTGTGACTGATTTGAGGGACGAGACTCATAAAGCCTGTGGAGGGATTTCTTTTGCTGCGTGGTGACACGTCTCTGTGAAGGCCGAATATTCTGACGACTGGGAAACCATCGCATCGAGTAAACTTCGAAGGGAAGTTTCAATGACCTGGACGGAAGACTGGTTGCTAAAGTCCGAAGGGCGGGGCATTGAGACTTCTGTTGACTTGACCAAAACACTCCCTCAAAGTATTCTACGGTAGCAAGGAGGAAATCTGGCACTTCTGCCTGGAACTCCGTGGGATGAACGTTGACTTGAGGGATACGAGAGAAAGGCCATTTATGGCAACAGCTCGACTGGGCTGTGACGGCCTCAGCCACGATGCAAGCGTGTGCGATCAGGCCATTTGGGGGAGGGCTGGACTTGCAGTTGTTTTTTTGTGAGTGAGTAAAATGAAGGGGCTGGTTTGACGAGCCATGTCAGAGACGTCCGCCTCACTGGCCCTCCGGATCCGCTCATTGACATTGAAGTTGCTTGTCAGTCAAAATGGTGTTCAGTTCGGAACTCTGCTGAGCAATCCGACCCTTCTGAAACAAGGAAAAAAGTAATTCAAAATTTTCCTTTCCGTTCGTTTTCCGTCATGAATGCAATTGTCGCGGTTCTTCGTCCGTCGCCATGATGTATGAAGCTTCTCGGGAATTCCACGATTTCCAGATTATTTCCTGCAGGTGCGCGACTTGTTTGCGAGACTTCGACCAGCAAATTTCTTCTCGAATCAGCGTTGTCGATTGCACCACACACACACATCGAGCATCCTGCACCAGGAAAACCAACACTTGACCTGTGTAAGACTTCATGATGCAGTTTTGTTCACACACAAAGGCGTCCACGTCTGCAGTTCATTCACTTTTTGCAGTTCGTGACCCTTTGACTCTTGAGCCGAAATTTTTGTCGCCAAACGGGTTTGTTGCTGCCGGCATGTTTTTGGCTGTTCTCTGCTGAAATTGTCCCGGAAAGATCCATAAAGGGAGCTTGAGTGTGATTGGGCTATTGATTGCTTGCGGTGTTGTGGCCTTGAGTAGTTTGAACCAATAGCGTGACAGGAATAATTAATTGAGAATTCGTGTGTGTGTTGAGTAGCAGCTGACTGCAGAACGAGTTCGAAAACGCCGAGTGTTTTGACACACCAAGGTGAAAAAACTGAACGATCACTGGTGATGAAGGATATTTGTTGTGTGCTTCTCTCGTTATCTTGTGGGTCACACGCCGTACACTCTCGTGTGTTTGACGCACTATTTGCTCCAAAATCGAACATCAAAAGTGCGCCTTTGAGTTTTCATTGCTTTCATGAGGCCTTGGTACCAGAAGAAAGGTCAAGAGAAGGGGCACATCTTGTCCACGAGTGCGTACTTCATACTTCATACTTCTGCGTTGGAGTGCTCTCGTACAAATGGGTGGTGTCTGTTTTTGTTTGGCTCCAGATTTGGAGAGGTACACAGATGTGACGAGGAATTTGCCTTGTCTTGTGGATGACCACCCGCTTTTGTTCATGAAGTGTTCGCTGTTTTACTAAAGCGTCGATTTCCAAAGTGAAGTTGACAGAAGTTTCCTAAAAATAATCTTGCCACAAAACAAACAAAAAACTTCCACGTTTTCACATTTGATTTTTTTTTCTCTGAGTTTTTGAAGCCGCGGTTTTCAGTGAACCGGGTGTTCATCCCAGTCACGATCGTGTTTGTGTTTGTGTGTCTGTACACAGGGGGGGGGCTAGGTCCAACGAAATCGGGCCAGATCCCACCTGGGGTGTGTAGCCTGATGCCTGAAGCCAGTTTCCTCTGGGTTGTGGCTTGGTACTATCATCCGACCCCCTGCAGGTAGGACTACAGCACGGACCAGATCCCACCACAAAAACCGCGGGCTTCCCAAGCTTTGCTTTCTTGTTGTTTCTTTTATCGTACTGTGACGAGCTCCAGCACGTGCCGTGGAAACCCAACCCTCCGAACGCTCAAACCTGTTTCAAGCAACAATGTGCTTCAAGAGATTAAAAAGAAGACAAAAACACATTTTAATCTGCTTTTTTTTGCAAAGCGCCATTCGCACACACACAATTCGCCTTCAGTCCAGAAAATTGCACCTGTGCAATTCCATTTTTTATCGTCCGACACCGTGAGATTGTTCTCCTCAGGTGGCAACACAAATGACAACAGCTCTGGTCATTTTCCTGTTTGAAGCTCCAAACAGCAAAGAGTCCAAAGAGACGTTGGCACCATTTTGGATAAGGCGTCTCCATTGAAATAAACTTTCACATCCACTCACCGTCTAAAACAGGGTGGATGGATGTGCCGTTGAATTTGCACCAAAACCCCTAGAGGTCACGTGTTATTGAAATGACAAACAATTGAATTTTATTGGAACCGTCTCGTCGGACGTGGCAGAACCGTGCTGGACAGGAATTGCCCGGACGAAACTGACTGCAGTGACTTTGCCCCTTCCGTACGGGCCATGGAGATTCTGCCCGAGGTTTCTGGAAAGGCCAACGTCGCGGGAACTAGAACAGGAAACATTTAGTTCCTGACGCGCAGCACACAGTTTAGACAGTGTCAAGAAAAGCCACGTTCCTGAGGGCCCAGGGCTGGATCCACAAAGAGGGCCCAACAAAAAACCATGAACATTCTGGGCGCCTGTTCCTGTCCTGTGAGACTGACCTGAGGTCAGCAGGGCGCAGCCCTTCGCTCTGCGGCAGTCCGTGCCTTCCCACGCAGAAATGTGCTGCTTTCATGTCACGCAGAGCTGACGCTGCTCTCAAGACTGTCTGAGATGAAGTCGGAATGGTCAGGATGCTTGGTGTTGCCAAGGCTCTAATTCGAACACAGGGTTTGGAACCTAAAGATCGGGCGTTAACAGATTGAAACAGGTAAAAGCAAGAGTAACTCAAATACAAGCCCTTCATCTGACCTTGTCATGAAGTGTACGAGCTCGCACGGATCTTTCTGCGGCAGAAGCAAGAAGCATTGACCGCGTTCAGAAATTTGTTCGTGTCGAAAACTGAGGGGAGATGGAACAGAGAAAATCAACAGACAATACATTATGTGAGCAAGGCGAGCAAAGATCGGATGAATTTGAGACACACCCTTGTGTTGTTCCTTGCCACGAAAGCCAAGATTGCCTCAAGGAGAATTTCGAACAGAAGCAGCCATTAAAAATTTCATCCCCGCTTGGTTCGAGAGAAGGTGGCTTTATCGTCAAAGTGACAAGAAAGATGAGCTATCTCGTTGCGGAAAAGGGTTTGCCACTTCCCTGAATGCTTCCGCGACTTTCACTCACCTGTGAGAGGTGCGTTCAGAGTCGCGTTCGTGTGATTTTTACCACACCTTGGACTGAAAATGGGCCAAATGCAGCACAAGATGTGCCTTTTGTTCGACCACCAAGTGTGAATTGGATCATGTGTTTCGTCAGATTCCACATCGCTGTGTGTGTATATGTGTGTGTGTGTGTGTGTGTGTGTGTGTGTGTGTGTGTGTGTGTGTGTGTGTGTGAGCACTGTATTCTCTCTGCCAGAGTCTCTCCGTATATATTCCTGCCGAGATACTGCGAGCGCAACTTGTTGAACAGGTACAATTCACAAACGGCCATTGCGAAACGTTCTTTCTGAATCTGCCTGACAAACCAATCAACGTCCATTGCAGTGTCTGAAAACCTCTTTGAGGTTGTTTCACTCTGCTTTGTCACAACATGGCCACAAAATACCTCCCATTCAGGTCGGAGGGCCAGACTCCGAAGTCGTTCGGAAATTTCCCAGTCAGAGAACGAGGAAAAACTTTTTGGACGTGGGAGACTTGGAAAACACAAGAGCGTGTTCCGCCGTTTTCGAGTGCTACACGACAATGTTGATTCCCATGCACTCAGTTTTTGCTCATTTTCGCCAGTATTCCTCCTTTTTTGCACGTTTATCACTCGAAACCGCCAACCTTTCGCAAAGTTCGGCAGCAACAGGATTTTGCACAGCGTGGCATTCCTTGGGAAGAGCCTTGAAATGTTCCATTTGAAGCATGATCCAGTTTCACGTCTTCCAGATACGTCTGCGAGATACGTTTTCAAGGAATGTTTGCTTTCAAAATACAACAATGGCAACGCCACCCTACGGCTTTGGCCCTCCCAGCATGGAGTTGCAATCCACTGCTGCAGCAATTCAACAGGCTGTCTTAGCCATACCTCGCTGCACGCAACTCAGTCTTGTTTGGCAAGGACGGCGTTGTTTTTGAGGGCGAACCCTTTAGAACAAAAACTCAAAGGCACAAACTGGTGAAACCCCACTTGGCACAAGAACCGTGAAGCTGCAAATGCCAGAAGAGTGCAGACGAGGCCGGGGAACTAACTGTGTAAAAAAAAAAACTACAACAAGATGAGCTGAAGCATATGGGGCGATTTCGAACGGGTGTGAATGGGAGAAACTACATGTGGGAAACAGAACGGTGTGAATGCCGTTTGCTCGTTTTTCCGGACTGTTCGCACGATGAGAGCAGAACACACTGCACTGCAGCCTGAACTTGGCAATGAATTTACGCGTGCGCGGAATGGCACTGCTGGGATTTTAACATTCACACTTGAGCCTTTAATCTGCAGAAATGTCAGGCTCCGAGGACGGCTTCTGAATGACAGGCAGCTTGGGTCTCGTGTTGTGTGGAAAACTGAACAACACGTCTTTCCCTGCTTTTCCCCGTTCGTGCTGAAGAAAACATGAGAGCTCAAACTAGACGAACTACTTGTACCAATGGCTACCTTTCTCCCGAAACACATGCCTATCATCAGAAGTTTTTTGCACGGACTTTGAGACATTGCCTGGCATGCAAATCGTGTGTCTGTGAACTTTCTCATTTCTGAAACGAGTCTTTTCATCAGACTTTGCAGCAGAACAAGCACCCACGCACAAACGTTTGCGTTTCCAGAGCTCAAGCGTGCAACCAAAAAGTGGCGAATCCGGTGAAAACGCACAAAGGTGCGGTACTTTGCGGATGCTACGAGTATGAAGATTCAGTTTCTCACCAAAGTTCCGACGAAACGTTCACATATCGTTTGTTCCCTCTGACAAACGAGCAACATAACCGTCTCCCACAAAGGAGCACAATTTTGGTGGTGGCCAAACTCATTGCTTGTGTGAGAGGGTTCTTGGTGAGACTTGCTGGGTCAAAAGAGTTTTGGAAGTTGCCATTTTACTTCAGTGGTGGAGAGACAATTTTGAGGGAAAACGACCTGAGCAAGCAAGCCGAAAGAGCAACCCGATCGAGTTGAAATCACCGCGAGACCCAGAGGCCTCTTTTTTGTCTCTTACATCGGTCGGAAGAAGCCAAACCATTTGTTTGTTGTGAACAATGATGCAGGTTTGTGTTCACGTTTCAAGTGGATGACATTCAGCAGAAAGTTACAATAGCGCGCGGTTTGTTTGCGCACGTCAAGGTTGTAATGGGACGGGGCTGCCCGAGGGTGTTGTGGCTGTTCAGCTGATGTAACAACAATAGCATTGGTAAGACAGCATCCCGTCTTCGACTTGGAAGGGAAGCCTTGAAACTGGCAGAGCTACATACGTAAATCTTGCTTTGTCCGCCTTACGTGGTATCATGGTATCAGCAATGTTGCTATTTGGGGGGGGGGTATCAATGCGAGGAAAAGCTGTTTTGAGGGGACACAAGTAGATCTGGACACTGAAGTGTTTTCTATTTTCGGAAGACTTCCCACAGTATCAGTCAGAAGAACTGCATTTTCGCGCTTGCTTTTGTTTGTTTGTTTCACAGTGCTCTGACTGAATGCTGATTGAGTTGCGAAGAGTGATTCTTGTGACAAAAAGCTGCCCTGAACAGGTTTTGTTTTCTTTGCGATCATCTGCAATTTACTGCTGGGGGCAAGGTGCTTCTTACAGAGACCAAGAACACTGACTCGCGGAGCCAGTGCACACTTCAGATCTCTGCCATTGTCAAGAACTGTGCCCCACCTCGCAGCAGTTTTCGTATTCTTCATTCCCAACCTTCCCAACAACAAACAGTGGTGACGCGCCCCTTTCCATCCATCACCTTGGTTACCAAGACTTCGTTCCAAGTCAACTCTTCCCAAACCTTGCAGACGTGACTTGCGTGAAGTCTCTTTCTTGGCTTGCTTCCGGTGGTTGAGGTCTGTCCTTCCTTTGATCTTTCGTGTTGTATCAATCTTATTTTCCTCACATTCCTTTGTCTCTTTCGAGTCATGTCCATTGTCTGCCTGCTCATTTCCTCCTGTTGTTGTTGCGGAGGTTCACAGTAAACACCAGGGTTCTTCATTCTCCGTCCTGGCAGCACGAGGTGTATGAGGACCGAGAGTTTTAGTTGCCAGACAAAGAAATACCAGTTGTCCAACGCCTTCACAGATCTGCTGCCATTGCCCCTCTGGTTTCCTAGGCGAAAGCGTGATGAGTTGGCAGGTGCACTTCTGCCCCCGTCTCCCCGTGTTTGGTGAGCTGAGTTCCTGTACCCTGACCGGCGTGCATCTTGTTGTACAGCGCAAGGACGTCGGTGCTTCACGGAGCAGCTTTCAGCGAACTGTGGATGGGTCGGTAACGAAGCGCTAATTTCCTGTGCCAATCTGTCCCTCGATGCGCTACTCAGTGTTTATCGCTGCGCCATGCAATACAGTCGGGAGATTAACCATCAATTTCCTCCCGTTTCCTTCAAGTGTCCTTCAAGAATCAACCCCGCGCACTTCGCACACAGCGGCAGGATCCAGATGTTGGCGGGAAAGCTTCAGCAGGGTGGATTCAGACCAGCTGGGGAACACTCCAGAAAAGAGAGTGCTCACTTGCTACAAAGTGGAAACCTCAGCCTGTTGAATTTCGTGCAATGGCATCAGGTTTCAGGACCAATCGTCGAGTTTTTTCCCGAAAACTCCAACATTCCATATTTCCATTCCGAAACACATCAACCTGCATTGGCGTTTTGTGACCTGGAACTTCTCCTGTGATGTCGAAGTTTTTCAGAGAGACAGCGGAGTTCGCTGTCCGTGCCTGGCAAATGACTGATTAACCTCAAACACCAAGGGAACAAAGTGTGAAATGCGCCCTGCGTTTGATGAATGCGAAGTGGCTCACTCAACTGCAGTGGGAATGTGACTGGAGCGCAAGTTGAATATCGCGTTGCAAAGTGCACAGTGGTTACTCGCTTCAACCAGGGAAGTGCGAAGCAGTGTCGAAATGCCGCAGGTCCCACGGTCTGACGGAGAACTAACGTGGGTCAGTGACACTGTGCAATCAAGACATGAGGGAAGGACGCCCGCGAGCCGAGACTCTGTCCTCACTGCGAGGGGGCGAGGACGGAACGGGATGCGCGCGTTGGCTGCGCTCCCCACATTCGTGGATTTGATCCACTACCCAGCTTGAAGAGTTTGCTTAACTTTGTCACACTGTGTTCCTTCAGAAAACTTTCGTTGACAGTGTTTGTAGCTTGACCATTGCCGGACAAACTGGACTTACTCCCCTGCGAACCTGAGCAGTCATTGAGCAGTGGTTGACACAGCATTGTTCCAGCGGATTCTGAAGTGGTGGTCAACCCGTTCCACTGTTGACACCTGATATTCGTTCAGTCTTCTGTTTGCCAAACAAACAAAAGGGCACATCGCCTTCATATTGATGCTGTTTTTTGTGAGAGAACACCCCTCAACATGTGACTCTGCATGGGAGGCTTCAGCGCCGCCATGTTGCAGTCATTTTGCAATCCGTGCAATCACTGTCCCATCAACAAGGTTCCTTCTCCAAAACAATAAGACGTTGTCAGTTTCCCGCACAACCGTAATTTTGTGAGGCGGGCTTCTTCAGTGCAAATCGAATTGCACTATTATTGCTTATCTTCTGTAGAGGGACTAATTGGCCACAACTGCCTATCAGCAATTAAACAGCTCCCTACCGCACACAGCGCACACAGAGGCGGCGCCGCCTGCGCTCTGATTGCTCGTCTGAAACTCGGCGCTTTCCCTTTAAGCAATAAGGCGCCAACAGAAATCTGGTCACCACAAATGTACATGTGAATACAATTTGTTTGCGCCAGATCTTCCGCATGAAAACATCGACCAGTTCTTTTTTTACTGCCGAGAAATCGCGTGTCAATAAAAAAAGACAAACTTACACCACAGAAACAATGTTTTGATGCCTGTTCTGTTTGTGTTCTTACAGGTAAGAGTGTTTGCTGGGCAAGAATGAGCAGCTTGAACAACACAAGGCTGGGTGGGTGAGTTGGGAGCTTTTTCAATACCACATCCGCAAGACGTAACACAACAATATGAGACACAAAATACGAGCATTTCATGTGCAACCAATCCTCACAACTCAGTGATATGTCGGAGAATGACAGGCCACCAGCTGTTCCCACATATGGAAATTTAAGTTCGAATTTTTTTCGTAATTGGCAGCCAAGGAACAGTGTTCCTCAATTCAGAGAGATCAGACTCACCATTGGGAATCTGCAGACACCACAAGCTTTGAATAAAACTCCCAACGGAATACTGTGATCCCAGAGCGGGTGTCGTTGAATTGAAATCTCAGACACGTAGATCTAAATAGTCCTCGAAAGTTTTCAAATTTTGGTCAAAACCAGGCTGTTTTGTCCCTCTCAATTCTTCCATCAGATTTCTGAACAAGAGTTCAAAATGTGTTCAGAATGTTTGCCATTGACTTCTGAGTGTCCCCTGGTGCAGGCTGGTCTCTCGTGTTCCCAGTGTTACTCACGTTGGCATCAGCTCGCTAAATCTTCCCAAGTGCCCCAGTACTTCACACAAATACGAGTTCTATGTTCTGCCTTGGTACCTTCAGAATCTGAGGCGATTGATGTCGTTGAGACCTGATTGAGTTTGCACATTGGACATTGTACTTCATGCGACGGCTTGATGGTGATGAAAACACGTAGAATCTAAATAGGTCATGGGCTGAGCCGTGCCAACGCAGCTTATTCAAACTCAGAGCTGGAGATCCTCCCGTTCGTGGGAGATTGCGTTTGTTCGTACGAGTACAAAACTGACTGAGCTGCTTGTGCACAGCGAGTTTCGTATTTCTTGCAAGAGGCAATCCTGCAGATTTGGAAAAGTCGTTTGACATTTGTTGCATGTCTGAAGCTGAAACATCACAGGGGAGTTCTCTTGTGGAACAGCGTCTGTGTACAAAGCATTCAGATGACGGCTGCCATCTCAGCAAAGTTGCTGAAACCAAACGTTTTTCTTTGTGCGGTAAATACCACGGGTTATGCTGATGGTGAGGGACAAGTTGCACCTCAGATTTTTTCTGTGGTTGATCAAGTTGACAACTTGTGGCGAACATCAGACGTGAGTCCTCGGTGAGGCTTCGCCATTGAAGGCCGGAGATGTGAAATCTGAGCGTTTCTGTGTCAAGCGCGACACCAGAACTAGGAAAATCACAGCTATTGGGAGGGTTGTACCAAAACGTGATGCTTTCCCCGGTGGGAACAGATTTCCATTTCCACGGTGCGTGCGGTGACTATTGTTCAGAAATTGAGATTCTCAGAATTGTGGCGAAGCGATGAGGGAGAAAGGCAAAACGTTCAGAGTGCGTCTCAAAAAAAGTCTGCTTTTTGCCTCGTTTTTTGTGGGCACACTTGGCAAATGCTGCCCATTACACAGCATTACAGACGTCATCACGGTTGGTTGGTTCTTGCGCTTTCTAATTTTCTGGGAATCGGGATCCAGGTTGGATGCGGGTGCTAAACCTGGTGGGCTGTTTGCCATTTTTCGTAGCCCGCGGTTTTCAGCGATCCGCTGGCTCAGTCCAGTAAGTATTGTACATGTGTCTGTGTGTCTGTGCATCAGGCCGTATCCCACCTGGAGTCTGGTGTGGTGCTCTCATCTGCCAGATCCCACCTGGGGTCTGGCTTGGTGCTGTCATCTTACCTTCCGCCTGGGTAGGAAGGAGGTGGCAGAAAGCGAGATTCCATCTGAATTTGGATCTTGTGCTGTGATCTGGGCCTCCCTGGAAAGCATGGTAGCATCAAGCCAGGTTCTGACTGGGTCTGGCCAGGTGCTGTCATCTGACCTCCTCCCCCCTCTGGGTGGGAAGACAGCATCAGGCCATACCCCAGGTGGGATCTCGCCTGACGCTCCTTCTTGGGTGGGGGGGCAGATGATGATAGCACCTGGCCTGATCTCAGGTGATGCTCTCATCTTACCACACACACACACACACACACACACAAGGTCTACGATTATAGCATCAAGCCACGCACTGTAAAACTGCGGCCTTTCGGAGATTTGTTTTCTTGTGTTTCGTCGTACAAAGAGCCGATGCTAGCTCAGTCGAGGGCAAGAGCTGTGCGAGCGGAAAATGTATTGAAATGCGGTTGGCGCATTCATGTACTCGTAAGAAGCACTCAACCGATGTACTGCAGACAACAAAGCGGAGTGGAGTGCTCGCCGAGTGTCCTTCATGCCTGATGAAGACAACGAGTGCCACCTCATTCTCGCAGCTCACCAAGTTAACAGCCGGCTCTTCAATGAAAAAATTTGCCGTCAAAACCCCGACTCCACTGAGTCCGGACTTTTCAGAGTTTGTTCGAGTGTCGTTCACTTTTAAAGAAATAAACGCTTTTCACAGCCTCGCGTAGCATTGTGCAGGTTTGAAATGCAAGAATCAACACAACTGAATGGTGACGCGAAAATGTGAATGGAGACGTAATTGCAGGCAATATGGAAGCCATATTTGGACTGGGAAGGAAATGAGAGGAGTGTGCGGATCATCCGTGATCCCCACAATGGCTTCAGCGGGAATCACGCCTCGGCCGTTTTCACGACGGTTCGGTGCCCGGCGCGTCATCCCGTGCAGCGGGCTCGCTTCATCTGTTTGTGGGTGCGGGTCGCCTTGATACCTTGGGCTCGACCCTTGTCTGCTCTCGACCTGTTTTGTCTGGGGACAAAGAAAATTGTGGTGTGTTCGACAATGTAGCATCAGGTTTGAGTTTTGACCACAGGTTCCTTGGTTGTTTGCCTCTGGCCGCGTGATACTCGTATATCGGATTCCAAAGTGCGACCAGAACACGTGAAGCGTGTTGTGAAACTATGAGATTCGGACAAAATATGTGGTCGCATTTCGTGCGCTGGTCAGGCGCACCACTTCTGGCTAAAGTTGCAGAAGAGAGCCTTGTGAAGGCAATCGTTCAAATATCGCAGAGACAACAGAACCCAAGGATTGAATCATTAGGTCGGGGGAGCAGATCTGCCAAGCCCAAGGACAAAGACAAGAGCCCGATTCAATTCTTTGTGTGTGGTCGGGGAAGGCTGTGACTTCGGGATCTTTTCAACAACACACGTGTTGACCGATCCTTTCGAGTTTCTTCCCCAAATACCAAGCAGGTAATATGTGCAACAATTTCTTCTATGAGAAGCACAAAAGGCCATCAAAACAAGAATTCGTCTGGACCTTCGTGGTGAACCTTCGTGGGGAAGGTTCACGACCGTTGCAAAGTGCCAGCGTTTCTTTCACCAGCTGAACCAAGTGTTTCGCTTCCCTACTGGCTGACAAGCGACAAGGGCCTCGTTGCGTGCAGCTGACTCTTTGAGTTTCCATTGCAGCGGTGTGAATGACGAAGGCAGGTGTGTCGGCTTTCGCACGCGAATTTCGGACCAGCAAAGTGAACAAAGTCTGCAACGCTTACCTTTGCTTCAGGTGGTGCTTGACTACTTCCACATCAGATCCTTTGTCCCCGACTACACGAAGTGTTGGAACTGCAGACACGGTCATTGGAGGAGCCCGCGGGTCGTTCTGGGTTGATCTCGTGTTCAAGTTGCAGTCCATGTTTGTTGTGTTGGATGCAAGAGAAGAAACTGAGACTCCGACAGATGTCCAGGTCAGGCTAAAATCTGTCAACTATCACGACATGTCTGCAATTTGTTTCACTGTATTTCGCCAAAAAGTTTCATCCCTTTCTCTTCTTCAGTACGAGTCTTTTTCCACTTTCATGAATGGTTCTGATGTCAGGTTTTGTTCGGAATTTGAGTCATTTGGTCACTGTCTTCTGCTCTTTCCTGGTCCGTCTTTTCGTCCAGAACATGCGAGTCCGGTCAGTGGTGCCCACGTTGCGGTGGCGATGAACTCCGTGTCAAAGTTGTGATGTCAGATTATCTCTGTTTGCTTTACATCACCTGTGTTGATCCAACATTTCTCTTCAAGTTATTTTTCCGTTGGATAGAATGTTCACAACCTGCGGAATGTTGTCTTGTGAAATTGAAACGTCCCTTAGTTGCGCATATTTTCCCTTGAACTGCTTGGCTTCACCTCCCACAGATGCTTTGAGAGAGTCTGGGTGTGTGCATCAGTGGGATGTGCATCAGTCCCCAACTTCCTCCCTTTCTGAAGCTGCAACTTGGCAGGAAAGTTTGATGTTCGCCCCCGAGAGGAGTAAAGCTGCTGGGAGTGGGTCCAGTCTACGTAGTACGATACAAAACGCATGGTCTGAGTTGAGCTTCGTACATTCGTTCGTAACTGAAGAGTGAAGCCACAGACGGAAAGACTATTCAAACAAAAGAGAGACATGAAGCAGGTCGAAGTTGCGGCTTTTTGAACAAGTGTTCAGACAGGGTGAGAAGGGGGTTTGGGCAGCTGATCCAAATCCTTTTTTCAAGGAATATCCCACCCTCTCCTTGAAATCTGGTTCATACCCATGTCATGGTGAGAAATGATGATGTCTTTCCTCCCTCCATTGTGTATTCTTCGAGAGAGACAAAAGCTGCCTAGAAGAACAAGTCGTACAACTTGAATTCTTACACTGATGTGTCGTGCGGATGTGGATGTTCTGGCCTTCAAATTTGTTGATTTGAAAGCAAACTTTCGTGTCTTGTTCGATCGAGGCTGAATCATGGAAGGTCCTGAAACCTGAAGTCTCCACAGAACATCAAGTATTGTTACACGTATTGATTCTTAAAGTCCGTGCTGCTTTTCAAGCAGAACGCACGGATCGTGTGAACAATTCCATCAAGTCATCCCTGGACAGATAGAAGGAGCAAATCAACTCCATGAAATGTGAACAGTTGTCTTCAAAGGCACGAGCGATCCGCTGACGAGTGCAGTGCATTAGAACACGACTGCAGGGATCAGCAAACAAGAGGCGGATACAATGGTAAAGACAGTACCGGATTTGGAGCGTCTAATTCTGGAGGCTGAGACAGATGAAATGGGATTGGAAACAGGTGGCGGCTGAGAAGGTGGCGTCTGACATGCAGACAAAATGCAGCCCAAAGAAAGGCTGCTAAAGTAGAACCTTTCAGCATCTGATGATGTCGCACAACAAAGGGCAAGCCCAAGCGTGTTTCATTCTCACATGTTTGATTGCAGAACTTGTCTCTGCTTGTCGTAGCTTTCACAGCCTCGGCTGCAGAGCGTTCGAGGTGGATTTGAAATGCGAACGTTTGATGAAAATCTGGAGAAACGGAGTCAGAGCAGGGCTTATTCACCTCTCTTGCTTCTCTTTCTCCTCCCAGAATTTTTTTCTCCCAAATTCAAGCTGTTGCATGCTCCAACCTGCGAGGAGTAAAGAAGCCACATGTTCGGAGTGCATGTTGATAATGCCAAAGCAATTGTTTGATATAACACTGAGGCGCTCCACGTTGGAGGTCCCCATCCGATACGCATCTCTTGCGAGAGAAGAGCACGCAGATAGCGCGTTCAGCGCCTCTGCCAGGTGCAGGGAACGTGCCAGCAAGATCGCTAACTTTTCAGTGCGCCTTGGCGGCACAAAGGCCTGATGAATCCAGCGCGGAACTTGAAGGCCCGTGTGCAACGCTGTGCTGCTGAGAAGACACAGCGGAAATGGCAAGTTGTTTTCAAGGTATCGTCGGAGGTTGCTTGTCGTTCCGGTGCTGCGGTCCCAGCGATGCTGTTTGAACGAAATGGGTCACTCTTGTGCCAAAAATTCCGCACGAACAACTGTGCACCGCTATGTTTAGCTCTCCTTGATATTCTGGGAACCAACTGATTGTGAGAAATGACCCTGTTGCAGGTAATCTGCACATCGTGAGAGCATTAGTGCATCAATGAACCTTTGTGGCGCGCAACGGTGTCGAACGATGAAAACAGATCTTCCCTCCCTCTCTCCCTCGGAAAACATGAGGCAAGATCACAAGCAAATTCGCACAATTGAAATCCACGGACAGGACACCAGAAAAAGAGCTTCTGTGGGTCAACCCTGTGTACGTAGAAACGTTGAAACATTTGAAATGTCATCTCTGGTGCTTTTGTGGTGAGTGTGCGGAAATCGCAAGAGACACAAAACGTAAGATGACAGTTTGTGCGGAGCAGCTGTCATGAGACAGTGTTGTGCAGCTTCTAATGATGTTACGCGACAACTGGAGATGAAAAGCATCGCCGCGAGTTGAGCGAAGGAGTCCCCAGAGAGAGTTCCATAGATGCGAATCAGTTTGTGACTGGAGGCGACCAGATCAGTGATTATTTCGTGTCTGATCCCCATAAACAGCTTCACATACATGTTGTTTCACGTTTTAGACGGGATTTTTTTCCCAAAATGAACTGGTCGCTGAGGCATCGCGCAGATTGAGAGACCAACTGTGTCATTGTCAATCCAGACCTACTGTTGGTGTGTTCAAGAGCGAAAGTGAAAAGAGGACGAACACCAGGATCTAAAGGTTGTCCACACTGATCAAAATTACGTCCCACGTCAACCAATTTGCGCGGAAGTTCACGAGAAATTCTGTTGTGACGCTGGATACGAGAGATGTGGTGCTCAGCGAGCACTCATGTGGAATTATCATTGGTCGATTTGCCTGGGGCGGTAACCGATTGAGTGGTCTTGATGCAATGGGAACAGTTGTAATTGAGTGGACGTTTCCCATTGGACAGTCTCCTTCTTCAGCAGCTAATGGGAAACTCTGTAAGATGTAGACCATTCCCTGGTTGGGTCTTTGACTCAATGCTCTTGTACTTCGTGCTTCTGTTCTGATCAGACTTCAGCCGTGAACAGGTCAGACCCTTTTGTTTGATCCAGTCCAAACCAAGAGGGAGAATTGAGTCCCAGGTCTTCAGAACTCGTGTTGGCAAAACCAAAACAAATGCAAATGTGCTTTTAAAACAGGTTCTAAAACTATGCAGCGCTTTGCAGTGAAACTGTGTGGTCTCTGTTGTTGCAAATTTCGCGCAGAGTGCGACGCTGAGGTTGATTCCAACAGTGTCTTGACCAGACTGGGATGTAGTGTAATTGGGAGGTGGATGTGCAGTTCTTTTTCAAAGAAGCTTTTTTTATTGGCCGTACCAGCTGGAAACTTCATTCGTGAACAAGGTTTTCCGCTTTCTATAAGTTCGTACCCTTGTACGCGGTAAGAGCCACTAACAGAGTTCCCGCTGGTTCCTGCCATTTTCCGTGTTCTACCGATCCATCGCAGTCGGTTGCGAGCTTTCCTTGCGTCCGGAAACGAGAATGTATAAAGACGGAATATGCCACAAATGCATCGGCACTAGCACACTGGCCGTGGCCGAGACGTTCTCGGCCCGCGAACAGTAGGCTTCAGTGGTCTGCCTTGAGTGTAGGTTGCAGGGCCCTGAACTTCTGGTGCATGCCCATCGTCCCTTTCGTGTTCTCTGGACGGCCCCAAGGTTTGTGAGCTAGCATGGAATAAAAAGATAACATGCCTCAGGTAAGGAGTTGATCTGTTTTTA
>JAAUXT010089511.1_pt1 | contig 25505 bp, 23 predicted proteins | sample 7278171 | NCBI WGS metagenome assembly JAAUXT01 (sample SAMN14350112, study PRJNA611818) | marine sediment metagenome | isolation source: surface marine sediment (1.8m) | place: French Polynesia: Moorea | collected 2018-08
CCGGTGTAACAGGACCAGACAACGACCAGGACCAGACAATGACCACACTATTTGGTCATTCTCTGGTCCTGAAATTTCAGGACCAGACAACGACCACCTAGGACTGGACAATCATGTCAATGACCAGTCATTGTGTGATCCTGAAATTTTAGGACCACACGACGACGTCGGAAAAATAGTACGGCCGTTGTCTGGTCCTGAGACACCGGGGCACGACGTACAAAGCGTTCAGGCTTGGTTCTGTAGCAGGGCTCCTGGCCAATGAGGAATCAAGGAATCTGGAGCTTCACGCGTCAAAATGCATCATGAGAGTTTTCTATATATTTTGAACAATGCGGGAAGCGTGAGTCCGAGGCCTCGTGGACAGTCATTGTTTCCGTGACTGGTTTCCACGTGTTTAGTTTGCGTCGTGCACTTTATCAGTTTTGCATGATGACTGCGCATTTCTACTGTTCTCAAGGAACTCCCAGGCGTCAGCGTTAGACGAGAGAGAAACCACCCATATTTTTGACGCACTCGTGTTTTGTGACTTGTCCTTTGGCGACGTCTTGTGCCAGAATTGTTTTCCACTGTCATAACAAGGGGATTGTACGCATCACAAATCTGCTGAAAGAACCCAAAATTCATATCCCAAAAAAGCACAAAAATTTTCGCAAAAGGTATGTTTGCGTGGGAAGCCGTGGCACTGGTCTTCGCGAGAATTTGAGCCATTGGCGCTTGTCTCATTTGCGCCGTTCAGAAAACGAACGTTGAAAAACAAGTCGCGTCGTCGCGTTGGCAACACGCTCTTCTGACTCATGATCAGGCAAAACACATGTCAAACGTTTTCTGTTTGTGACCCCAGTATTTTCCCACAGCCGCAGAACTTTACGTCTCTTCTCGGCACGCTTCGGTGAGATTTCAAGATTTTGTGGATCCTGCGACAGGAACACGCGCTTCGGGCAGTGCACACCGCCGTGTTTTGTTTGCAAACGTTGGAAGTGTGTCCTTGAGACATGAACTCAAAAGTGAGATTTTTGAAAGGTTACTGTTTTCAGACCCCTTGACTTTTACTGATTTCAGGACGTGAAATTTCAGAATGTGATGGGAACTGAAGGTCTCACGTTACTCGTAACATCCCTGGAGGCGGAAACAAAGTTTGTCGATCAAAGATAAGAAAAATATTTTGCACCCGAAATTCTGTCTCAAAACACAAACGTTTGGATCATTTCTCGTCTCTCAAACAAACTCCCCAAATATGTGTTTTCTGAGAAAATATTTTTCTTTGCCGAAGTGAGAATTCAGACTGGAACATTGCCTTTCGGGCCGCAAAGGGAACAACGTGCGCAGGTTTCTGTTTTACCCCATTGAAAGCGACACCAACTGAAGATCTGCGTTTGGCACAATTCCTGGAAACAAAAGCTCAAAATGTTATTGTTTGGCACTGCGGCGGCGGCGGCAGTAAAGTCTTGGGTGCGTGCCCATTCCCCTGACCCTGCACGCCCTAATAATCTCGACATGCTCGTACCGTTCCCGACGACAACGGATCTTTTCTCAAAATTTCGATGATACTGACTCCTGCAGACCCAGGTGAGTGATTTTCATTTTGTTGTGTTTGAGTGTTCCGTCATGTGGAGAGAAGTCGTCTTGCGGTTATTTGTTTTAAATTTTTTGTTCGGAAGAGAAGTTAGGAGCAGACTTCCGCGTGCTCAGTGGAACCGTGACCTGAAGATCAGTGACGAGGACACAAAGAGACCTGATCAAGTAAAAAAAATTGGGTTTGGAATGTGAAACCAAATGTGTACACGGCAAACATGGACGTGGTGCTGGGAAAGTTGATTCACAAACACACCTTTTTTGGTCTTCAGTGGAGTTGTTTTTCCCTCCAACGGCTCCACACTCGGAGGCTCAAAAATATTTGGGGTTTTTGTTTTTGGGGGGGGGGGCGAGGGTCAGTGACATGCAACTTCAAGGCTTTGATATGTCGGACATTCTCTTGGACCCTTTCTCTATCTGCTGAACAGGAGGAACAGGCATTCAAACGCGCGTCTTTCCTCTGGAGGCCAATGGAGCTCCATCGGCAGCTTCCGGTCATTCAAAGATTCCTGCTCCTCATTGTCTCAGTCGCAAAAGGTAAAAGGACACGATTTCTTTGTCTCCAAGGCCCATGAATGCCCACGTTGGTCCGATCTGTATTTTTTGTGTCTGACTCGGGCCCGAGGGACAAACCTGAACTTGAAAAAGATGCAAAAAGGACAGCAGTTTGCGCGAATAGCAGGGGAAAGGTCGCCGGTCAGCGATAAGCTCATGTGTCCGTGGGAGTTGTTGTAATGGTGACATCAGATAAGTTGCAAATTTGTGAAGGAAAAGGCCGTCTAGGCTGCGCGTCGTTCATTATGAACTGACATGTAAAGTTTGTCGTGTCTCAACTAACACCAGGTCCACTCAGTCGGTTGTGAAGACAACGTTCAATTTCACTGGCACAATGAGTCGAACACCTTTATGTTTCATGACCAACGCCAAATATTCAAGTCTCTGAAAGTGTCTCTGTTTGTGATCGTCCGTTGTCACTGGTCGCGCATGTTCCAGTCGCGGCGCAGGTGACGGAGGGGCGTGGTCCCTTCCGGTACGACGTCGTGCTCGGGACGCAGTACGGCAGCGACGTGGACGATGGAGGTCGCGTCTACAGGCTGGTGGGTCCCTTCTGAGCTTTGATGGTTGGATATTGAACTGAAGGAACAACATACTGAGAGTTATTTTTCTCGTATACCGTACTGTTTCGTGTAAAAGACGCCCCCAGAATGACGCACCTCAAGAAGGCGGTTTTTCTGGCACCAAGACCTGATCAAAACAATGGAAATTTCACTCATGCGCAAGACACATCCGTTGTTTTGATGTTTGTTTGGGGCAAACATGTGCCACTCAAACACGGACGGTATAGCACTTGTTCGTACCGAAATCACTAATTTTTGTGCGCAAAATGTTTGTCACACAGGCACCACGACGCTTCCGGCTATTTCAGTCCCCACTTGCACTGTGACGGGTGTGGGTCGTGAGCCTGTGAACTTTAGGACAGTGGAACTGACTCAGCGTCAGTGAAGCGTGGCTCCTCTGATCCCTGTTTTCAGTTCGACTCGCGGTCGCGCTTCCAGCTGATCGTGTTGGGAGAGGAGGACCTGGTCACGTTGGGCGACGTCAGGGTTTTCGACGGAACATGCGCAAGTGCGTGAAATGCGCGCGCACACACACACACACCTGGTGTCACACACGAAGAGAGAGAGATGGGGAGAGAGGGGGAGAGAGAGACAGAGAGAATGAGAGAGAGTGATGGGGACAGAGAGATGGGGAAGGAGAGGGAGAGAGAGAGAGAGAGAGAGAGAGAGAGACAGACAGACAGACAGACAGACAGACAGACAGACAGACAATCCCAAAAAATCGCTGTTCCATGTTGTTGGCACAAACGAAATCGCGCGCAAACGTACGTTTTGGCTCAGAGCTGTTTGGGAATTCTACGTGCACTGAATTTGATGAAAGTCAGCTCGAACCAAGATTGGGGTGGAGGGTCCTGACCTCGAACTTCGCGAAGCTCAGAACAGGCGAGGCAAATCATTCAATGTCAAGGGGCCCTGACCCTCTTGAGCCCAGAATCTGTATTCCGACGCGTTGCAGCTGTCTTCCCGACGCCGGACCTGACGAGTGTCACCACGGCCCCCGCGGCCCTGCAGTGCGACTTCTCGAGCGGTCTCTGTCCCGGGTTCGTCAACGAGCACTGCAAAGACGACCTCGACTGGGAACTCAACACCCAGGTCTCAGGTCGGTGTTCTCGAATACAAAGATTCAAATGGTAAATTTGAGTTCAGTGGATTAGCCAAATTTAGAAATTCAGAAACGGAGTTAAAAGTCACGAACCTGGGCCCCAGGTCGATTCGGCATCTCCGAGGCCCACCACAAAGTGTGCCCTCCACAGTCAGGCCCAGGCACAAGTATACATGCAGACACAACTCTTGAGGCCGGATCTACGAGCTAATGCTGGACCCACCGCAGACTGTCCTCCAAACAAACCACAGTTGACCCAGGGTCTCCCGACGCACGCTCTCCGCAGTGTTTTCAACCTTCTTATTGTTCGTTGTTGTGCGAAGTCCCTTCAGGCTGGGAACACACTGCCGGCGAGCGACGCAACCAGCGACGCGACCGTTGCGGCTCTGCATTGGGCTGGTTTTGTGTTGCCCCTAACTGCTCCCTGAGCGGTCAGAATGTGCGACATCAGCCTCCATACAAACCGAATGGGACCTCGCAAGAGCATGATGCAACAGCATGATGCAACGGCACGATGTGGACAGTGTGTTGCTCTTCACTGTGTCTGCACCCTCAGGGCAAGCACCTTGGTGGTGTGGTATTGGCGTACAAGGCTAGATGTCCCCATGTGGCCCTCTCCATGTCCCCCAACCCATGTACCTTGCCCAGGTCCCCCCTTTATCAGCAGGCTCTGGCAAAGTAAACAAGGGACTTCGCATTGCAGTTGCCATGAGCACTGCTTTTCTTCATCAGTTTGCTCCACAGCGCGCGTCTCCATGTTGCAGGTCAGCTCATCTTCAGAGGTGGCGCCACCGACTCGGCGCGGCTGCTGCTCACCCCGCCCCCTGGTGGGGGTCCCGACTGGTGCGTGGCGCTCAGAACGCACGTCGAGGACCCCGGGACCCTCAGCGTCCACGCCTACTTCCCAGGTCTGCGCTTCTTCATGTATTTGCTTTGAAAACACAGACGCAGATCCAGATTGATTGGTTCAAACAGGCCCCATGCAATACTGTTGTTGGTTTGGAAATAAAACGAAGAAACGTGTGTCCACCCACGCACACAACGCACCGGATTTGAAAACACGCAAGGTGTGAGTTTATCATTGTTTTCAACGTGACTTTCACACCACAAACTTGAGAACGAACGGGTGCGTCCAACAGAAAATATTATTTGTAATCTGGCATTCACAACAGAACACATCACAGAAATCGGTTTGGTGCGAAGGACACTGATGGTTTCGTGATTTGGTGGGGTTCCTGCTTACCTGCCCCCCCCCCGTGTTGCAGTGGACGTGTCTGACCTGCGTAACTCCGCTGCCCTGACGCACCACGTGCAGTACTTCTGTGGATTCGACGGCCCGGACGGTCTGTGTCTGTGGACACAAGCGCGTGAGTGGAATTCAGCAGAACTGATGACATTTGATTCTCGAGTTTACTCGCTCGTAGACACGCGTTCCAAAAGTTGAATTGATCAGAACCAACTGTTGATCCAGGTTGTGGTCCGGGGGGGGGGTGTCCAGGTCCACTTGGGGAGTCGAATCTCCTCGTTGAAAATTGACTTGAAAATGGCGAACCTGTACCTGTTGGGGAATATTCAGTTTGATTCAATTTGTAATGGCTCAGAGAGGACAGGCACCTTGGGGGCTCTGGGTCCAACCCCGGACACCTCCACCCTGTTCGTTGTTTCTCCGCAGCGGAAGGCGACGAGTTCTGGCGCTGCCAGGCGACTCCAACGTCCAATTTCGCTGTGGACCACACGGTCGGCCGCGGAGGTGAGGCGCAGACTCCGGTCGTTTACTTTGCTCGTTGTGAAGGAAAACGCACAATTTATCGTGTGAACACAATTCGTGCACGTCAGCGTGTGTTTTGCAGGGAACTTTCTGAGCTGGAGCACGGTCGGGTCGGATGACCAGACGAACGCGGTGATCTTCAGCCCGGCGGTTCGGTACAGCCCCGACGGAGTGTGAGTCTCTTCGTGTGATGATCAAACTTACCAGATACAACCCAGATGAGTACAAGCAATGACGGGAACTATCTCTGCTTGGGGTAGGTGGGTCCAGAGGGGTGGGTGGGTCCAGAGGGGTGGGTCCTCGGGGCCAGTGGCTCTCCCTCCCTGGAATCCCTGAAACAAAATTCGCCCAAAATTTTGTGCTCAAGGCAAACAAGTTTTTTTATGTTTGCACATGAAGTAAAATTAAACCCCCAAGGATTCATCTCTCATCGGGCAGGGTCCTGGGTCCGACCCTGCACGGACAAGAACATGTGGATTTCAAGAGAGTTCGCAAATTTGCCCTTTGAGGGAGCGCAGTCACGAATTGGCCCCATATTGCAAACATTGCAGGTGCTTCACGCTGTACTATTGGCGGGAAGGGACGGACGGGGGTGAGGCCGTCACGGTGTACCACGGCGCCCCGCAGTTCGCCGTCTCCATCGCCACACCCCTGTTCACCATCACCGGCGCCCCAACCCAGGAGCTGCAGTTCCAATGGGGGAACGCGCTGCCAGCTGTCCCCGGAGACTTCTCCATTGGGATTGAAGGTGAGAGGTCCTTCCTGTGGATAACAGACGCTGCATGTGCCCGACTCAATGTGCGTGGGCTGTCCGGTTCTTTATGTTCAAGTCAACTAAACAGTGTGGTGGATCTGGTAACACCAGTCAGTGGGGTGGATCTAGCACCACCAGTTGGTGTGGTGCAACTGGTGTGGTGAATCTGGCCCCACCAGTTGGTGTGGTGAATCTAGCACCACCAGTTGGTGTGTTGAATCTGGCTCCACCAGTTGGTGTGGTGAATCTAGCACCACCAGTTGGTGTGGTGCAACTGGTGTGGTGAATCTGGCCCCACCAGTTGGTGTGGTGAATCTAGCACCACTAGTTGGTGTGGTGCAACTTGTGTGGTGAATCTGGCCCCATCAGTTGGTGTGGTGAATCTGGCCTCACCAGTTGGAATGGTGAATCTTGCCCCACCAGTTGGTCTGGTAAATCTGGCAATCAAGTTTGCAAAAACTGAGAAGACAGGAAATCCGTGGACGAACCGCGCACAATCCCTCAATCGGGGCGATTTCGTCTGGTAGTCGCCTATTGTCGGCGTTGTGACCAGAACTGAAGCCTCAATCGTGAGAGTTTGTTTTGCACAGCTGAAGCCACGGAGGCAATGCACCACTCATTCACTCTGATTTTCCTTGCTCTGTTTGACTACAGGCAGCTCGGACGGCAGCGGGTTCATAGCTCTGGACAGTCTCCGGATCTTCGCTGCTCTTGACGTCGCTCAGCCCTCGTTACCCTGCGGTGAGTCAGCACACATCAGACACGTCTGTCCACGTGCGCATGCCCACTGTATGGAACAATTTTCATGATGGAAATAGTTCCCTTTAATGAGACTGGTTTTTTTTCATGTCATCTCAGTGTTTTGCTGCAAGAATCACACTTGTTTTTTTTCCTGCAGACACTGCAAGTGAATGATGATGAAGAGTGTAGACTGTTGTTTGGATTGTGCTCACTGGTCATTGAATTTGATCAAATTTATTCAAATCACCGCGAGGTCCCTGGACCAATTTTTTGCCTGCAGACACTGACGAGCAGAAGGCGCGAGTGGAACTGGAGGGTCTCACGTGCGAGTTCGAGTCCATTCTCGGCATGTGCTTCTGGGCGAATGTGATCGGAGACTCGGGCGAGGACTGGACACTCACCGGGCAAGGTTTGTGCCGGACAATGGTCAGTTTGATGTGGTTGAGCCCTGGTTGTTACCTACAGCTCTGGTAGACGTGTGTGTGTGTGTGTGTGTGTGTGTGTGTGTGTGTGTGTGCAGGGTCAGAGGCCGGATCTCACAGCCCCCCCACCCCTGATCCAAACTTCCAAATGCATCACGGAATTGCTGTAGACTGAGGTTGCGGACACACTGAAGAGTGACGTGCCGTTGCGTCGTGCTGCCACGTCATGCTGTGGCATCACCCCATTGGGTTTGTATTGGGCTGTATTTACTTCACCCCAACCACTCTGGGAGCACAACGGCAGCTTCCATAGAAACCCAATGGGGCGACGCCACAGCACGACGGGGCAGCACGACGCTGGTTCCTGCGTCGCTGCGAGTGTGTTCCCAGCCTGAGACTTTTTCTCTGACAGGGTTCCTCTCCACATCCGGATCGGATCAGGGCGCGACGGCGATCACGAGCAACGTGTTTCCGGTGGCGACACCAGAGGGCGTGCGCAGCAGCGGGGGCCCGAGGTGCAGCTGCCTGACGCTCAGCTACATCGCGCGCTCCGTGCTCCAAGTGTCGCTCGACGGCGCAGGTGCGTGCGCATGCGCGGGGCTGCCATGGGGATCTTGGCACGCAATGGAACGCCTGCCAGAATTGCGTGTGTGGTTGTGACTTTGTCAAGATTTTTTTCGAGCCTGTAATATTGAGGGGATTCCACAGGAATCGGGCGGTGGTTTGATGTCAAATGAAACAAATATTTTTGGAAAGGATGCTGTGCCAGCCATTGAAACATGAGACACGAAAAAATTTGTTCCAGTCCTCTGGCTGGTGCCTGCCTCGTTCTTTGTGTCTCATGCCTCTGTCTCAGGTATCAAAACAGCTTTCTGCGATTCGCTTCTTTTTCCAGTGGTGTACTCGGACGCTACGGCTGATGGGACTTTGAAAGAGGCACACCTCGGCTTGGTACGTTTCTACGTTCAGCCTGCTAGGAGTATAGATCTCACATTTCAAGGTGTAAAGAAGAGCCCATAACGTGCTTGACGTGGCATGAAACAGAGTGAAGAAGTGGTGGCAGTTGGGCGAACTCGGTGTTGGTCGCTGCCCGGTGTAATGAAATTGACAGACCCGAAATCAGGAAGCACGGGGCGGTGGGGTTTCATCGCCGAGGTCATACAGGTCTGGTAGCAGGTGCTTCTTGCCTTGTGCCTCATAATTTTAAATTTCACCTGAAGTGGTCAAGCACTCAAGGCTCTGAGTGCACAAGGTGAGGAACAGGACCCTGTGGCCAGACCTGCCTGACCTTTGGCAAGGGACCCCTCCCCCCATGCCTCCTCCTTGCAGGCTTGGGGGACAGGGGAGGAATTTCGGGGGGGGGGTGTGAGTTTCTGGGCTCCTGGATCTGGAGGCAGCTGTCAGACCTCGCTGTGCTTCCCTCAGGTGGCGCTCGGAGCCTCCGCTGTGATCCGGGTCCAGGTGACGGACGCAGGGCTGACGGAGCTCGACAGAACCAGCTTCTCCCACGGTCTGTGCGGTGAGTCAGAAGCTAAACGTGGGCGTAGGCTTGAGCGTAGACGTGGAAAAACGTGGGGAAGCCCTGACTGTGATGTCATGGCCACCATGTTGCTGGAATGTCAAGACAGAACCAGCTTCTCCCATGGTCTGTGCGGTGAGTTACAGAAACAAACACCGTATTGTCTCGTGTACAAGACGCATGCATTCGTGTATGAGACGCACCCCAAGATTTGAGTGAAAAAATCCAAACGTACTCATGTATGAGACGCACCTGTTCTTTTGATGTCTGATTTTGGGGCAAAAAAGTGCATCTTATGCACGAGACGGTACGGACAATAATTCAGAGAATGGAACATTTTCTTCCCATCCAAGTAGCACCGTGACTGACTGAAGCTTTCCGTGAAAAAAATCTGTGTCAATGGTGTTTCATTGATGAAACAACACGTGTTAACCAGTCGATCCAGATGGGCAAGTCAAGGGAAACATGTGACAAAGTTTGTGTCTTTGGCACTTGGGGGGAATGGGTGACCAGAATGATGAAATTTTGGGTTGTGCTCCACCGCCCACCCCTGTCCGTCCATGCTGGGTGTGTGTGTGTGTGTGTGTGTGTGTGTGTGTGTGTAGTTTGTCGAATTTTTGACCTGCTGACAGGACTGAGTTGACGTGACGTGACGTGACGTCTGGCTGGCTCTCACGGCAACTTCTGGATGTTCTGTGACTTTGCACGATGGATAAGTTGTCTGTTGCAGGGTGCCGAGCTGACATGGGGACAGAAGGAGAAGAACCAGAACCAGAAGGCGAAGACCAATGCCATTGGGAGGCAGGGCCCGAGCCTCACGATCTCGTGTTCGTCCCCCAAACAGGTCTGTGGGACTGGGTTCTTCAAAAGCCGTTTCCCGAGACACATTTGAGAATTTCAGCACAACGTTTCGTAGCGGACAAGACACGCATGGAGCCTGCTTCTTTGTGTTGTGCGCAGTTAGGTCAACTTTTGAAGTCTGCTACGCCCCTCAAACTGTGTTCTGCGTCCCGCACGTCTATTTTTTGCTCCAGAACCTGGTGCTGCAACTCCCCATTGTGCAATCACTAGTTGAATTTGCAGTATGACATTGGTTCCCATCTTATTGGGTCTCCAAATTTTCCCAAACTTGACTGCTTGCTTCACCGCACCAACTGGTGGGACCGGGTCGACCACACCAACTGTTTTGTTGACTTGAGCACAAGGTTTGTTCGTGGACAGACCCCCTTCACCAGACACTGTGTTGAGCGAGTTCGTGGTTGCTGGTTTTCAGACCCCCGGGTACGCCCTCTGCGGTGCTTCGACTCGGGCGCGCTGAGCGACGCGACGCTCCTCACCGTCACCAGACGCTTCACGCCGGCGCTCAGCCGCTGCCTCAGGTTAGCGCCACGCTCTCCCGCGCATGCGCGTACGGCGTCCCAGGGCTGACTGATCACGTGTTTGTTGTCAGTGGAAGATACGGGTGGTTCCGCAAAGCCAAGCAGGCGTCAGCGTGGACGGGAAAAAACTGGGGAAATACAAGTCCAAAACAACATCAAATTTGTCAGAATTGTTTTTTCACAAAACTAAGTTTCACTGTGGCATGGAAACACGATTTTCACGTCACAGGATAGCGTAGGGGGTTTTCCACGCTCACGTCCACGTCTACGCTGCTTGATGCGGAACCTCGCTAATCATTGTGAAACCGAGTGTCTGCACTATGACGTGGAAATTCCAGCAAACTGAAGTCTGACCTCACAATTCTTGATGAAAGGAATTGAACCATTGACCGTCGAACACACTAAGGCACACAGTCCAATTTCACATCTCGTTCTGTCTTTCAGTATCACGTTCAAGAAGAGCAACGAGCAGTTCAACAACCAGGACCTGGTGACGTTCAGCGTGGTGCTCAGTGACGGTGCGTGCACCGCTTTTTGTGTGAAATTGTTACAGACGAGCAGATCCAGGGTTGGGTCAAGGGGGAGGTGATACCAAACAGGGGGCAACTGAGGAGCGAACATCATTCGTTACATAGTGACGCAGTGGGGTTTCATTGGTTCTGCCCATATCACGCAGAATATTTCTTGTCACACAAAAATGTCCGTCTTGCCTGCACAATGCGGCTGACAAAGAAATGAGCGCAACAAAAGTCAGCGCAGATCACTTATCACAACCAAGAGAAATTGCGAATTGTGCATCCAGTGCTCCATTTTCTTCTGTCTGTTGCAGAAGCCAACAGCGTAAGGCGGGTTTTGTACTCGGTTGCGGGGAGCCTGGGCGAAGACCCTCGTACGATTCGCATCCAGTACGGTCACGCGACGGATCACGTGGTATGTCACGAGCAGGGGCCAGATAGATCTACCAGAGGGCGCAATGTTTGGTGAGGCTTTGGTGACGTTCGTTTTTACCACCTGAAATTTTGGAGCAGATCCAAGTGTTCGTGACCTGCTCTGAGGTTGGAGCACCAAACAGGAAGTGATGTATTTCAGGTCACAAATGGCAAAACACAAGTTCCCCTTCTGAAAGCTGGAGTGCAGGTGTTGTGACCCGGGTCACGACTTCCGCTGATATAGAACAAAAGTGATGTGACCCGGGTCACCTCAGTGAGCAACTTTGTCACACTCCTGTGACAAGTTGTTCAACCAACAATCAAAAATTTCTGCAGTGGAACGAACACCTACTGCTTCTGAGGAAACGTTTTTTTCTGCGCTGCAGGTGGTTCTTGAGTACGAGGTGCCCTCTACTGGTCAGTTCGACCCCGTGTGTTTGAGCGAAATACTCGAGGCGGAGGCAGATTGTGGTGAGTGGACAGCGGATGCGCTTCTCAATGGAACAAAGGAGACAAAGTCAACAAGCTAGAAATGTTTGAAGACAGAACCACCCCCACGGGTACAAGGACAGCAATGGCATTGGCTGCACACTGTCATTGGGGGATTTCACATTGGGTGATGCACGGTCGTTTTCGGGTTGACGTCAAAAATTCTACCATTGGGTTCAAAGCTGAATGTTGACGCCGACGTCAACAAAACGACCGCTCGTCACGAGTATGAAAATCGCAATTCTTTTTGGTTTCGTTCTTGTCGCAAGACAAAATTTATGAGGGATCTGAAAAGAAAAACGTTTTCGCCCACCCGCGATGTTTGTTCACACAAAGTTTTCGCCCACCCACGATTGAGAAACAACCGCTGTACTTTAACAGATTCGATTTTTTGAGCATTGTACACGAAACTGCACGAACCACATGCTGGACAGCCGAAGAGCACTGTTTTCAGATGATACAGTCTTTCGCCACACCCATATAACATTGCACCAAACTTTGGCAACTCCAAACCATGCGCTGTGCGTGGCTGTTGCAGGCGACGTTGGGTGTCCGGCGGGCTTCTTCGACGACGGCTCCCTGACCTCGGTCCCGAGCCCCGATGGTCAGGCCTCCATCACCGTGTGCAGCATCTGTCCCTACGGTGAGCACTCACGTATAACAATCTGTACTCACTGTGCAACGATGCCAGACCCGAAATCAGGAGGCATGGGGTTGCGGAGGCCTCATGCCTTAGGTCAGGGAGGTCTAGCTGCAGGCTCCAGTTCCTCACCTTGTGCACTCAGAGCCTTTCAAGCCATTTGAGGTGAGCATTGAAATGAGGAGATATTAGGTGAGGAGCACCTGCTACCAGACCTGCCTGACCTTTGGCCTGGGACCCGTCACCCTGTGCCTCTTGATTTTGGCTGTCTGGTCATTTCGTTATAACAGTTCTCAAGGCACACGTTGATCTGTAAGGAGGAACCCGAAAGAAACAGTGCCTGTGTGCGTACGCGAAACCTGACAGACATATCCGGCCTTTTGGCTGATCCAAAGAATGGCCATGTACCCGCCTCTGCCCACCTCCCCGACAGTCTGATGTGTGTCTCCAGGTCCGCAACCCAATCCAGCCAGACTTCAATTTCAAGAAAATCCGATCATTCAAACCAGGTTAAAATGGACCGCGATCGGAGTATTGTGGAGTTCCCCTCGTACCTTGAAACAACAATGGTAAGCTCACCCTCTCCTTGAATACTTATTTTTGTGCCGCAAGTGCCCTTTCGGGGCATTGTCCTCCCAGGGGGTCGGGCTCTCCTTTGACCAGACCCTGGCTCAGCCCCAAGTTCCACGGGTAGTTGGTCAGAATCCCTTGGTTGAATCTGTCAGTTTCTGTGTTCTGTCGCAGGGACGTACTCCGACGTTCCCAAGTCGGGAAGTTGCACTGCGTGTTCGGTCGCGTCCGACCCGAGCATCAGCACCTTGTTCCGAGGGGCCTTCTCACCCGACCACTGCACTCGTGAGTACCAACTCTGACACGTGAGTTGCTTCAGTGAGGCAAAAAGGTTCATCAGCAACCCTTCAGCGGAACCAGGAGGTAGGGGCTTGGTCCTATCTGACATCTAAAAAATGATCCTTTGCATCGCTTGGGTTTGCTCCAGACAGGTAAACATATCAGCTGTAGATTCTCTCCAGAGGGGAAACAGGGATTGGATCCCCTGGCATCAAAAATGAACCCCCCAATTTGCATCACAGACCTGTGCGCAGAAAAACAATTGAGGTTGGAATTTGGGCCCCTCCCATGTTTGAGCTCACGTTACCTCATCTGGATCAACCACGTCTCTGTCTCCTGTGTCGCAGTGGGTCTGTGCGCACCGGGCTACGTCGAGTCGCCCGCGGGCTCCGGAGCGTGCGTCGCCTGCGCCGGCGACACCTTCAAGGAGCGCCCAGGGAACGCCGCCAACCCGCCGAACGAGTGCGCGCCCTGCCCGGGCGGAACCGCCATACCGGACGGGGAGACGGGCAAGGACTCGGTCGACGACTGCGGTGCGTCAAGCTCACGCTGCTCGAACCAAAACAGGAGATTTTGGTGCCGTGGATCTACATTGAACAAAAACGCAGAAGAACACAAGATTGAACAGGGGTTTTCACACAGGCAGGGCGGTGTCAGATTCTTTAACGCTGGCGTCAAAATTTTGAGGCACGGGCATCAAATTTAACATCACGCCCAATGGAGAGCGTCACAATATTGTCCAGTCCGTTCAGGACTGAGGTCGCGTCAAAATTTTTGACACCGCCTCATCTGTGTGAAAACCCTTCATGGACGAAAATTATTTTTTCATGCAAGTTGGGTCTTTTGTTCTGCACAGAGTGCGACGTGGGATACGAGCCTGAGCCTGAGTCGGGCCCACCCTGCACCCAGTGTCGCCGAAGCTTTTACAAAGACAGTGTCGGCAACACTCCGTGTGTCTCCTGTGACTCGCACATCCGCCGTTCCACCGCCCAGCAGCCCGGCGCAGCGTCGAGCGACGCATGCGGTGAGAAATGGTGCATTCAATTTGAGAAGCGAACAACACAGTCGAGGGTCAGGTCGGGCCACCACCCGAGGCGGAGGTGATTTGGGGGGGGGGGGTCACTCTGAGAACCACTGAGGCTGGGCGCGCACAGCGGCATCGTGTTGACCCTGAATGACGTGTCATTAGGACTGACACTGACTTTGAACAGTTATTGATCTTGCAACACAGAAATGTTCAAACATCAAATGCACAGAAAACACATTTCATGGGCAAAAGGACAAAGTTTCTCAGAATTTTTCTTTTGACCTGTGTGATTTTGGTGAATGTCTCTCACTGAAACAGGCAATGAGTTTACAACAATCCTAATGGCACGTCGTTCAGGCCAACATGATGACACGTGCTGTGCGCACGCAGCCCGAGGTGTTGCCACTTGCGAGAAATCAACAGACTTTTCCATGGTTGTAATGAGGAGTTTCCAAAGCTGAGAATTCTTGGCAGTGATCAGGAGTGACCAGACCCTCAAATCACCTGAAAACCTCGTGGTGATATGCCCTTCACCACAGCAGCCAAGCAGGCGTGCGTGAGCCCAGGGGGGACGACTACTGAGCCTGGGGGTCGATCACTCGGTGCCGATTGCTGTCTGGTTCGTGGCACACCGTGTTCACCCGTGTATAAGTCGCACCCAAGTAAAGACGCAACCTCAATTTTGCCTTGGTTTTCTGGTATCAGGTTGTGCTGAAATAATAGAAATTTCATATATCCAAAAAAGATGCACCCCCACTTTTTGTGTTCGATTTTGGGGCCAAAAGGTGCGTCTGAAACACGGATGGACACGGTTACTTGAACCTGACTCAGCAGTTCTCCTGCTGTGCTTCTCTTTGCAGTGTGTTACCCGGGAGAGACAGTTATGGGCCCAGACTACTACTACTTCAGTGATTATTACATGTACGGAGACGAGACGAACTTCTGCGTTCCGTGTCCTGTCGGTCACTACAAGGTACGGACGCCACGTGGGAGTTGTGCGTAATTCCGGTGCATGGACCACAACAGGTTCCCAGACCAAGCCAAACGTACCGTTCCAGTCGCTTCATGTGCAATAGGCACCCCAAAAATAATCCTTGATTTGAGGTGTTCAGGTGCTGTCAACCATGAAAACTCATACCCCGACGCACCCCAACGTTTGACACTCAATTTGGGGCAAAACGGTGCGTCTCATGCACGGGCAGATAAGGTATGGTTCCCTCCCTGCAGGAGGACTTCGGCAGGGAGCCCTGCACACCGTGTGAGGACGTGCTGCCCGGCTCGACGACGGACCGCCGGGAGGGGGAGGTGGGAGGGCGGGGCGCAGACTCCCCCGACCGCTGCGGTAAGGAGGGAAATTTATCACACACACACACACACACACACACACACACACACACACACACACACACACACACACACACACCAGTCTGACGCACAACAAATGTCTGCGGTTTCTGAGCCTGAAGGCGATTTGCCCCACACGACCCAGACGTTACTTTTGAGAACGAGGGCTCACAAAGTCACTGAAAGGCAAAGGTCGCTTTCGCCCATCATGCGCATTCGGCCATTTCCTGTCCAGCTGGTGCACAAGGGACATGCTCCCAATGCACAGAAAAAATAACGCAAGTGGCGAGCTGAAGCAAGGGGCCTGACAAACGAATGCTCTCGCTGTTGTTCCTGTTGACGAGACAAATATTCATGAAATTCAAATCATCCAAACATTCTTGCAGGGTGTGACTACGGTTCCTTCTACACCGGTACCGACTGCAGTCTCTGCCCCGCGGGCTTCTTCAAGGAGACCTTCGGGAATGTTGAGACCTGCACGGCGTGTGAGGAGGCACGGGAGAACTCGGACACGGCGGAGCCGGGAGCCGATCGCGTCTATCTCTGCGGTGAACAGAACGTTGTGATCATAGAGTTGCGCCCTTCTGTTGAGGGAGACGTGCCTGTTTCTCAGTCTCAGTTTCAGTCTCAGTTCAGTTCTGAAGGGGCGGCCACAGAGGCGCGTTTTTTTGACGCGCGTCAAAAATAGCCGCGTGTCAAAAACATCTCCAACTATTTTCAATCATACTGGCCACACAGGAGGCTTCAATTTTGTTGCGCGCTGCGTAACAACTCCACAGACATTTTTCACTCGCAGCTGTTTTGACTCGTCCTGTGTGGCCGCCGTTTGAGTCTCTGGCTCTTCTGAGTGGTATCCAGCTCTTCCGCGCAACCCCTTTCAGAAGAGCCACGTGGAAGAGCCAGGGTCTGGTCAGAAGAGCTGGCTCTTCCGGTGGCACCCTGAATGGGGTTGCTCGGAAGAGCCAGGTACCCACCGGAAAAACCAGAGACTCAGAACTGAACTGAGACTCAGAAGCAGGTCGAAGTAGATCTAACACATCTGTTGAGGTCACTTGAACACACCGTCATTGGTCAAAGGCGTGTTCACTCTGACTCTGTCTGCGCAAACCATGGAAAAGAAGCACAGTCTCTTCTTGGATTTGACTGCTCTTTTCAATGTTTTTCGCTTGTTGTTTTAGAATGCAAGGCTGGGTTCTTCGGGCTGTCCGTCTTCTCCCCTCAAGGACCTGAAGTAGAGGTCACCGGAGGGAGGGGACTGCCACAGCGGAAGAGGAGACAGATCCTCTTCCCACCACCAGAGGGCGTCACGAGGAACTGCACCGCGTGTCCGGTCGGGACGTATAAACCGTTCCTGGGCGACGCCCCTGAGGAGGCGTGCGTGTTATGTACTGACTTCCGCACCGCCACGACGACAGTGGTGGAGGCCAGTACTTCGAGCGACGACTGTGGTGAGTATGTGTGTGTGCGTGTGTGTGTGTGCTCGCCCGTGTGTGTGTGTGTGTGTGTGTGTGTGTGTGTGTTTGTGTGTGTGATGAGGCTGGAAACACACGTGCTCAAGTTTCAGGTGGGAGTCAAGCACGGCAGGAAATTGGACGTTTCGACGCACGCACGCCCGTCGCAATAAGGGTTGCAACGGGTCAGCACGGGTTGAATTGAACGCTCTGGCGGGCCCCAACGGGTACACTGCTTGAACTCCCCGTTTCCGTCTCGATCGATCCGTGCTGTGGGTTTGGCCGACACTGATTTTCGTGCGGCGCACAACAGCGTCCACAATTCAAAAGGATGTCCTTTGTTTGACGTGATCCGATCCTTCAATGCCTTCACTTGTTTTTCAGTATGTTTGATTGGAAGCACCTTGAACACCAACACAATGCAGTGTGAACCCTGTCCACGAGGAACGTACAAATCTGCTCTGGGAAATGAAGCCTGTAGATCCTGCACCAGAGGCCGAACCACTGAGGCTGAGGGAGCCACAGCCAGATCACAGTGTGGTGAGATGAACGAGGCAATTGTCGTGTTCTGTTTCAGGATCAGAGGGAGTAGGAATCAGATATTTCCCTTCGCGCAATTCGCTGGGCAACATGGCAGGACCCTTCAAGACCCAAGAGTTTGATTTTCTTGTTCGTGGTTCGTCTCGTCCGCAAAGCAAACACAACCAACAGGCAGCTCTTGCACTGCACGCCTGTGTCTGTTTCTTGAAATGCTACAATCAAGTCGCCTGTGCTGAGACACCCATCAGAAAAGAAACAGCAGCACTGCCCCCTGGTGGTGTCGTCACCTGATCGCGTTTCCGCTTCTCCCGACAGTGTGCGCTCCTGGTGAGGCGCTGATGGGATCCGACCCCGCCTCGTGCGCTGCGTGTCCCGCGGGCGAGTTCAAGGTTCGTGCTCCCTCACATCTCAGAAGGGATCAGCCAGAACTGGTCCAACTCGGACTGATGTGCTAGAATTGAGACGTGCCTCGACCTGTGTCTCAGTCTCAGTCTCAGTTGTGGGTCTTGTGCGACACCAAATAAGTCCTGATTGGAAGAGCCAGCTCTTCTGAGGGACACCCAAAAAGGTGGCGCTTGGAAGAACCACATAGCACTCGGAAGAGCCAGAGGCTCAGAACTGAACTGAGACTGAGACTGAGAAACAGGCCGAGGTAACACATTTGCTTGTTATCATCCAGGTCGGACGGAGAGGCAGCGTGCTTGTACGTTGGAGTATTTTTTGCAGGAAGGCTTCAATGTCGCTGCGTGCACGCCATGCGGCCAGGTCCTCTCCGACTCCTCGACTGCTGAGCCTGGCGCGTCGTCCAGCCAACAGTGCGGTGGGTACACTCGCAACCGGAAACACGGGAAACACTGGGGGTGGAAGTAAGAGTTCACCCACTGCAAAAAAGGTTCCTGTTCAATCATACAACTCTTTTCTCGACCAAAGGTCTGTCCCATAAGCAGCTTTGGGTTGTGTTTTTTTGGTACTCAGAAAAACAACAGCTCTCTATCAAATGAGCTGAAAGACAAACTCGTCACAACACTGGACTTGTTTGCGCACAATAACCAGGTGGTGCATGTGCATTGTGAAGAGGGTTTGGAGCTGGACGTGAGAGTTGCTGGGAACCGTTGGGCACGCCCGAGGGCACGGAACAGGATTGTGGTACTGGTGGTGCCACCTGGTGGCTGAGCTTTCGTGACCACGTGACAACGCACCTCTGTTCGAAGCTCTTCTTTCGTGTTTCCAGAGTGCGACTTGGGTTTCACGAACAACGAAAACAACGAGGTAGCGGACTGCGTGCCTTGTGCTGTGGGTTTCTTCAAGGGCTCGGTCGGGTTCGAGCCCTGCACCCCGTGTGAAGAGTTCATCTACGGGGCGACTACAGAGCACGAAGCGTCCGCGTCACGTGACGCCTGCGGTGACTCTTCAATTTTCATTATTTCTGTCAGCAAATTCCCTTGAAAAGAGAGGGTTGTCACAAAAGAGAGGAATTTTGGGGTGTTGTCAGCAGCACCGTTTTATAGCACGGACACACATACACACATGCACACACGCACACACACACACACACACACACACACACACTCAGCATCGTTTCACAAGTGTGGTGTCCTTCGCTGGTGGGAATTTTCACAGAGAATCGCTCGGTTGTCACGTGGTTATGACCTCAACCAGCCCCAGCTGCGCCAATAATATGCTGCTCCTTGTTTTCCAGTGTGTCGCCCAGGTGAAACCCTCGTGGTTGTGGAGGCTGGGGGTGTGCAGAGATTCTGCGACTTCTGTGAAGTGGGCAGCTTCAAGGTGAGCCAACCACAGGAGTTGCACGCAGTTGGTCTGAACACGTCGACTGTACACACGTTGCATCTACTAGTCTTCTACAATCGCAACGCCTTCTCGTACTCACGCAACAATGAGTTTTTCTGGGAAAATACAACCCCACATTTGCCTTGATTCTGGTCTCCTTGAAACAACAGTAAACTTACACCCATGAAAGCATACAACCCTTCCTGGGATGTTCACTTCTACACAAAAGGGTGAGTCGTGTGCTTGGGTGCACACAGCAACCAACCCCAGGATCTGGGTCTTTTCCCTTGGAAATGGATTCACCCAGATGTCGAACCATGTTCGGAGACACCAACATGACTGGAGAGAGAATGGACGAAAGCCTGTCCTCTGCACGTGTTTATCAGCCGCAGTATCATCAAAACTGACACTGGGTACGCCACACCTCGTCCGTACCTTGCAGGAGAGTTTTGGCAACGAGCCCTGCACGCCATGCGAAGAGGTTCTGCCCGGTTCGACGACCATTTCCGGGGAGTTGGTGGAAGAGGTTCCGGGAGGAGCGACCTCAGCCGAAGAGTGCCGTGCGTTCCGCTTTCGTGTTGACCACATAAAACCAAGGATTCATCAATGAAACCCGTGAAACAAAAAAATGAAAAACGCCAGATAAAAACAGATGATAAAAGAACAAAAGAAAAATTTCTTCTCTCCCCCAAAGTAATTTTGGGTCATTTCTCCCTTGACTGCAATCTTCCCCTTATCTTCTTGGAAGCATCCCCCAACCTGCACACCGCAACATCGAGATCCTAATGAGGACATACAAACAAACTGACGACCGGTTGATGTGCATTTTTCGCGCAGAATGTGGCTTCGGAAGTTTCCTGAACGGAAGCCGGTGCGATCCCTGCCCCGTCGGCTTCTTCAAGGACTCGTTCGGCAGCGCTGTCGGCTGCACGGCCTGCGGCGATGTGAGGGAGAACTCGGGGACGACGGTACCCGGGGTCCACTTCCCCTTCCTCTGCCGTGAGTGACACCGCGTTCTAAAGATCTTGTCAGTAATCTCACGATGGTTTCCAGGGTTGAGGTCAGGGACCCGCCCAACCCTCAAGGGGACCAGTGCTCAAATCTTAAAACAACAGAATGAACCCGCAAATGAGTTTTTTGGAGGGTCGCAGAGTCCAGCATCAATAGGCCTCCTGGACCCGCCAGAGATGCCTACAACCATCATCTCCAAAATTTCTGGACCCAAAAATTCAGTGAGTCGCACTGTTCTATCAAAGAGACCAGGCTCACAACAAGAATCTGACTATTTTCCAGAGTGTTTGCCCGGCTACTTCCAAGCTGGATATGCGCTGCTTCGGCGTCGTAGGAGACAGACTCAGGACGTCCTCCCTCCCTTCCCGCCAGATTTCCCAGACTGCACCGCGTGCCCGGTCGGGACGTACAAACCGTTCCTGGGCGACGCCCCTGAGGAGGCGTGCGCGCCGTGTGAGGCGTTCCGCTCCGACACGACTACTGTGGTGGAGGGGAGCGGGTCCGACAGTGACTGTGGTGAGTACCCGGCCCGCCTGACCCAACTGTGGTGTGACACACCTGACCTGAATTTGTCAGAACCACCACCAGATGGCGTGACATGCTTCAATAAATTGCGAGATTCCCGCCTCAAGAAGATACCAACCTGATCGTTTGTGATGTCACTACAAACTGGACCCAAGACCACCTGATAGACTCTGCTGTCTGGTCATTTTTTCGACGCCCAAGTGAAATGGACAGACACCATGATGTTTGTTTGATGGAGGCGCTGGGTTTTGTGCGACCAACAAACAGATGTTACTGGAACTGGGGTTGTGCATCAGTGTCAACACACCATGCTTGGCAACATTTATCAAAAATCTTTTTGTTGATCAGAACTCTTTTGAAAAGGTTCTTTGGTCCCGGTACCGGTGTTGACTGGCATGGGAAGCTGAGGGTGTAGATCTGCCTTGTCATGACACTTTCGCAGTGTGTGTGCTTGGGACGACCCTGAACACGGAGACCGAGGAATGCGAACCGTGCCCGACCGGAAGTTACAAGTCGGGCCCGGGGAACGAAGCGTGCGCACCCTGCACCGGAAACACAACCCACGTGATCCAGGGGGCGACGGAGGTGGCGTCCTGCGGTGAGTGCCCTCCAGCGGTTCTCCATTTTCACAGAAATAACAACCAGTGAAGAGTGAAGAGCAAGCCCTGCTGTTACTACTGTGTACTGAGCTGCTTGAAATGGTGTGTGCTGTGAGAAGAAATGACCTGGACATGCTGGCCTCAATTTTGACAGCTGGTGAATGCGATTTCCCCGGATTTTCCCGTTCAAGCGCGGCAGATCTAAATGTTCTGTGCACACGACTATTCAACGCACACACTTGAAACTTGGCCTTCAATTCCAGAGTGCGACATGGGCTTTGAGTGGATCAGCGGAGACTGTCTCGCTTGCTCCGTCGGGTTCTACAAACCATCTGTGGGGAACACGAGTTGCCTCTCGTGTGGCAGAGTCTTCAGGAGATCAACAACCCAAACTACCATGTCAACCTCCTCAGATGATTGTAGTCAGTGTTTGTTGGTCTTGCATTTTCATGTCATCGCTTCTGCGCAGAGCTGACCTTTAGTCCTTTGGATCATGCCAACGATTCGAGTCGCCCCGCCCTGTTTGTTGCACAAACAAACAAGAGGGTTTTCACGTTGGGTGACGCGCGGTTATGTTTTGGACTCAATGTAAAATTTTTGACGCCGACGTCAAGGTAACAACCGCGCGTCACCAATGTGAAAACCGCGTGAGGGTTTTGTTGCAGTGTGTCCTCCAGGGTGGACGCCGGCGCTGAACTCAGAGCGGTCAGCCTGCACTTCCTGCGCCGCAGGAACCTTCAAGGTGAGGACTTTGTTGTTTGTGTTGTGCGCGGGTCGCCTCGGGTAGGCCAACCGTGCACCCCACCGTACTTCATGGTACCATGGTGTTACAACCCAGGTTCCAGCTCAGGCTGTGCCAGAGGGAGAATGCACAAGTGAAAGGTTTATTGTTCATTACTCAGTCCAGTAAAGATGAATATCTGCAGGGGAAATGTGGTACTGGGGCTTTCATGTATTGGTACGGGTGCTGGGCCTTGGGAGCAGAGCTCTATGGCTTTGGGCAGCTCTACTGAAGCAGCTATCCCCGGTACTCAGCATACCGTTGAATGTTGGATGGTGCGCGTGGGAAGACGCGAGATCTTCCACACGACATCTGAATTACCATTCTTCTGTAAATGGGCAGACGTCCGAAGCCCAAACTCCAACATTGAACAGAAAATGTGCCGAAAATAGTCAACGATGCCTGCTGCATCAAATTTGCGTGCTAAGTTGAATGTTGCGGAGAACCCGACGGGGTCCAAGCCCCTTGTTTTCCTGGATATGCTGCTCCACCGTGGACTTTCAAAAACTTGATTCTTACTGCATGTCCACAACGTAAGGAATCCCCTCCAACGCATCGTTCTGCAGCACCCACGTGTACGTTTGTCATGGAAGACGTTGCTGAATCTTATTCCAGGAGAACTTCGGTTTCGACACCTGCACGTCTTGTGATGAGGTGCTGATCGGCTCCACAACAACAGGGAGGTCCACAGGGCCAGAGGCTTGCGGTGAGTTTCTGCGTTTTACCCTTGTTTCGTCAGCCCCAAAGGGGTTTTCACTAGTGTCTGAATTTTGAGGCAATATTTTGGCACCGTTTGATCTGTGCGGTCTTGTAACCCGGGCTGCAAGGAATGCGTTCAAAACAAAGAGGGACAAGGCGATAGCCTTGCCTGTGACATTTTCAGTGTGCGACTGGGGTTCGTTTCTCAACGGGACTCGGTGCGATCTGTGCCCGGCCGGCTCCTTCAAGGACTACCTGGGGAACGAGGGGAACTGCACGCTCTGCTCGGACCTCAAACCCAACTCGGGGACGGCTCGACCTGGGAGTCGGGACTTCTTTGAGTGCGGTGAGTGGTTCGTTCTGAGACGCTCGGACTGAAAATTGCGCGCGTTCCATTCAGGCTGGTGGCACACAGAGCGTCTCGTTGCACGACGTGAGACTGGACAGATTACAACGACACGCTGCAAATTTGGCTCTGGGAGCCATCTGCATTGAAAGGCTTCCTGAGACGCTGGTTGTGTGTGCTCACAGAGCATCAGTTCAGTTGATCACATCAGCATTGAAACGTGCGGCATCCAAAAGTGCGTGTTCAGTGATACACCCAGTGTGTCGTCAAAAGCAAAAACAGCGCGTTGAAATACGCTGTGTGCGGGGGACCTCACACGTGCGGCTCGCAGTGGCCAAGTCGCGCGACTTCACCCCTGTGTTGGAGATTGGGCGAAGCCAGCCATTTTGACCAACTCGTCCAGCTGCAGGCCTGAATAGAACACAAAGAATGAGTGATGAACTTCTTGTGTGGTTTCCGAAGATTGGGCATGTTCTTTTTGCGCGTGCGGCTGGCCTGCGGCGAAGTAACGCCACCTTCGCCCCTGGGTTGGAGATGGGGCGAAGTGGGCGACGTCAGCCATTTTTGGTCACTGGGCGAGCCGAACACGTGAATGGAACACTGCCATTGATGGATTTGGTCCGTTTCAGAGTGTTTGCCTGGTTACTACGGGAGCGTCGGGCGTTTCCTTGATGCCGAAAGGAAGCGACGGGAAGTCCCTCTGGTGGAGCAAAACTGCACCGCGTGCCCGGTGGGAACCGTCAAACCGTACTTCCGGTCAGAAGGCTTTGACGCGCCGTTCGAGTTGCCTCCGAGCTTTTATGAGTACTACGACGAGTACGATTCTGGGGACTTCCAGTGTATCCCCTGCGCCCTCTATCGGAACTACACGACGACTGTGAGCGACGCCAGCGCCGCCCTGGCGGACTGCGGTGAGTCACGTGACGTCATCAGTTCAGTCCAGGGGTGGATGGGAGTGGGTAGTGGCCCTGAGCTCTCTGATCCCTGGGACAATGTTTTTGCGCGTCAGATGTGGTGCATTATGCTGACAAATGCTGCTTCTTTTTCACGTGCTGTTTTCCCAACGATGAAGTCAAGGTGGCACCACATGGGCACTCTTTCAAGAAATGTGTTTTTCAATTTCCATGTGCAGTGTGCTCCCCTGGATATTCTCTGAACCGAAACACATTGGAGTGCGAACTTTGCACACGAGGAACATTCAAGTCTGAGCCTGGAAATGAAGCCTGTCAACGCTGTGCGAGAGGTCGAACCACGGAGGCTGAGGGAGCCACAGACAGGTCACAGTGTGGTGAGTGGGAAACGTATCTGACCTGTCTAACCTGTCAGTTCCAGAACAAGTCACTGTCTTTGAGAAGCAGTACTCATGCCACGCACCTGCATCTTCAGTGCAACAATAACCGTTTCCTCCTTTGCAGAGTGTTTGCCTGGAAGGACCCTGAATACACAGACTGCGGAATGCGAACTCTGTCCTGCTGGAAGCTATAAGGCAGCCTTGGGGAATCAGGCCTGTACACCCTGCACAGGACGCTCCACCACTTTGAACAGGGGAGCAACAGATGCCGTGTCCTGTGGTTTGTGTTGAAAAGATCTTCAGTGTTTGCCAAAATCCAGTTGTGACAATTGAAACAGTCTCTATCTCAGACCATGAAGACGTTCAAACCTGAATTTCAGAGTGTGACCTGGGGTTTGAGTGGATCAGCGGAGACTGTCTCGCTTGCTCCGTCGGGTTCTACAAACCGTCTGTGGGGAACACGAGTTGCCTGTCGTGTGGCAGAGTCTTCAGGAGATCAACGACACAAACTACCATGTCCGTATCTTCAAACAACTGTGGTGAGCACTTGATTAGTGTTTTGAGTTTGCTGGTCTTCACTTTCAGTGTTCTCTCAAATTCCATTGGATGACACAGGTGATGGCAATGCATCGTATCCATGTTTCCAGGGAAATGTTCCGAACAGACCTGGCAGGATGAGTGGCATGAAACCACTTGTTGTCTGTGTTTTGTGTTTTGCAGTGTGCTCACCTGGATCTGCTCTGAACACCAACACACAGCGGTGTGAAATCTGCTCTCATGGGACGTACAAGTCCAACTATGGAAATGAAGCCTGTAGA
>JAAUXT010138052.1_pt1 | contig 25505 bp, 23 predicted proteins | sample 7278171 | NCBI WGS metagenome assembly JAAUXT01 (sample SAMN14350112, study PRJNA611818) | marine sediment metagenome | isolation source: surface marine sediment (1.8m) | place: French Polynesia: Moorea | collected 2018-08
CCCCCTCTGCCAGACCCCCCCCTTCTCTGCCAGAATACATACACATACACAGAACATTGTAAATCAAATGAACCATTCACCATACCAACTGTATACATGTATACAGACAAGATCTCTGGTTCTCACCTTGATTCTTCTTCAAATTCACACCAACTCAAATGTGCTTCAATGGCAGCAGGAAATGTGTTTAGACAGTAAATGTGGGGTTTCCCAGGGAAGAGCAAGGACAGTTTCCGCTTCCACGACCATCAGGGTTCCCGCCTCGGAACTTCTTGTTGCACCAGTGATTTTCTCAGTTCTGCCGAGAGTCTAATACACAGCCAAAAGTAACCTGGGCGACAGGTTCACATTTCTCTTTGGATTTCCACGTCGCTTTGTTTTCTGCAGTGGTAGGTTGTCACCCAGTTCAGCCCTTATGAGTAGTCACGCTCGGCCATCGCAGCAGCGGGTCTGTGTGTGTTTCGACGTCTTTGGTTCTGGACGAGTGACGGTTCGCACCGTGTTGAGGATGCATTTGAAATCCTTTGCAGTCTTGCAGGTTTCCAATTGGTTTGCCAAATGTTCCAGTTCGCATGTTCAAATATTTGAACAACATGTTGAGCACACAGTTTTGTTCGAGTTCAGTTAAACAGAGCTGACCTTGAATGCAATGGCAGGCACTGTGTTTGTGGTTTATCCATGCAGTCCCTGACACATCAAAAAACATAATTTGACAGTTGTCGACAGTTTCATAAAACAGTTCAGAGCCGGCTGTGTGCAGTCAATACTTATGGATCTTTGTGTTTGTTTTGCTGATGATAATACGTGTACATCAAGCTGCATTTGTGCATTAACCCAGCGGTCTTTCCTCGTGAAATGCTTCCATATTCACGAGATTAAATTCCAAAAGTACACGGGTCACTGGCAACAAGCCTGGTGCATTTGAACAGATTGTACTTTCATTGTTGGATTGGATTTGAGTATCGCCCCTTTCTGACGAGTCCGATTTCTGATGTGATTGGTGTTTAATGATGACTCAGGGAGAGAATCCAAACACAGTTTGCATGGAACGCACGCACAGTTCAACCTTCATCAAACAAACAAAGATTTTTGCACTCTGAAAAGTAAAACTCACAGAGCGAGCAGATAGTTCGTCGTTTTCACTTGTTCTTCGTCAAGAAACATTGGATTGTGTGTGTTTTTGGAGGAATCTTCACAGGTGAGGTTTGAGGTCGGGGACAGTACTTGGTGAGAGGCTCAGGAGTGGCTGCCAAGAAAGGGCGTCAGCGCTCGCTAGTCTTCCACTCATATTTGCGCCGCTTATGCTTGACAAATTTTTTAAAGCATTTGTTGAATCGGTGTGACAACGTTTCAAACGCGCTTTGAAGACAGTTTCCGTCGATCTGCAGTTTCGAATCTGCATAAAAGGTGAGTTCCAAATGACGCAAAACACTCGGCCAGAGAGAGACAGAGACAGAGAGAGACAGAGAGAGCAGAAAATGTAGGTAATTCAGCCAGGGCATGTGTCTCGTGTGGCCGTCGAATGTGAGTGATGGGATCTAAACATTTTGGAATTTTTGTGTCACTGTGTAGTCAGAGTATTTCATTGGGCTTTTTTGAGCAATTTGGTTGAAGCTGGGAGGTACGCCATGCACTGGAATCTGCTGAATGACTTTTTGAGCTTTGATGCGGTTTTCGTCACTGTATTTCAGTGTAAATTCAGTTCTTTCTGGACCTGCAAGAATCCGGTGGAAACAGCCCCTGCCGAAACACACCTCCACCTCCAAAGAACTTAGCAAGCTCGCAAATTGACCTGAGCTGTCACAGTGAAAGGCCCAGAGGCAGAAATCATGTCTTTTACGTGGCCAACTATGCTGCCAAAATGGCCACTGAATTTATCGTTCAATGTGCTCCTATTTGACACTGTACACGCTCTTGATTGGCGCACTGAACAGCTGTTTTGGAATTCTTTCTGGGCTGACAGGCTGCAAACATGCTGTGATTCTTTCTCTGTATGTTCTGAGACAAACGTGACACAAGTGACGGCCATAAACTCCAAGATGGTTGCTGGTCATTTTTGACATTTGTGGACCAGAACAGAACAGAACGATGAAATTTTTGCCAGGCAAAGAGAAACAGGTCCCAGAAGTTCACTTTTTCAAACTTGGACCTGCATTTGAGCGTCAGGTTCAAAGTTTAACAAGGTTCTGGTCACCACCTCCCACAAAGTGGTGCCCCATAGAGAGCTTTTGGAATGAAGTCGCCAATGTCACTGACACAACGAAACATTCAAAGAATTAATGTTGACTGCGATACATCAAACAAACAAGTTGTCGAACTTCGGGGCCCAAGCATCCAGGTGGGCTTGAGAAGCCAACCGGCCGAATCCCCCACTCCTTCCGAAAACGGCCGCAAAAACTGCTGGGAAATGAACATCTTTGCGCCGTGTTGTGTTCACCTAAATTCAGCAGTCTGCATCGAAGGGCTCAGCTTTCCGGGAAAAGAAACAACTTGTGTGCAAACGTCCTGGCCTTTTTGAATGTGAACATGCTTTGAAATATACACCATGCAGGTGCACGAATAATTCCAGGGAACTGAATCGACAATTAGCCATCTTGTGAAGCGGCATTTTGTGCTTGTGTATTTCAGGTGAAACATGTCGAACCAGTGGCAGAACGGACTCTTTGGGTGTTTCAACAATTGTGGGATCTGTATCGTCACTTTCTTGGTGCCTTGCTACACCTTCGGTAAGGACTGGCGATCCACTGGACCAGAGTTCAGAATCACGCGTAAATCACAGAATCACACACTCACCAGAAAGCAAAAGACAAAAAAAAGTTGCACAACCTCCAGATGGGATACGTATACGCACGCGTAACGGCTCACGAAAAGGAAACGACCACCTGTTTTCGGACACCACCAAATGTAGTACGGAAGCACAAAGTGGTTTGTTCCTGCGGCTGAAACATCGCAAACGTAGTATGAGGCGACTGGTGGCGGGAAACAGGCCCACTTGAAGAGATTCCTCTCGCTGGGCAACTGAAAAGAAAATCCAGAAGAGATCAAGTGAAACTTTCAACTGTCCAATTTTCCCCCAGATGTTCTCTGAAAGTTTCTACTTGTTTGAATCGTCTTTGGAACTATGGCGGCACTGTTCTCTATCAGAGTCTTCCATTTTAGGGAAGAATGCCGAAGCTCTGGGAGAGGATTGCTGCATGTGTTGCCTGTTCATGGCCTGTTGCGGACAGTGTGCATTTGCTGCTGAAGTGGGTAAGAACCGTTTTGTTGCACCAGGTTTGCCAAACGGAAGTCAACTTGGGACAAGCTGGTTGCCCTTGCGCACCGATTCTTTGTCACCATGTGAGAAGCAGCTCAGCCAAATTCACACGTGCACAGAGAAAGTCCTCAAAGCGATGCCGAAGAACTCCTGTCTTGTCCACAGCTTTGCGGGAGCGCTTGAGAACACGGCGAGATATCGACGGCAGTCTCACAATGGACCTTTTCCTCATCCTGTGCTGTGGATATTGCACGCTATGTCAGGTAAGAATTTGGAAAGTGGCAAACATACGAGTGGTTCAAAGTCACACTGTGTCCGCAAGTTTGTCAGTTGATGAGCCAATGAAATCAAGCAAACGTCCCAATGTCGCACTTCGGTGTGTTTTGGAGAACCAAACCTGCACGTGTGTTCTCGATGATTCCTTTGTTTACAGGAGGCGCAGGAGATACGAGCCATGCAAGAAGGACGGATGGCATCAGACCCAGAGAAGTTGGAAGTCGAGAGGGTCTGAGTTGCTGAGCGCTCACTCAGAAAAATCGCAAGCATTCTTGTCACAAATAGGCAACAACCTTGTGGGGAAAACCTCAGCTTTCTGTGCATGTAGACATTGAAAAGCAAGTGTTTTCTGATTCACGAGTTTCTTTACAAATAGTGTGACCAATCATTGTAACAGTGCACACGTGTATACTCGTTTTGGTCTGTGAAAACTAATATTTGCATTTATCTTGTTGAAAAGTTAGTTTTGGGACATGAGATGTCGACACGATTTTTGTGGGGAAAAAAGCATGAATATAAATCCAGCACATCCATTGCTGCTTGTGTGAAGATGCACTCGGTCTGGTCAACTGTTTGGACTAAATCAACATCCATTTGGTCACTTCCGTGGAGGCTGTCATCTCATTATGTCTTGCAGAATCAGGTTGACACCTTTGTGGTCTCCCATGGCAGACGCAGGAGAAAATTAGGGAAATCTCTGGAGAAACAAATTCAGGCTTTTCCTGAAACAAATTTGCCAGGAACGTGGTTCATACCAAGCCCACAGATTCAGCTCTGTGGTTCAGATCACGAAATTCACGTGTCATGGTTCTTTTGCTGTGAGTACAACTTGAACACTGCAGGATGGATCGAGGAGGGAGTGATTCCTCTTCTGAACAATGTTGCACCAAACAGAGAAAACATATTGGAAATGGAGCGAACTTGAATCGGATTATCTGACTTGCTGTTGAAATTGACGTGGTTTTGTTCAAAGCATTCACACTCCGTCTTGTTTGAAGATGTTGGGATCGTGTTGTGCACATCACAAAAGGAACCAAAACAGAAAAGCTTCTTGGTGTCTAACTGCTGGAACCACAAAAAATTGACCAATGCCGTTTCGTCTTCAGTTTGCAGCTTTTTGAGAAAAACGGGCACAGGAGGTGCAATATGTTCATTGTAACCCACAGGCAGTTGAAGTGATCGATTCTGAAAGAACTCTACAACTTGAATGACTTTTTGTCACTTTGATTCGCAGAATCTGTGGTTTGTTGGATAACTATTTCTGAATAAAAAAAGATTTCTGATGTCGGTGGCTGTTTTTCACGTTCAAACGTCTTGCGAAGAAACTGGCCCTTTTCATCGCCGAAGGTTCTCCCAATTCCCGCCATTTGTCGTGATTGACAGTCACAGAAAGGGACAACAGGCGCTGCGGACACAACGTGGCAACGATGACGTCACACGACGTGACAACGGGAAGCTTGGGGGGACGAACACCAAACAACTCGAAACAAATCAAAACAGGTTTGTTTCTTCCGTCTTCACGTCTGTGATGGAGCCCAGAATGAAACCATTTTCAGGCACATCTGATCTGAGTCCAGATCCCAGATGTCGAATGTCCAAGCGTGTGCTGGCAACGGCAAAACAACTGGGGCAAGGGGGAGGGTGGTTTGGAACCACAGCTTGACGGGTTGTGTGGTGTCTGAGACAACCTGTGAGACACATGCAGACTGAGTCACTCTTCACAGGTCTTAGACACCTGGATTTTTTTCTAGTCCTGGAATCTGGTTCTGGATCAAAGACTCACATGCCAGTTCAATGGAGATCCGAGGCTTGTGCATTCTTCGTTCCGTGTTCGGTTTGGTCTTCCGTAGCCTCATGACGTCTTTGTGCACTTTCAGGGACATCATGCCGAAAACGTGGGAACACGGTATCTGTGGATGTTTCGACAACTTCGGGGTGTGCGTCGTCACCTTTCTCTGTCCCTGCTACACCTTCGGCAAGTGAACGAGCTGACGTGGATTCAGAACTTCCAAGATGCGGACTGTGAAACCGACTGCACGTCGGAAAGAGTCTGAACGTTTTCTTCAGTTTCTGTTGATCTTTCGATAGATCTATCTTGGTTGTGTTGATCAAGTGCAGGTTTCCAGGGGAGAGCTTCAAACGACAGTTTTGATACAAGTTTTCCAGATCATGATCCTGCTCTGAACACGAGTTCTGTGTGGAACTTGTGCGCCAAACGTTCTCAGTCATTTCTTTTCGTTCATCAGGTCGTAACGCCGAGGCTGTTGGTCAAAACTGCTTGTGCTGTGGCCTGTGCTACATGTGCGGCTTGGCCCCGTTGCTCCACGTCGGTGAGTGTCGATTTCAGCAGGAGTATTCAACGCGAATGAACTGTTCTAAAAGTTGTGAACTTTGGAGACACGAGACACTTTGCGCATTTGATGCTCAGCTGCGAGTGATTTCGCGTGTCGAAATTTGTGAATTGTGGACGGATGAAGGAACCGAGGGTGTGGTGGTGAAAGCGCGACAAAGTTCCCTTCATGAATGGCAGACCGCTGTTTCAAGCGTCTGGCATGATGTCGCTCGCTGGCGACCATTGGGGCAAAACTGACCAAAAATATGAAAGCCACCAAATGCTCTTCGAAGACGAAAACCAGCTTGATTTGCTATTGGTTTGTCAGGTGCTTTCAGTGTTTCCCACACCTGTTGATTCACTCGTCATTCACAAAATGTTTCCAGGTGTGAGAGAGCGACTGATTGCGAAGCGCGGCATTACGGACAGCGTGGCCAAGACGGTCGCCACCATCGTGTGCTGTTCCGCCTGCGCTCTGTGTCAGGTCAGCCATCCTTTCCCGTGAAAAATCCGTCTGCGGCTCAGTCCGATTCCTAAAGAAGCCAACATGCTTGTGCCTGGAACAAATCTTGTCTCTGTTGTTACGCCACAAGATAACTGCCTGAAGACTGAAGCAGGTCAGAATGTTTGAGAGTCTGATTTGTCTGCAGACAGGAACAGGAACTGTGTGTTTGTGGAAGTGTTCTCTGTTTTCTGCTCTGTGATTGAAGTTGCACCTGCAGCACGGGAAATGCTGGTGACCACAAAAACAGGATCATTTGCATTTGTTGCAGTTTCTTGTTTTGCAGGAACGGATGGAGTACGAGGCAATGACGCGCGAGTAACTGAGGAGATTTGGGATGAAGGTCTGACGCTTTGACACGATCAAGAATTGGTGGTGAAACTGTTTCAACTGTGTTGCCACGGCTAGAATAAAGTTGTAAACAACCAAAACAAGTGTGGCAAGGCTCTTTTCATGCTGGATCAAGAATTTACTTGAAAGTTCTTCGAGACCAACGAAGTTCGGTAACGGTGCATGTTTTTGTTTACTCGATCTGGTCATTGATTCTGCAGACCATGAAGATTCCATGTGGAATGAAAGATCCGCGCGCGGTGTGTGTGCGTGATTGTGCTTGTGTGTGTCTTCCTCGTGTAGGAATCCAAACGCAGAACGGACTTTTGACGAAACTAACTTGAAAAGAATCTTGCGTGGAGTCATTCAAAGCTGAAGGTGACGAAGTTTCTCGAATATTGTTTTATCATATTTTGTGATTTATCTTGCTCAACGTGAAAGCATTGACTGATAGCCGAAACAAAGGTGTTCGATCAGGGTGGCGTGGCTACAGATATTCGTGGGAAGGATGTTGATTGACATTCGCCTCGGATTTCTCGTACCACCCGAAAAAGAATTGTGAACCAGGTACGAGCACTTTGTGCCAGATGACAGTGGACAAGGTGGGTGATTACAACCAACAATCGGAAACTTACTCGTATCTCCAGAGAATTCAAGACAACAGAGGTACAGAAGTTTCAGAAAGCACAGTTTTCAATGTGATCAGCGCATGTACTCGTACGTGCGAACTCGAGTTGTACACGTTCTCTTCTCCTTCGCACAGATGGGGCGCCTGGGTGTCGCTGGATTGTTTTTCAGTGTTCTTCTGCAATGCGGTGGGTGTTTGACGCTGTTCAAAGTGAAGACAGCATTTCCACAGAAAGGACGCAAAATTGTTTTTCGTGGGGCAAAAGAAATCGGTGGTCAAAGTTTGAAATAATCGCAGTCAAGGGGAGTGCACCCAGGCCCTGAAGACTTTGGGCCTTCGCTTCTGACCAACGGTCTTGGTTTGGCAGATTTGATCTTCAAGATGCGTGTGGAATTTTGTTCGAAATCATCCTTCCTTGCAAAGAAAATTGGAGAGATTCCACTTGACTACAACCAGCAAGATTTTCTCCGGTGTCCTCACACTGACTTCGTACTTCGTACGAACAAGAACAGGGGTTTCAGAACCAGAGAGTTCGAAGCGACGTCGCATTGTTGCACAGCCAGATCTCAAACTGTCCACATCTTCCAGCTTTGACTGAAGCCAGCATCCAGTGCTGGTCTTGCTCGAGTCCGACGAGCGGTGTGGTGAACGGATGTCGGGATCCGTTTCGTTCGTACGACGCTAGAGTTTACGTGGTGAACTGTCTCTCCAATGTGTGCTACGTGAGTACTCTTTTGGCTGTGCCAGAAAAACACATATTTTCCAATAAAATTAACCCATTATCCCCAGAAGATAAATTGAGCCTCTTCACGAAACGCGCAACAAATGTCCTGACTGGCGGACCGTCAACTGAGCAGTTTACAGAGCACCGGACTTAAAAAGCGCATCCATACGCTCGTGTTTGCTGTTTGACGTCCTCAAGCCGATGGTGCGGCAAGAATGACACTGGCACTTCAGAGAAAAACTCGTAGTCAACAGTCCACCAGCAAAATTGCTCTTTGCTTCTCTTTTTGCAGAAAACTATCACGGACGATGGAGGGTACTACAGAGGCTGTGCCACAAGTCCGGTCGTTGCCTGCACTCCTGTCAGAGGACAAGTCACCTATTGCTGCAATTCATACCACTGTAACAGTGCGGACTCCGTCTTCACCTTCAGAAGTGCCGTGTTCATCGTTGTCGTGGCACTGGCTCTGAAAAGTTTTGTTTTGTGAATGCAATGGGTTTTGCGATGAAGATTTTTGATGATAGTTCTGGACTGGAGATTGTCCTGTGGCAACATCCTCAAAAGTCACTGAATTCTGGTCATTTCGTGCTCAGCGTGCGGCTGTCTGCACTGTGTGCTTTGTTCTGTGTCTCATCAAACAGATCCAGATCGTCATGCAGCTGTTCTTATTCAAGCTTGGTGCATTTCCACTGGTATTTCCTTTTGTTCGTCCTCTGCAATCATATCGAATTCTATTGTTTCCCTTCCCATGCATCCCAAGGCTGCAATTGTCGTTTGCAACAATATACTTTTGAATTCCCAAGAGCTTATGAGTTGTTCGTTCGTTCGTTTGAATTCTGAAAACCCAGTCATCGATCTTGAAAGCTGAGGACTATGTTTGACACATTCATCGTTTTCAAAGTTGAGGACTGTACACGTTGGCATACGCTTGTGATTGTTTTCACCATGCAGACGTTCTTTTTGTCTTTTTTTGTTCCACTGACTTTCTCAATCATTCAGGTGAGCACCGTCTTGCGAATGGTCAGAACCGGTATGTTTTCAAGGGCTTGCGTCCTCTTTCTATCCGGTTTGAAGAATCTAAAATAATTGCAAACGCGTATTGGCTCTCTCGCTTCCTTTTCGCAGGCAACGGACAAACAGAAACCATTTGATCTTCCAGATGTTCATCTGATATCAAATGTTCTCAAACATATGAAAATTGTTTTGAACCTGAGTGATGAATTTGACAACGTTGTTGTCAAGTGGGTGAGATTACAGGGGCACGAACAAGCTGCCTTTGCAAACAGACACACTGATGAGAAACTTGATGCCAGCGGAATTGTTTGGCTTTTGGGAAAAGACAACGTTCGTTTCAGCGAAGAAGCGAACCTCTCAGAAAAGCAATTTGAATCAGACTCAGAGGGAAAAACAAATGCAAGAGAACAGGATACCAATGAGAAAGATGGAGACAACAAAGAAGCACGGTCTGGAATAAGCGAACTGAAAGCCATGGAAAATGCTCGAGCCAGAGAGGATGCCATGTGGGAACTGCCGGACAAGGTGTTGGGGGTGCGAAAGAAAACAAGAGAAGAAATGCAACAGGACGAGCATTCAGAAGTGGAAAAGAACTCAGCAGCAAAAGACACCAAATCGTCCGAAAGGCACCAAACTCGTGTCAAGGACCACAGTATGCCTCAAGAAAGTGCTGACAAACACGAAGATCACACTGTTGACGCAACAACAACAGACCAGCATTCAAATCTTATTCTGCAAAAACTGAGAGATGCTCTGAATCCAGAAGATATATTTTCTCTTTTGAACATTGTGGGAGGGATACGTTCCGAAGACTTCGTCAAGGCCCCAAAGCGACCGAAGAATGACAAAGGTGAATGAAAAAGACACGAATGATGCGAAGTTTTGAACTGACAGCAGAATAGTCCACAGTTTTGGGTTTTGGTGCTCTTTTTCATTGTTGGTATTTGTTTTCGTTTTTCAACTGTCTGGGTTGTTTGGCAAAACAAAAATGAGGACCAATCTGAAAGGTCAAGTCCTTCCTCGAACAACACACCGATAGCTTTTTCCTCACATCGATTCTTCGACCGTTTGTGATCAAAGCAATTTTTGAGAAAGTGTTTTGCCAGGAAGGTTGTGTCACAGAAGAACCGTAAAGTTCATTTGCTCAGGTTGTTTGTGACAAGAGACGTCTTGGTTTTGCTTTCAGACTCGGATTCAAAAGGAGATTCTCTTGCCAAAGGAGAAGTGGTGACAGCGGACGAAAAAACAGAGACAGTCGAGAAGCCACTTGACGAGGAAACAAACAAGAAAGACGAATTTTAAATATCTTTGGCGTTGCTAGTTTCAGCAGGACAATAAAGAAAGGCGTTATCGAAGGAACTTGCAATAGGATCCCGTTTGGGGTCATTACAGACAAACGAGACCATGCACTGCGTGTGCCAGCTCCCGCATGGGGTCCTTCGAGTTCGGAAGACCTCACTGAAGCTCAATTTCTCGAGAAGCAGCACGTCCATGTTTGATCAAAATCAGAAGCTTTGCTTCACAAAAAGCTGACCTCGCTTCTTCCACAAATGCCCGTGGTGAAGCTCATCAGGCAGGCGTTCAACAGCTTGCAAGACCATAAGATGGTATCTGTCACTCTCAGCAAAAGATGTGTTTGATGATATGGTGCCTTCTGGTTCTGGTGAATGCTGCATGTCAGCGTCAAGTGAAATCGAGCAACACAACGTATTTCCCCTTGTTGTGATGGTGATCACTTTTGATTCACTCTTGAACCCGAAATTCGTTCTTCCGCTGCCAAACCTCGCCATGAAGAGTGTTGTTACTGCAATTGTCGTTGTGTTTGTCTGCTGCAAAGCTGAGGTGAGCAACTGCTGTGTTATCGAATTCAAAGGTTGAACAAGGTTGTGTCGTTGCCAGAACGAAGGCACTTTGACGCATTCTGTGTTCGCTCCTGAGAATACTCTGGATATGCTGCCTTGTGTCTGTAAGTTTTGCGAGCTCGCACCACCACCAACACACACACACACGCACACACACACACACACACATGTCAGGGAAAACTAGGAAATGAGCAAAACAATTCATTTGCAAGCCAGTGCGACTTCTTTTTGAAAGTATTGGAAAATGTCTTTTGGAACTTCTTTAAAAACGTGCCTTTCTGTTTCAGGCCAATGAGGATCAAGATTTTCTTGTTGGGCCTCGAAAGAATGTCATTTCGAGAATATTACAAAACTTGAAATCCGTGCTCAAGTTTCCCGAGGACTTTGACTCATTCGTGACGAAATGGAACCAAGAACAAGGAGGCAACGACCAACATGACAGGAATGAAACCGAGAAGCTGACCAGGACCGAGGTCCTCTGGCTACTGGGGAAGGAGAACGTTGTGCTGCCCAGGCCTTGTCCATTTTTGGACCCTGAAGTTGAGGACGCTCTGAACGTGATCGATGAAATAACGAGCAGTGTCGACGTTACTCAGCCACTCTCTCTCATGACCCTCGACATGGAGACAAGAAAAAAGATCCTAACAATTGATTTCAAGTCTCTTCGCGACAAGTTGTTCCCCAGTGACGGTGAGGTGTTTTCTGTTTTTGTTTGCCTTTGTCCTTTGTGCCTGTTCTTGTTGCAGCGGTTCTACGACCAGTGTGTGTGTGTGGGGGGGGGGGTGTGCGTGTGGGTGTGCGTGTGCGTGTGTGTGTGTGGGTGTGCGTGTGAGTTGGGCCGAAATGGGCCTGCACCCGCGGGGGGCACAAATTCTCTTCACTTCGGAACGTCAGGTCCAGGCTCCCCTGGGTCCCAAAAACTTGTTGCTGCGAAAAGTCCACCGACTTGAACTCCTTCGTTTTTTCTTATTTTCTTTGGAGAAACTATAACTTTTGATTTCCTTTTTCGATCAGACCACCTGAAATTTCTTCCTGTGAGAGATAGACTTGGAACAGTTTCAGTGACACGATTGGGTTACTTGTAGATATTGACGGCACAGAGTGGACGCCTGACTTTGGCGAAGAAGGCTATGACGAAGCGTGGACTGCAGACAAAGATGAACTTTGAAACTTTTCTTGAGGACAAATAAACACACGTTCTCCAAAGCACCTTGACACTTGTTTCCTTGTTTGTCACCATTGTGAAAGCGTGCAGCGCGGAGAAACTTGGAACGGGAACCGAGGTCCAATTTGATGGGAACTCCAGGTGTTCCGATCTCAGCCGAAAACCTGAAGTATCGAGCGCTCGGAGTCGATCCAGGGTCTGAATGATCTGTTGAGCGCTTCACCCTCAGCTGAGTTAGTTCAGCTGGAATGCGCTAATGATGCGGAAAATCATTTCGATCCTCTTTGATCCAAGTCATATTCTGGCCCTGAAACATTTGCTCGGTTTTCCAGCGCAGTTGTCTTGGCAAAATTTCACAACCATCTGACCTTTTCCAGACTGCATTTCTCACCTGCGCACTGAGTGTGTACTCGGCAAGGATCTGAACCCTCCACACAGACGGTGGCTCCCCAAATAGCCTCCCAGCGTTTCGCCACTTAACAATATCAACAGTAGCAACAAGTACTTGTTTATCTCTGTACCTGCAGAACTAGAGCTGTGCACACAGGTAGAAATGTGCAAAAACACTGTGTGGAGGAACGCATACACAAAGCCTGGATTGTAATGCACAAGTCGAGTGGATAATCATTGTGACCTACGTGAACTATAAACGACCAGTTCGTGACAGGTTATTATGAACAACCAATCAACGAGGAGGGATGTTTGTTGACTGGTATGGTGAACCTAAAATAGCGCGATTGGCTTGACATTGACAAGTTTTGGAGCTGGGACATCCAATGAGTCGAATATGAAATATGATCCTGGAAATCTGCTTCGTGCTCATGCTGCCGGTTCTTGAAGCAAGTGAGTACCTGATACATTTTTCCTTTGTTCTCCGAATTTTTCCGAATTTTGCACAAAAATTGTGTTCGTGCAACCGAGGAAAATTTACTGTTTCAAGGTAGTTGCACCGGTTCGACATTCGGTATGGCGACGTGGCACATGCAGCTGACCGCACCGAGAACAATGACTACGCGTCAATTGTGCAGATGTCCGACACATCTGATGGCGGGACACCTGGTGCTATATCTCACGGTTTCGATTATTTGATTGTGAACCAGAAGGGCTGCATCAAGCAATCCAAAATATATTTGTTTGAGAATTCTGAATCGGCCTGTAAAACACTGAACGCTGATGTTCAGGATCAACTTGTTGGCTCATGGAGAAACATTACAAGATGCACCCCAACACTTATGAACCACTGAAGACCTCGCTGCAGCCCGAGCTGACCATCTGCCCACAAATTCACTCACTTTGTGTAAACTCCATCAAGACCCTAAAACGCCTCTCATAATTCACTCCACTTTACGTGCCTCCGTTGATCCAGCTGGAGGATCAGAAGACGTACTCCATCTTGTAACATCCGTCCGATTATGAAACGCATCCTCTGAACAAAGTCACTTTGAAACAAGTTTTGTGGCGCTACCTTTTTCTTTGTGAGACGGAAATAACATCAGAAAGGATGTTACTCAGGCAACTAAAGTTTCTTGCCATTTTACCCTCAGAAGACGAACATAGATACGGAGATTTCACCTGTGCGCAGGCATCACTGTCTGACGTGTGTGCATCTCACACTCTCGCCGATCTCAGCGGTCGGAAGAACGCCTTTGACAGCCCCATTGCAACAATGGGCACAAGCATAACGGGCTGATCGCAGCATTTTGATGACAAAGAAACAAGTTGTACAGGCAAGTGTTCCCAGACTTGATCTCCCCTTTCTTCTGAACTTTCAGAAGAGGGTCATGACCTGCAGCTTTCTCCTCATTTATGCTCAAACGGTGATGGCTGCCAGTATCTTTTCCTGTCCAATCAAACAAGTGAGGATTTCTCGACTGCAATATCTGCAGTTTCCATCAAGATGGGAACATAACAAATTGTACAGCACATTGTTTGGGAGGTTTGGGTGGTCTGGGTATCAAATCCCTTGCACACTGACATGTGAACCTGTTCCAACATTGTAGGATCTGCTCAGGTACATTATCGTTCTACCTGATCAGCGCTGGAATGAAGCTACCGTTGCAGATCTGTGTATCTTCGGGGTAGAATGTTGTTTGCTTTCACACGAGTGGTTTCAACGTGGCGAGATTCAGGCAATCTTTGTGCTTCAGTTCAACCTGCAATTGTTGCTTCGCTGCTCACCGCAGGAGGTGAAAAAGTGCAGACTCTCAATCTCAACCACATTCGGTGCTATATATTTGTACTTCACTGCTCACTGGTTCCACTTGGAACTACGACAATTGCAGAAGTCCACTTCCTTGGCTGCAAATGTTTCAATTCACACTTGTGTCGGCAACAGTTCGTGCCGACCGATGAACAGATGTTGGGATCGGCCGGTTGTCTGGTGCAGCTTCTTCACTTCTGTGTTTGACTTCCTGGGAGGAACCAGCAGAGAACCACATGAGCAACCCAGGCCATGCCTTCCGTCAAACCAACAGGGAACGCCATTCGACACGACCGAAACAATTGTGGCATTGCAAAGCGTCTTTTGGGAAATTGAATTTTCACAGAGCAACTGCAGTTTCCGTCTTGCGCCTTCAAGCCGCTGTTTATCGCCTGATCAGAACAATTACGCAAACTGACGCTCAAAACAATGAGGCATACAACTCCGAAACCCTGCGATCTGACGCAAATATTGCCAGTTTGCTTTTCTGGCGTCTTCAGAAATATTCCCTGGGGGCTATATTCAGCCGTGGCTAAATTACTCCAGCTTTTCTGACTCGAAACGCCAGATGTGGGTTAAATACCTGCAGCGTGAAAGTAATGTGCTACATTCATCATTCGGGAAAAACACTGGCCAGGAATGTCTGGTGTAATAGGCTTTAACAGGTGGGCATGAACGTGTGACGGTGTATGACCCCCGAAACAGTTTCTGGCATTGGTGAAATGGGACCTGTCGGTTGTTGTTTGCTCCTGTGATAAAGACAAAACATATCGCACAAAAATGATGACACCTCACAGAAAAGAGAGCTGGAGATCTATCAAAGCAGGTTCTTGTCACACCAAAGTCTAAGCAGACTGCAAAATCCACTGTAGTCATGGAAGCCTCTTGCCAGCTAACGAATCAGGCAAGAGTCATTGCAGACTGTCTGCCATCTGGTTCAGGACACAAAACGCCAGTTGCTGATCAAGCTCCTGACAAGGTACGACGTCCTAAACGACGAACACGACAGATTGTATTCGCCGTGCAGTCAGCCTTGAGACATGATGAAAGCCTGAGGCAGGGAGCTCAAACAAACAGGCAATGTGAGACTGAAGACAAAATGACTTGATGACATGGCGGGGGCCGTGAAAAAATCTCACCTGCCATCAATGCTGACGTGATCCAACCTGTTTGAGATCGGAATGCGACCTCACAAGGTTTGGGCCTCTCCGAACAAATGCGCTGTTTTCTCAAATCTATCTTCTGTCACAATATATCTGGAAAATATCTCCAACTTCAGGAAAGTTATGCTTTTTGAGTTGCACATTGTTCTGTAAATCATATCTGACGACATTAATGGTGCAGGAGGTAAGAAGACCGCGTTGCTGTTTGTGTGAACCAGCAGGGACTCGTTGCTTTGACCACAGGCAGAGATGCCCAGGGCATCCCTGCTGTCCATCAGCCAACGTTTCCTAGAATTTTCTTTCTTGTGTACTTTTCATGACTTGTCTGCCATCGCCATCTTGCGATTCTTGGACTCAGACTCCTAAGATAACTCAGAAATCAATCAACGTGTTGTGTGATCTCAGCTCCCTGAAAGGTGATCAAATAAGTGAGAATACCCGTTCGAGAGATTTGCACCGTTGAATTCCTTCGCATCTCAGCACGGCTCTTCTCGACGCACGGTGCTACCAGTGTGTGCCCAGGAATCCAAGTATCTGACAAAATCTTACGAGTGAGTGCTCGAAGTACCTGGATGTTTGGGTAAATAATGTATCTTTATTCCCGGGTGGGCTGTCAGATTCCTGGGTTTGCAGCTTGACTGCACCAAGGACACTGAATTTGAGCTTCAAATACGAGTATCCACCACACGGTGGTTTTTGGCTCAATTGCCATGGTTTTGGCTTCAATTGGGCGTTTCAACTCGAAAAGAACGCTTCATTTTGGAGCACAAATGCACATGGTTCACTTTCTCTTTCTCACAAAACATCCAGCAAGCAATTCAAGACGACCGGAATTTCATATGCTGTGTATTGAAGTAGTTCTGTAACTTTGAACAAGAAAGAAAACAAGTTCGCTCTTTGGTTCATTTTTATTTCAGTGTTTTGTGAAGCCATACAGTGGCGAAGATCAGAAAAGAATCCAAATTGATTCATTTTTCTCGGATATCTTCTTCCTGTTCGGACAACACAGGAGGCTTCTCCTGAGGTTTCTCTGCCAAAGCAATTGTGAGACCAGGGTAAAGTTCCTCAGGTGCCTGGGAGTTGAAAGGTACGTGTGTTTGTTGAAAGCTCTGCAAATTGCTGATTGCTGGAAGCGTCATCTGAGATTGCTTCAGGTTTCAGGTTCTGCAGCGCCTGCGCGAGAAAATCGTGATCCCGGCGAAAACCGTTCTGCGAGCGCCAAACCAAGACCTTGGTTCTGCCTGCAAAAGCCTGGGTTCAGCCGAGCACCCAAATTTTGTTTCTGTGTGTTTTGCAAAGTGTGGCTTTCGATACATTCTTTGCCCAGGGCACTGAGAGAACAAAAGTTTTTGTACCTGTGGAAGGTTAATTTGCGGAGAGAGACAATTAGTAGCGTCGTCACAAGTCAAGACGGAGCAAGGTCAGGGTTTTGACCTCCTATTTTCCTGCTCTGCCCTCCGGTACGAAGGCATAAATTTCATTTTGCTTTATTTTGGAGTTTCGGCGAAGAGCTTATCTCACACTGAACAACGAGCAAAGCCCGGCATCATGTGCAAGCGAAATCTCGACCCAGTCTGATGGACGTTTGAATGGGTGCTTATCAAGCTGGTGGTGTTTTTTGTGAATGTTTTGGTCGACCATTGATGAACACAGAACCGTGAGACGAGATGTGTGGACATGTGAAGTGTTGGTGACGAAGAGAAGCAGACAGATTTTGCCAACCTGCTCTTCAAACTTGATCCCAATGTGCGTGCCTTGGTTTCTCACAAAAAGGGTTCAACGGGTCAAGCGGGTTTTTGCTGTGATATCTTCTCATTTCCAGACTGGCACAGCAACCATTTGAATTGGCCACCAGTAGCCCAACATAAACTAAGTTTATGAACCCATTTGTGAAAAACGCGTAGACACATCAACTGCAAAGTGTTGTCGTCCACTCATCAGATCTGTATTGTTCCAAACATATGAAGCTGCCGAAAAACTTGAAAATGAGTGTGCAAAGCAAGTTTTCCTCACAAAACACTGGACGGAGCTACACCAGTCCCATTTTCGGTCGTGAGGAGTCGAAACATTGAGTGCTCGAACTTTTTTGATCCATCCCTTGAGGTTCAAAAGAGTGGCTGAGTAGCGAAGGAATGTTGAGCCTCCTGAAGCCAACTGTTATCAGAGCAAACAACGCTACTCATTTGGGCAAAAGCAACAGATGCGTTTCTGACAAGGCAAAAAAGAGATTCAAGCTGGGACAGACACCTCCTGACCCTGCGCATTGCAATACACACACTGACTTGCTGTTTTCACTTACCCATCGAATAGAGGGGCGGAGAGCGGAAGCAAGGAGCAAGGGCCAACTGCATCGCACACTTTATTATCTTGGCAAGCAGGAAAATTGCCAACACAAATGAAGATGTGGATTGAAAAAGATGCATTGAAAACCTGGTCAAGAAGGAAGCTTCAAAGGACGTAACACACAAACATCGAACCAACAACACGTCCAGATTTGCGAACACCACACAGGTGTTTTGCACAGTGCTGAAGGGCCCGTGATTGCGGCGAAACCACTTGACAAACAGGTTGTTGTGTTTTCTTATTTGTTGTGTTCTGGATGTACAATACCCCGAGGAGGATAAGTTGGCGAATGAATGTACACACACACCCAGATGGGATCCGGATGCCCCGATGTCACGGGTGTAAGAAAACAACAGGAATCTGGTTCGGATTGAGACGATCTTGGCCTTCTGGAGAATGTACTGCAGAGAAATATTTGCATTCGCTGTGATAATCGTCAGCCAGATCATAAAAACTGCAGGTGAGTTTACTGGTAAATAATTGAACTCTTGTTCCAGAAAAAAGACACTCTGTGAAGAACACTTTGCTGTTGACACGAGCTGTTTTCCTTCTCTGTAGTGATTGGGACCCATCACTGAATCAAGGAGCTGACCAGGTCTGCAATAAACTCGAGCGGAAAACTTGAAAACTTCACTTTGTGCGCTCGTGTTGTTCTCCAGGCTCCAGTCTGTCGCCAGAGAACCAACCAAAGTCACCAGCTCTTCTCTGCACCAACTCTGGGCACAATTCTTGCATTTTTTTCTGGGACGAAAAATATTTTCATGAGGCAGCAACCCATTGCGCAATCTTTTTTGCAAAAGACCGAAGAGCTGCGTTTGTTGAATCTGTCCTGGCATGTTGACCCTGAAATCCTGTGATCGCAGCTGGAACAGTTGGAGAAAGTCTCTGTGTTTGACAACTTGTCTCTCCTCATCTCAAATCTGATACACCTATCTTGAGGCTTGACAAAAACATTCCTCGCCCAGGATACAGAAGAAAGGTTGGGTGCAGGTAAATTGACAGGACCGGAAAAGTTTTGATTAATATACAAATTCCTGTTGTGCAGACTGGAACCTCGCACCTCGCACCTCGCATCTTTGCGCACGCTTCAAAGTAAGGCCGAGATTTGCCAAGGGTTTTCAGACATGTTACAGAATTCTTGATGATCTACACAAAACCAACACTGGCTGTTTTGAGGTAAAACGAGCATCAGGCCTCTCATTTGGGAACTCTCAATCGTTAGGATGTTTTCTGTGAACATCGTTCCTGTTTTATTGCTGGAGGTTTCGCTGAAAAGTGCGCTTCAGCTGTTGAAAATTTTGTGCAGGTTCTGCAGGATGGGGCAACTTGTGCGTTCCAGACCCATCAAGGTGCACACGAGAAACGTGAAAGGTTTTCCGACTCAATCCTGTTCAACAATGATTCGAACTCAGGGCAATGTGCTCTTGTGCGTTCATGACCAATGGCACAAAACAGGGTCTGGACCTTGCTGTCCCTGGGTAGTTTTGGCGTGGAAACCTGTGAACCAAGATGTGCAGCTATCTCCCGATGGGTGTTTTATTGGTGACCTGGGATAGGTTATCACTGAGGTGGGCTGAGGCTGCTATTAGAAACTCCGTCGTCATAATTCATCACATCAGAGGAATGCGCAGATCCTTCTGACGTGCAGCGATTATTTCTGAACGAATTTTCTGCTTTGATAAACATTCGTGTACTCAAGGGCAAATGGACGCCGTAGGTTACTGACGGTTGCTCAAGTTGGGTTCCAAGTTTGCTTTTGTTTTGGGTTGTGAAACTACGTACTCACACATTTTGGGTCCTGGCCCATGACCCCTTGTCTGGATGTGACATCACTGAAGCAGCTGCACGTGTTGTCAAAATGCATGCACGTTTGCCAGAATTCTGTGTGAAACACAGAAGAACGGGTCTGCAAACGACTGCACTCACAGCGTGGTTTGAAAGATCACCACCCAGGAGTGGGACGCTCGCATTACCCTGGTCGATCACACAAAGGGAAAGGCAAGTTGTTTGGTTCGAGGGGTTGGATGTGCACGTGAGATGATCCCGAAAAGACTGCAGATCTGTTACAGATGGGCTCAGTGAACCGTTGTTTAGTCACACCTCTGTAGGCACAACCTTGGACAAATGCAACCTGCCAACACGATTGATCACAAGTCTCACAATTCAGAGTGCGCTGTACTCGTACAGGGCACAAAAAACAACAACGTCAAACTGTACTTATGGATCAGAGCAATGTCCCGTCAGTGAGCAACCCAGCATCAGATGGCAGGAAGCCACTTCGGAGCAATATTGCGGACAAGACAATGGTTGCGCAACACCCCGAGTATCATCACGTTCAATATCAAAATGAACCCACAATTTAAGCGTATTCGACGTTTCTGAAGCAAACGTTCGACTTGCTTGACTTCACCAACAGAGGATTCCAGACATCTGCCTCTTACTCAAACGTGCTCTTCCATGCATTGGCTGTCCTTGAAGCTGTGTTCTGACATGAAAATGCAGGATACAAGTTCTTGCAGTGTGAACCCTCGTATCTCCTGCATTTTCATTCAAATTGTAACTCTCAACTTGCTGGATCAAAGAACAACAAACGTTTTGTGCTGTTGCAGATTCGGGAGACGGGTTTAAATGCCACTACTGCTCAGGAAAGGACTGCAGAGACCCCTTCAAGGAGGACAGACGAGGGGTATATGTCGAAGAATGCTCCGTGTTCCAGGGTCACCCCATGTGCATGGTGAGTGCTTCAGGACAAAAAGCGGAAATTCCTGAGACATAGAAAAAGGACTGCTGTGAGTAGACTCATCCCCTCAGGTTGGCCCAACCTGCAGGGGGACCTCACTTCGTCTTGATCTTGAGATAGGTCCTGCAATGCAGTGGGATCTACCTCCGAGGGAAAGCGTCCTACCTGTTGCCAGTAGGGAAGCATCGTCGGAAAAAATGACACTTCCCTCTTTGTCAGTTTCTTTTTCGTTCTGGAAGTCTTTTCAGAAGAATAGCACCAAAACATATCTTTCGAAGAGCAAATCTTTCAGTCTCATCGGGTTTGTGTGAAGTTCATTCTGACTTTACAGAAGGCGATATCGGAGGGGTCGGTGACGCGCGGCTGCATGCAGGGCACGTCGTGCACGCTGCACGGAGCTGACACCTACCGGGCGTGGTGCTGCGCCGAACCTTTCTGCAACGCCGCCTCCGCCCCGAACCGGCCGCCGCCCGGCGGCGCCCTCTACACGCTCGGCACATTCCTTCTGCTGCTGTCCACTCTTCATATTTTTCACCATTGTTTCTTGAGGACCATCAGTTAACAGCGTCCGATGTTGTCGCTCTCCAGGCTGAGTGCACCGGCGACAAGCCACGTTTCAATTTGCAAGGAAAGCCTGTTCAACGGCAACTCTAAATCATGGGCCTATTCTCACTCTTCAACACCAGTCACCACAATTTTTCATTTCATGGCACCAAAGATCACACTGTGGAACTCCTGGCTCAAAGCTTTGCGTCAAGTGAAAGCGGCTTTTTCATTGAGTTCTTTGGATTTTTCTGCTCATCTACCTCACTGACACGAATGGCAGTCACAAGACACCTGAACAGAGGTTTCTCTCCAAACCTCAAATTTCTCCTAAACACCCAGAGGGCACAGAACGTGTCCGTTTCCCAACCCTTGCACTGTAACTTGCAACTTGAACAGAGTGGAGTTTTACAAACTTTTATTGTAACAAGAAGAAACACCGTGCAACAAACGACGAAAACGTGAACTGTTCAGACCCTTTGTGAAACCAGGTTTACACTTGTGACCACATTTACATCCCAACAATCTCCTGCATTCAGACTGTGCTCACATCAGCTCAAAAGTTGAAAAGCTTGCCTGCAGTTCAACCGAAGAAACCAAATTTCCATTCTGACAGGCAATAGACCAACCAGCTCGCAAGCGCCTTTTTCACAACACGACAATCACATGTACGCACAACCCACATCAAGTTGATTTCAACTGCTTGTATCACAGTGAATCCAATCTCGGCAACTCTCGAAAGAATTCACAAGATTCTACAGACAAACGGACGGAATGATTTTCTGAATGAAGCGACTGTACGGGTCCTCCAACGCTTCACCAGAAAGCATTGTTTCGGACACAGTTTGTGCCAAGACAACTGGTCCAGGGGAATAACGATTGCCAATGTTTTGTGAAATTCAATCGTCGTGTGACAGTGGTCTTCGTGAGTCGAAGAAATAAAGTTTTCCACAAAACATCAGGCCTCATGAGTTTTTCAACACCAAAACCATTTCAAGATTTGGGTTCAAAAGTCGAACAAACAAAGTGAACAGACAGTGCGCGCAAAGGATTCTGATGTCAACCAAATGATAATCGTGGCGAATGATGATAGCAAGGCAATCATTTGGTCGATTTGTGGAAAGTTCAACATTGGAAATATCATTGACACAAAGGGCCCAGGAACAAAGCAATCATTATTTTCTTGCATTGTCAAATTTTCGACCTTTTCACAAAATTCACCCTGGAGTGCAGTGAACGTAGTGCGTGGCACCTTCCAGACAAAAGAGAACTTACAGCGATGAGGGATCAATGATTCTGTTTGGCAATGTTTTCAGTGCCAGCACACACATGTTCTTGAGTACAACCCTGACGGCGATTTGAGTGGCTTTTCAAGCCTGGGGATCAGAGTTTAGCTGTTGAACATGTGGGCGTGCAACGTTTGCAGCAAGAGACAAATGACTTCGACAGCTGGATCCCTCCTGAAGGACGTCCAGGAATGAAGTTGTGTCGGTGAAGGTCACCTGAGAACACGTTGTTGCCTACCCGTGCGCGTGTGAAACCGTGCAGAGTGATTCCCTGTCCTCAGCCAGAACAAGAAGACTCGGGTCCTTCTGCTATCGCAGCTGCAGGAGAACGGTTTGTTGCTCTGGGAGCTGTTTTGGAGGAAAAGTGAATGACGTTCTCAGGTTCTTTCGTTCACGTGTTGTTCGTGATTCCGTATAGCTCAAAGAGCCTGGCACAGGGGTTTGGATTTCTAGCAGAAATGGTAATACTTTGGTTGCTTCCGTGGAATGGGTTGGACTCCACAAATGTGGTGAAGAATCTGGCACAGTCGATCCGGCCCAGACTGTAATCAAAGCTTGGCCCAATGATATCCTTGTTCACAGAGGCCAGTTTGTTCGTCCTGCACTCGTAGTCGACTGTGTCCCTGCTGCTCTTTTGGTGCAGGGCCAACACAGTGTTGGTGACATCTAACGTGGCCAGATTGGAGTTGATGGCGTAAGCTGTGAGCCAAGGGTTGAATCCCTCGCGTCCAATGAGGAAGTCAGGAATCCTGTCCCAGGGTACGGCTCCTTTTGTGACGAAGAAATAGTCTTGGGCCAGACCGTCATTGAACAACTTGGAGTCCACCCTTTTGCCTAATCCTCTGATGTCATTGAAGTCTCGCAATCCGTAGAGCGACACAACTGCATTTGTCCTTCGTCCCAAAATGACCAGTTCATTTTTGCGATCATACTTCTTCATGACATGTTCCAACGTCACAATGAGGGTTTCGTCAAATAGCATGTCTGCACTTGCAAATCCGTACAGTTGAGCTTTGGGATATTTATCAATTACATGCTCAAAGAGATACTTGAGAACAGGAATTCCGTCGAAGGTGTGTCGCGCTCTGTACACATCCCACCAACCTGAAAAGAAAAAGTGCAGACAACAAGTAGCATCGTATTTCGCACACAGAACTCTCCAAGGTTCTGCGCTGAATTACTGCTCTGTTGTTCTCACGTTCTGAAAATTCTACTCACAGAAACATGCGCCGAAAATGAGTCAGGTAAAAAGTACTTTCTCAAAAGCGTTTGAACACTGACATCGGATCAACAGCCTGCGTTCAATTCAAAACACCTCTGAACGCCCAACACTTTATCAGATCATAAACAGTTGACACTCTGTGCTCGATACTAAAGAGATCCGTTCTGACCTGCTTTCTTGATTTTGGTGAGCCAGTCCTCCTCGGGACCCTCGTGGTAGAGGATGGGCCGCACGGCCGGTTTCAGCTGCGCCCAATTCCTGTGTTGCACCAAACATGGATTGTGAATGTGCGCAGGATCCGCATCGCACTGCCTTGTGCATTTGGGAATTCGGGTCTGGGGGCTCCCTTTTTCAACTTTCAAACTTGAAAAATGAAATACAAAATTTGCCACATCAGGGGTCTGTTTTTTTTCTTTCTGAGGCTGAATCCGCTGGTGGGGAAACTGCGCAGAAAACTTTGAATTGGACGAAATTTCGGATTGGCCACATTCGGACAAGCCGGGGCCATGCAAGTGTTCAAATAAATTGAGTTGCAGAATGTTACGCTCATCGGCGCCGTGATGAGTACGAAGATTTACTTGGCATTGCGCGTGTGACACTCCATGTTGTCTCCTTCAGTGCAAGAACATGTGAAAAAGGATCCCTCTTGGCACCATGACATTTTCGTGCCCACCGCAAATCGAGCGCATGGCGCATCCTTCTTTGCCTTGGAAATTAACTTGTGTTGCTTTTCTTCTGGCTTTGTCCTCAGAAGTGAGAAAAAGCCCTGCATGCGCATGTCTGTGTTTGTGTACTTGTTCAATTTTGGGGGAAGCCTATCACACCCGTCACGAAGCTTTCACTTTTTGCTCCCAGTGCTTGGAACTGTGCGATACCTCTGGCCACATAAAATTTGCTGTTGTGTGGGTTTGACGAAAACTGACAATATAAATGTTACATTCTGACGTCCAACAAATGTCAGGGCCGGGCCAAGACCGAAATTGAACAGAAGTTGATTTCGAACCTGATTGTGTTGTCAAAAATATGAGATTTGTCTCTGGTCATCTTGAGAGACGTGAAGAGCACGAGGATGGGCTCCTTCCGCTTCGTGTACTTCTGCAGAATCGTCTGCCCTGCAACGAACAACGTTCAAGTGTGTCACTGCAGGTTCCTCGGTTCCGCAGCATTGAGTGACATTCAGGGTTTTGCAAGACTGTGGGAAGAGATAATGGTTGCAGAGCACTGAGTTTGGGTTGCATTTGCGAAATAAGAAACAGAGAACCCTCGAAGAATCCGCCTTTTTCAATCTCCGTCATGCACGAGGATCAAGCAACGATCAAAGATTCTTTGCCTGCTCGTAAAACTTGAATAATTGTGCACAAAATTCGGTTCACTTGTTGTTTGAACGGTCAAGAGTTTCACTGTGACAGACAAGAACAACTGCCGGTGTAGATGCACGCCACCACAAGAAGTGAGGGAATGGGGAACCATGAGCTCGCCCTGTGGTTTCTCGATGCGTGGATACTCGTACGAGGATCTATCATTTAATTGTAAGAACAGCATGACCAAGCGACCATGGTGGAGTGACGCAATGGTGTCTGCGACCTCGGGAGGTGACTATCGTGTTGCTGACCGGTGAGTCATTTTGCCGACCTGCACAACATTTCTTCTCACACTGTGAAGACTTGGAACAGCAGAGATGGTGCGGAAAAGGGCTTCCATGTCCATGGAGATACCCCAGCAGATACTCCAGTGAGTATGTCTGTGGTTCTGCATGAGATTGGGAGACAATGGACAGGTGACTTGTGCCAAAATCAAGCAGGTTTTTGGATGCAGGATGTACTCTCAGGTGACGATCTACCAGTTGCATATGGAATACAAAGAAGGAAGGCTCAAGGTTGGTGACAAACAGAGGCCTGGCCAGCCTGTTTCTGCCAGAA
>JAAUXT010078059.1_pt1 | contig 25496 bp, 28 predicted proteins | sample 7278171 | NCBI WGS metagenome assembly JAAUXT01 (sample SAMN14350112, study PRJNA611818) | marine sediment metagenome | isolation source: surface marine sediment (1.8m) | place: French Polynesia: Moorea | collected 2018-08
CGGATGGCGGTCAACTGTCATTGTGTTCTCTTGTGAGCGGTGCCGCCGCGCGCGCGGCGGGCGGGGGGCGCCCAATGGGTGGCAAAGTCACCACCTGTTGGTACCTGAGGGCGGGGGAAAAAGTAACCAATGGTTGTCCGTTTGGCGAATGGAAGCAATGACCATCGGGAGTGAAGCAATAAACAGTAACGACCCCCCCTCCCGCATACCCACAGAACAACACCATCGCGATTGCCCTGAGCTCGCGGCTCAACGGAATGCTGCAAAATAAAGATTCCTTCCGTCCAATGTTCCACGCACTCATCCAAATAATAGTCAGTTTGCAATGGCTTGACCTCCGAAAACAGTTGGCCAACATGTTTCTGTTCTCGGTGGTCGTTGACTTTTTCAGGATTTGAACGGGTTTGTCTGTTGCGTTCACACACCGATACACGTCAAAACAGCACCTGAAGTCCACCTACAATTATTCAATCAGGGTGTGTCCCAAAGTCAGGATCTGTGCTCTGACCTTGAGGCCGGGTTTGGCGGAGCGCTGCTGCTGCTGCTCCTGCTCATACAGCTCGGACTTGAGGTGGTCGATCTGCACGACGTAGGCGTGCTCCTGAGACTGCTTGCCGCTCAGCTGCAGGTCGAGCGCCGCCTTCTCCTTCTCCAGCAGATAGTTCTGCGACTTCAACTCCGCCTTTTCCTCCTGCACAAACAGTTTCGGTTGACATTCTGCTTGTCTGAATACACCCGTAACACACGTGAACACGTGAAGGGCCACATACATTTTCGCGTGCGGTGTGTTTGGTTTTGGTTTCAACATCACAGACGTGACCCCTGCACCAACGTAACAGCGGCAACAGCAACGCGGACAAACATCAGAATTCTGGTAATCCAAATCTCAAAATTCCTCAAGCACTGACAAAAGCGTTGTGCTGATCCAAACTCTCGGTAGTTTTGTCTACCTTCATGGCCATGAGCTCCTGCATGAGGACGGCGTTCTCCAGGTCGAGCTTCTGCGTGTCCGGGTTGACGCCGGCGGCGTCGGCGGGCGCCAGCGGGTCGATGTGCACGCTCTCGAGCTCGAGCACCGTCATCTTGACGGCGGCGCGGTCGTTCTTGAGCTGCTGCACCGCGTCGCGCAGTTTGCGCTCGTCCAGCTTGGAGAACTCCGTGTCGGAGCTCGAGCCAGTCGAACTCGTCGTGCTGTATAAAGCAACATTTTGCGGTGTAGACACGGCCTAAGCACTGGCGGCAAGAGGTCTCCAAATACTCCTTGAACGACGAATGCATGGGACATTCCGACAGTTCATGACGGGTACCCATCTCTTCGCCAGAATGGGAGTTTGCGACTCCAAAGCTTCCGCTCGTATGATATCAACAAAAATTGTTTGACGCAAATGCACATCGATCCCTGGGTGATTTCCTCGGCGAACAATGTTTTCACTCAGAGCCTGGGCTCAACCGATGAATTCCGACGAAAGACCCAGCAAGCTGGGGAGAAATCGGATGGTCAGAATCCCCGTGGAAAAGGTGGGATTCAATCGTGTGCGGCAGGTCGGTTACCTCGTGGTGTGGCTGTTGGAGGAAAGCTCCTCCCAGGGCGACGTGGCGCAGCCGGGAACGGGCACGCCGCTCAGGCTCCTCTCGAGGCGGTGCACGATCTGCTTGGCACTGTGCTCGGCTCCCTTCCTGGCGAGGTGAGCCTTCTGCAGGATCGCCGCCGTCTCCTCCTGGTCACTCACGTCTCCAAACTTCCCATTCCCTGCAGTCAAAATGGCGAAGACACCGTTTTCACTGAGAAGAAACACAGTTCGGAGAGAGCAACTGCGGAAATTGACGGGATTTTGACGGCCAAGGCACAGGAACCTTGCCGAACTAAGTGTTGTATTTTCTGCGCGTGGCTCACCCAAGTTGCTGCCCAGTCCAGCCGCCCTGCAGTTGGCCAGCAGCACTCCCTGTTCACTGTCCAGCAACGCCACAAGGACCTCGTAGGCCTCCAGGGCCTGGTCCGAAAAGCTGATGGCAAGTTGTAAAGCGGTGTTGTTTGACTCGTATTTTCCCATTAGAACCGTCAGTCTATCACAGTGAGCCTTGCTCTCTTCCAGTGTCAGAACCAGCAAGTCGTTTTGCGACTTCAAATGGTCGATTTTACTCGTCAGCCGCTCAAGTTCCACCTCAAAGTCCTTGATTTTAGAGTCGGAGACCCGATTGCCACTTTGAGTGAGACTTTGAGAGATTTCCTGGATGTTTGACGAGTCCTGTACGCTCTGCACAAGTAGTTCCGCTACTTTGGCGTTGGGCAGCCCCATTTGGCTGATTTCTGCGCCGTGCACGAGACGGTCTGTGCTGCCGGTCTTCAGTTTGCGCATTCCTGCGATTTTGGCCACTGGGGGAGTCACCGTTTGCTCCGTGCTGCTCATGCTCACAGTCCTGAAATGAAGACAAAATCCTCAGTGTCTCAAATCTGGACCCCCCTCCCGGATGTTACGTCCTGTTTTCAAAAGCACAACGCTACAAGTTTGTCAGTTGCCAAACGAACCGGACCTTTCGCCCGTCGTGGGGTTGACGGCTGGAGACTTGGTCGGCGTGGACGTTCGGCTGTTGGGACTGGACGACGCCTCGACGCTCTGCAGACGAGTCTGCAGCTCCCGAACCTGAACACCACGTGATCAGAATGACTCCTCGTCCAACGATTCCTCCATGACATGTGCTTCATACAGATCCCTGTGCGCGGATGTGAAACACCATCGACTCACCAAGCTACAACTTCTGCCCCCTCCCACTGTTTTTTCGTTGACGGCTTTGTTTGCTCCCAGATAACAGACAGGTACTGAATCAAAACTTGAAGAATAACTTGACACATCTTTTGCGCGCTGGGATCCAACGCAGGTCTGTTGTGTACACAGCTGTTTCTTTTCTCGTACCTTGCGCTTGAGGCGGTCGCGCTCTTCGCGCACGCTGCCCATCTGCGCGCGCAGCTTGTTGAGCTCCGTCTCCTGTCGCGCCACCTGACCGTGCAAGTCGCTGTGGCCGTCGCGCAGCGCCAGCAACTCCGCCTCCATCCGGTGCAGCTCGGTCGTGCGCGGCGGCACCGGCGGCGTCGAGTTCTCGTCGCGGCCGCTGTCGGCGTCTGCGCCTCTCTGGTAAAACAACCAACCAACACTCAGTCGGAAAAGAGACTGAGGAAGCAAAAGAAGGTGGAGGTGAAACAGTTGTTTGCCCGAGTTGCGACAATTTTTGCGAATCTTTTGAGCAACGGACGGTAACAACACCCGATGGCAAAGGACACACATGGCAGTCTTTCCTTCGTTGCGAACGTCATTACAGACAGAACAAACGGTCATCTGCTCCAAACGTGATGGTGTACGCAAGCAAATCGCTCACGGTCTTTTCTCCTGAGCGTGCACTTTTTGCAGTTCACATGTGCTTGAAGCATCAACGGTTCCAACCTCAGACGTTTGCTGGAGGCAATCCGCAGTTCGCGCTTCGTGCGCCGACCCGTCCCGGACGCCCAGTGGAAGAGTTTGGCGCTCCAACGCACTTTCCAGTTCGCAGACGACACGAGACAACTCAACGTTCAGATCGTTCGCCAGGTCCGCTGAAAAGAACAGTGTCACCCCATGTCCAATATTTGATGACGGTCAGTCAAAACAGAAACAATTTCCTCGCCCTGCACGACAAGAAAAGTGTTCTTTGTTGAGAAAACGTTCCTTCTGACAAAAACACACCACTCACCGACGCTCTCCGATCTGGACTCGTTGGCGTTGTTTTCGTTGACACTCGCTGAGTCAGCATTGCTCTTCTCCTCAGATTTGCCGTCCGACTCAGCCTCGAACTCTTCTTCCTCTCTGGAAGAAATCTCAATTCGAATCGGTCTGGCGCGACGATTGTCTACTTGTCGCTCACAAGCTTCGGATGGCCATCTGTCTGCAGACACAAGTTTCGCTTTCCGAAAACTCAACTGTTCTTGTTTTGCAATCCGGCAACACAGGGGCATATGTTGAGATCTTGAATTGCTGAAAAATCCCCAAATTACGCAGTTTGTGCATCCCAACGTTCAAAGCATGTCCTGAAAGCGACTGTGTGCTTGAAAATGGGACATTCTTATCGTCTTATCGCCGCATAGATTTGGCTTCTGCATTCTTTCAGGTAACAGACGCACACTTCAGAACCAAGCAACACAACACGGTGATCTTCCCAGAAGATCACAAGATCGCGACAACACAGAGGACAGGAACAAACTGATGATGATCCAACAACACCTATCTTTTCGGGAATTCAGCACGGCACAGAAACCCCCACGTGAGCTCGCAAAAAACAAGCAAAGAAGGAACCGAGGAAATGGATTGGTGCCCAGAGTCCAAAACAACCTTCGGAAATGGAATACCAAGTTTCAGAACCTGCTCTTTCCGTCGTACAAACCACGAAGTCTTGTGTTCGTTTGTCGAAACACCATGCAGTGCACGAAGTTCAGAGTTTCTTCAACACAACCCTTTTCAGAAACCTGCCCTGGCACAGTTCTTTATCCGGGAAATCCCGGATCCTGTCGTCACGCACTTGGTCAGTCATCGGTGAGGAACTGACCTGATGACGTTGATGTGGTTGCGGTCGATCTTCTTCCTGAGCTCGGCGATGACGCTGTGCAGCTCGGTGATGCGCTCCTCGTAGCGACTCGTCGTCGTCTCGAGCCGCTGCTCCGCGTCGCGCGCCGCGCGCAGCTTCTCGCTCTGCGCACGCGCAACAAAACTTCAGACGTTCCGTGACAACTTCTTTACACGCAAGCAAACTTTTAGACATTCCGAAGGTCTTCTTTGCGTCAATGATGAGATTTGCTCTTCTAAATACTTCGACGACCACAACACCATCATACGAAAGGACCTCCGTCCCAACCACCATGGGGCCTCATCCCAACATGGAGCATGTGTGTCAATGAACAAGCTGAGTTTTGCGAATGAATGACACACTTTCGGCGAAACACGGGGCTTCAAAGCCAGGTTCACTTTTCAAAACATTTCTCCTTTCGACCTTCACGAGGAGAAATCTTCAATAAGTTTCCGCGATACTCACACCTCGAGGGAACAAAAGGAGGGCACGGTACTCTTTTGTGGACAAAACCCCTCTGCGCACCAATTACTTCCTCACCTGGTATTTGTTGAGCTGCTTCTCGAGAACTTCCTTTTCCGTTGTGACATGTTGCAGCCTGTTGCCCAGTTCCAGTATCTCCCCCTTGAGAGAAGTCAGAGCTGCCAGGTGTAACTGCAAAACATACATCAGAAATTGTCAATAATCCTGTCACAACTCCCATTTGCCTGCCTGCCTGCCAGGAACCATTATGTTTTTAACCACAAGGGGGGGGGGCACAACCGTTGGCTTCATTGGTTGGCCCAAACCAACAAAAAAAGGTTGGTTATCCCCCTGGTTTAGCCAAACCAATGGTTGATTTTGTAACCAGGGGGCAGGTAAATGTTGCGGGCAATGAAATATTGGCCATTGTAAAAAGATGCACATGTCTCAGTTGTGCATTTCTGGGCCTGAAAGGGGCCATGACAAGCCAATTGTTTTGTCTAAGATGGCAGCCGTCTTGGAGACTTTTCACAAAACCATCCTGTTGGGATACTTTGAAGTTTGAGAATACTTTTGAGTTGTTTCCAGGCAGCCATCTTCCTTCAAAATGACCAAAAAATTCAGAAAAAAATCCAAGTCATGTGACTTCTGTCATTCTGAACAATTTCGGATGGTCAGGAAGTTGGGTCACATTGGCTATTCAAGACAGCCGCCAAAAATTAGCCCATTTACTTGATTTTGCCAATTAGATCAGGTGACCAAACTTGCAACTTATGTTGAAGACCATGCAGAACACGATTGGGATTGCACCAAGCCCGCAGCTCGCCGAAATGCATCGGGCTTAAAAATCAGCAACAAGCACCTGTTTTGCTCCGGAGAAATTGGTTTACCTTGATGTATTGAGAAATCTCAACAGCATTCATTTTGCACTCACACGAAAATGCAACCTTTCTGGTGTGATTGATATCCAAAATTAACGTTTCTTATGCTTCACCTTTGGTGATCGAAACTCGAATGTTTGCACGTCACTGTGCCCTTGTGTTTGCACTTGCGTTTTGGGATCAGAATATTTTGGTGCCGTTGTGTTTCACAGCTTGCCAACGAACAAACTAAATTTTCGTGGCAAACAAAGTGATGGACAGCAAATGTTAGAATCCAAGAGCGTGCAAATCCAACATGTTTAAATTGCCCATTGAAGTTATTTCTGTTCTTTATCTTCTGAAATGTTTTGTTTTCTTCTATTTTTTGAGACATCATTCATTTTTAGGGACTAAAACACATCATACAGACCATTGAACCCAAAAAGTGAATGAAAACCCTGACTACTACAGCCTGTACCAGATATTAGAACTTGATGCCTGGCGGTGATTTTCTGGTCATTTATTCTGGTCGCTCAAAATTTTGTTTTGAGCCACCGGCAAAGCTTCCCGTTCAAATAACCTAAAAAGTGAGTGACGTTGAAGTGGCTTCCGCGAAGAACCACGTTTCGGTCAACCAGATTTCAGGACAAATCTCAAGCTTCTCAGTCACTTTTTCCACCGCGAATTACGGCTGTTCCTTGTTCGAGCAAAGCCATCGCGTTTTGAGCGAACCACTGGCAATTTTAGTCTCATACGAGTAAGTTGACAAGGCGTTCACAGACCACAGCACAAGTCAATTATTCTGCACACAGACATGACTCACTGATTAATGTGAGAGGCCATTGCATCAATTTCTTTTTCTGTTGTTTCGCTTCTGCGCTCTCTTGGCGACCAAAATGCCGTCCTCCAAAAACATTTCCTTCAGTGAAAAGATTTTTCAAAAAAGAAGAGAAAATCTTTCCCAATGCCAAATTGTGGTGTCACACAATCTGAGATTTTTGCGCTGTTCAGTTGATGACCTGAGAAATCGTCCTTTCTTTGTGAAAAGAAGTGACCCATTGCCTCACTTTGATTACATGCCCTGTGCTGACACCAAACTTAAACTTCTCTTCACCTTTCTTGGTCCTTATCTCGCACAGGTTCTTCGCGTGATCATCATGTCAACCTCCGGGAGCGGACAATCGCATTTCACCAAGACGTGAGTTTCAGTGCTCACAAAACTTGACGTTGTGCTGCCGAGCGAACGTCGAAGTACTTCGGAACTTCAAAGACGAATGCATCCAGAATGCAGTTAATCACTTGCAGGTGGCACCGATATGTTTCATGCTGATTTGTACCTGGTGTTTCTCCCAGGCAAACTGACCCAGGAATTGCCAGAAACAAATTGTGCAGCGACGAGTCTCTCATTTCTGAGGAAGCACACATGAGAATGTTGTGTGCACTTGATGTCAGTTTCCCGGGGAAGCCCAGTGACAAAACACTACAACAGTGAAATCAACTCAGGATTGACAAGTTCTGTCAGTTTGTGTTCGACACGCAAGTTACTCCCATCTTGTGTGTTTTCAACGATATTTTCCCTATGTCCATGATGCACTTGGTTTTCTTCAGAGTTCGGTTCTTTGACGATGACATCGACAGATTGATCTGATTCTGAGAATCAATGCGCTCGTATGCCTCGCCTCCCCCTCCCCAAGTCGTCTGTCAGATTTTGTCTCGTTCGGAACAGGCGAACCCTGCAGAACGTGACTCGTTGTTCCACTGCCAACTTCATCTGCCTTCTCCGAACAAGCAACAAAACACCGTTTTGTCTGCAGAGGCCACGGTCTTGCACGTCAAGCACGGACGCCGTCACGCAAGCTTCCACCTGGACAGTTGGAAGAGAAAGGAGAAAGAAAAGAAAAGGAGCGGTGCTTACTTTGGAGAAGCGACAACCGAGTAACTCCTCTTCATTCAGAACACTCAGTGCTTCCTCCATGACAAAATCGCTTCATTCTACGTCACACGTGTCCAATTCCGCAGTAAAGTCTGACTCTTCCTTCTGGTTTTGTGGTCGCACGCCTGACTCGGTCGACTGTGTCCAGTGAGGAGTTGTCTCACGGTTTCTCTGGAAACTTTTCAATCCACGATATGCAGGCAGAATTCCTTCACGCGCACTGATCAATGCAAACTAATGCAAAACATTTGTTGGCGGCGCGTCCTTGTGAGGCCAACATCTGAACTAATTAACGTTCACGTCCATAGATCACCGCCACTTCCATTGTCATTCAACTGCCACTGGCTGACTCACTGCAATCTCCGGATGAGAAACTCATCACCCTGGATTCGTGATGCAAATTAATACGATGGCTGACTCGCTCTCTTCCGCTGGTCGAAGAAAAATGTTTCTTTCAATAAGATTGAGCTTTGTTTTCTTTCGATCATGACGCTGAACATTCAGCAAAGTGATCACGAGGATCAGGAGAAAATCTGACCCTGCCACAACTTTCGTCCATCACACAAACTTCCAGATGTGCTCATCGCACACCCTGCTGCAATCCAGTTTCAATAAAACTGCAACAAACCATGCCAAAAATGCACAACTGCACCATCAAGATGGGCTGCGATGGAGGATAAACGCTCTTCACAAAGCAATCACTTCGGTCGCCACTGGATCCTTCCGTTCATTCACCGACTTTGCTTTGTTTTCCCGCAGCAGAAACTCCCGTGTTTCATCCTCCAAGTCACCACGAGAGCAGAAAGAACAGTGCGCCTCTGAATCGCTGCACCTTTCATGCAGCTGCTTCAGGAACCGACCTGTTCATGCTGAAAGCACAGCGCGCTCTCCAGAAACACGAGCTTAATATCAATCGTAAGAAACTGGCTTATGAATAAATCAAAGAAAGAGTACACCCAGGATATCTTCTCACCGCTCCTGCTTGCAAGATTAGACGTTTACAGGTAACCCACACAACGCTGTGGGTACTTCCGCAATACGCCAGGCTCCTAAAAATACGACAGCACAGCGATGTCGGGAGCACTGATCACGCTTCACCTCCCAACACACCATGACTGCCGGCGATTGCCACCGTTCTTCCTTGCAAGTGCGATTTCCGTTGTCATTTGACACTTGACAGTTTAGCAAAGGAAGACATGAAACCCACAGAAAAACAGCTTCAGTCCACAATAAAAATTCACCGCAGGTGCTGAGGTGTCTCCAAAAACAGACTTACGTTTGTCAAGAAGTCTGCTGAATTTGGTCAAACTTAGGGTTCCCGAAACCTGTTCCCAACTGGTGCAGCATTTGCCACTTTGCTTGATGCCGTGCAAGGTGAAAGAGATGGTTCTTACGAGGGGCGTACCAAGTGTATGTTTCGCTGTCTCTGAAAAAATATTTCGCCTTTTTGGACCGATGCGGTTTTTTGGTACCCATAATTTGACAAGTGCAAAGAATCCAAAAACACTGTTCAAAAAATTTATTCAAACAAGAACATGAAACTGGAGCGATCCACGGTTTTTGATGGATGTCGACCACGGCGAAGCCAATGGGGCTCCAATGCTATTTTGCGATTCTTCGCAAGTGCGAAAGACACTTTTTGAACACATGCACGCGAATGCCAAAGATTGCCACAAAAACAGAGGGCACAAAAGGATGAACTGAACAAGAACAACAAGGAAAGAGGCCTGCAGCCTGTGGAACAAGAAACAAGCGGCGCAATCAAACAAAGTCCATGGGCGTGACAGGTTCCAGTCCAGACAGTCTCAAACTTTTTTCCTGACAGAGTCACTGGTCATCTCCTTGATTCACCACCGGATTGGCAGGATGCAACTTGCGCATCCCCTCGAAATAACCACCTTGCTCTTCAACACAACGCCTCCATCGACGAGGCAAGTCCAGCAGAGCATCCCTGAACTCATGGCATGGTATCTTGCGGATGACTTCCTTCACAGCAGCACGCAGCATGTCGACATTTGCGAAGTGCCTGCCCCTCAACTCACGTTTTATCCTCGGGAAGAGGAAATAGTCGCACGGGGCGAGGTCGGGTGAGTATGGGGGCTGCTCAAGGAGACTGATCCCTGTTTCCTTGAGGTGGGCGCGCGTGTGGTAGGCTTTGTGCGCCGGCGCATTGTCATGGTGTAAGAGGACGCACCGACGCCAGCCACAGCCTGGTGCCCAAAGCCCTGGGCGCTTGCGGCGCAGTTTCTCACACAAACGGGCCAGGATGCTGGTATACCGGTATCTGTTAATTGTCCTATGATGGAACTCAAAGTGGACACATGAGAGATCATCGAAGAATGCACAGAGCATCACTTTCTTCACGGATCTTGATCGCAGAGCTTGCACCGGACGCTCCTGAGCAGCCGAAACCCACGCCTGTGCCTTGTGCTTGGTGTTAGGTTGGAAGCAGTACACCCAAGACTCGTCGCCGGTGACCACGTTCCGGAGTAGGGTGGGTTCATTGCGCAGTCTTTCCAAGTTGGTTTGGCACACTTCAAGTCTCTTGGCGCGCTGCTCGTCGGACAGGAGCTTGGGAAAGAAGCGGGCGGCAATTTTGCGCAAATGGAGGTCCTTCTGGATGATCCTGTGGATGCTGCCGACACTGATACCAGTGATAGATGAAATTTCACGCACTGACCTGCAGTTGTCTCGATGGATAACTCGGTCGACTTGCTGGATGTGGCGTTGTGAGCGCATGAACCGGGGGCAGCCACTGCGCGGTTGGTCCAGGCATGAGAGAGTTGGGTCAGCTTTAAATTTGCGGCACCAGTTGCGGACTGAAGCTTGAGACAAGGTGTTGTCACCATGCACTTGGTGGAGTCTTCTCCAGATGTCAATGGGCCGAAATTGCTGCGCGACAAAGAATTTGATCACCACTCTTTGGTCAGTTTTCTGTTGTTTCCCACTCTTGAAAATCCGGGGATCCATGGCTTTCCAGTGAACAAAACTCAAGATGAAGAACGTCACCAAACACAAACAGTTTGTCTTCATAAACACAATGTCAAAACAGGAATACCGCAACGCACAAGCACAACGTCCTCCTCCGACAAACAGCACAGCAAGAAGGCCGAAAAATCGCATGGAACACAGACTTGCCCATTCGCTTCGCCGAAGTTCAACCGGTGCGGCACACGCAGACAGGAGTTACTCAGTCTCCGTGCATGTCAGGGTGTGCAAACTGTGCACCCACATTCCCAAAAGAACAAAGCCAACATTCATTTTTTGGCCAAAAAATCAAAAATATATTTTGCGGTTATTTTGGTAGCGAAACATACACTTGGTACGCCCCTCGTACTTGCTGTTGTTCGGTTCATACGAAGGCCCGAATATCTGCGGATTTATCGGTCACAGAGGGCTGTACGAAGTGCTTCTGGTGGACCTCAGGAAACAACAAGCAGGCGCAAACAAGGGTCAACGGGCGATTGAAAACTCCATTTTGCGGTGCCTTTCACCACAGAAAAATCATGAACGCTGAGCGAAGCAATTGTTGCTTCGTGGCACAAATTGAGCCTGCCACTCCCAAGTGCGACAGCGAGCGGAGGAACGGTGAAGGTGGAGGTGTGAGCCAGGGGAGTCAGGAAACAGAGTCAGAGGGGAAGGATTCCCTGCTAAAACTCTCGTGAACCAACAAATTGAGTGTACTTACACTTTTAGAAACACTCTTTACGGTCAGATACTTCCACGGCACATCCAGAGAGGAAGATGTATTGTCCCTCTTTCGCAATCTATCCAATGAATTACTCATTGTGCCAAAGTTTAGTGTTGTTTCTTGTGGGTTTTTCTGCTTGAGCAAGAAAATTCTGCTCTCCACATGAAATATTTCTTTGCCAAAAACTGAACAAACTGCAAGCCAGCACAATTCCAATACGTAATCCCAAATCGATGAAACTTGATTCGAAATGCGCACAGTGATCAAGTTGAGTGCCACAATTTTGTTCTGAAGAACATGAAATGTCGAACATTCAGCGTTTCCAGTTGGCCTCGCTGTTTGCTTTCGGTTGGGTGAGCACTATAGCAATTACAAACAGTGAAATGTGCTATTTGCCAAATTCCTTTTCAAAGTTTTGAGAATATTCCTGTTGGCAGCATATTGGTTTGAACTTCATTGAGATGCACGGCAGCGTTCAGTTGATCTTGTAAGACTTCTGTACATATTATCATTGCTTGGCTTTTGGCAAGGTTGAAGTCGACTGAATTTGTCTTGGTGGAACAGAACACCCTGGTACATGTTCAAACTCCAAACTTTTTTGCGTCTGTTTTGCTCCAAGAAGAAGACGAATTTTCTCCAAACATATACCACACGGAAGAGAATCCTGTTCACAAAACCCGGCCGGTGAAATAGTTCTTTCACAGCTACGCGAGGCAGCTCTGTGTGGCCCTCCAAGCAGAATCTTGCGTGAAATGTCATGCACCTTGTTGGCGGACCTTCCTATTGTTTGGCTGCAGCAAAACCTGTCTGTTGGGCGAAAATTATTCCAACATTCGCCCCTTGTACAAGTAACGAGTACTTCACTTGTTCTGCACAAACAGGTGTGCAAAAGCCTGTTTGACGTTGCACGCAACACTTCGCTGGCGCAATTTTGGCAACAGTCTCGCTTGCCTCAGATCTCGAGGAGCTCACTTTGTGACACCTTTTGGTTGTGCAGTGGCAAAAAACTGCCTGTTGCACCAGATTTCCATTGCTCTTTGCGGGTCGCTGAAAAGCCACAAGCCTTCCAAAACCACACCAGTCGTGAAACTAGTTTATGCGTGCCGACAAAAAGCTGCGCCCATCCACTGCGCTCATCCACCTTTTTCTTTTTTATGCCAGGTGAACATCGATCAAGAGTTACGAAAGCTGATACATCACAAAGTTGCTGAGGTGAGGCCCGCTGCTCGTAATTTGGTGATCGCAGCGGTGGGACGTCGCTGGTGGTTCGCTCCGCCCGCACCTGTATTGTTTCTGCACCCGACACAAAAACAGAAACCAATCTTGCCAGCACGTGGACGTCATGAAGATTTCCCAGACCCTTCACCTTGGCATTTACAGATGTTAACCTCCATATTCTGCATCTTTTTGCCAAGTTCTGTTCTGATAGATCTATTTGCTTGAACGAATACGGACTCCTGGACACGACTGAGACCGGACAGGAAATTGAAAGGACTGAGAACGATGCTGAAGACAGGAGACCGACCAAACCCTCCATGTCATGGGCTCTGAAATGTGAAACCGGATTGGAACCTGTACGAGTACGTATGAACTTACGACACCACGTTGCTCGAATGAGTGGAGCGCTGTTCTTTTCAGCAATTTGAAAATTTGGGCTTCACATGCAGTCAAGTTCCGCACGTCTGACTTGACCAGAGGGTTTTACTGGAGGATTCGTCTGTTGATTCGTTTTCCACAGAACCTGGACTCACGAATTTCCCCTGGATCTCTACTTTGCGAATAGACCAAGAGTTCTTCGGTACCTGAATGGGAAGAAACAGCAACGTCGTTTTCAAAGCAAACGAAGGCGATTGTCTGGAACATACAGCTGAATGCAACGTCTGCTGTCGGTATTCTCGAGGATTTCCGAAGAACTAACACACTCGATCGTGTGTGCGGCGGTAGACTCTGCACAGTCCACCAGGACCAGGACAAGCATACGCGCACGCCTGCAGAACTTGCGGTCTCCACGAGGGTTGTGTTGCGCTTACCAAACAAGAATCACCACAAGCATTGAGTTTTTTTCACAGTTAGACATGAGTAATTCCAAAACCAGCAGGGGTGCATACAATTTTTATGGCACTGGCAGGTCAATTCATTTCAAAAGTCGAACTTCCGTTCAAATTTGGCCCAACGGGCGATCCTTTGAAAAAGTTCGGTTGCACTGAGCACGAACAGTGCAGGCTGAACAACGCTGCTGTCTGTCGATGAACTCGCGTTTGTTGCAATGTACTTTTCTCACACCGTTTTCCCTTCTAGCTTGCCAATTTGAACGATTCTTTTGGTTCGCACGTTCAAAAATGTTCAGTATTCTTCAATCTTGCGGTGGAACCCACAACAACACAAAGTGAGTTGCAACTTAACTTTTTTGATTTTTGACTGAACATGCAAGTTCTGTGACTGATCACAGAAGTTCAAACAGCCACGCTGAAGGGTAGCTTGGACGAGTTGCTTTTGACCAAAACTGCAGATTGATGAAACGGCAAACGACAACAAGACGAGGTCAAAGCGATACGAGTTCTCCAACTGCACCACGTGAGAAACTTGCAACAAACAGCGTTCTCGGCGCATGGCCTGTCCTGCCAGCACATGCGAGACCTGAATCGTTTGTCCTTTTCGGCGAAGAGTGCAAAGCAATTTCCGCTTGATTCTGACAAAGTGCACGGGAAAACAAGCGCCGTGATTCTTTGCCAAGCTGACAAAAACCTCACTTCGGAACTGCTTGCCCAGGTACTGCATGGTACTCGTGCAATCAACAAATACTCGCTGCTGCAGAAAAATGCACACCTGAAACGGAACCACTTCGGCGAAAATCTATTCCAGTTTGTGTTCATTGAGAGGCAGAACCCACTGAGCACGGACTTTCTCATATCAATCTGCGTGGTTTTACGTCCCTTCAATTGCGCAGTGCACAAAGTCTCACCAAAGAATATTTCACAGTTGAAAAACAATCGTAGAAAGAGGATTGTGTCGACACTTCCGTGCCTCGAGTGATCACGATTCTATTCGTTTCGTGTGAAACAAGAACAAAACATCAGGACTCTGGATCGCCACTTCGGGTTTGGGCAATCCTGAACGTTACCCAGTTCATCTGATTCCATCTGCAAACGAACCAAACGTGCACGGCAAAGGTAGAAGAAAGAACCGTTCGAGCAGTTCCCACTCACCGAGTTGGCGACGTCGAGGAAGTTGGAGCCGCCCTGTTGGCCCTGCAGCGTGTCGGAGGTGTCGACCATGCGCTGCAGCGCCTCCGGGTCGTGCTCCTCCATGAGGCGGTACAGGCTGTTCGTGTCCAGGTCGAGCGTCTCCGGCCGCGCGCCGCCGCCCTGCGCCGCAGAGCCTGCAACACAGCGACGCGTTAGAGAATGGCTGTCGTGTCGTCACTGGGTTCAATTTGCTGAAAAGGAAACTGCCAAACAGAAAGGTCCCTCAAGAGTGGAAACAGCAAAGCTTTCAGGCACTGAATTGTTCAGGCAACCAGAAGAAACGTCGGCAAGACAATTCAACTGACAAAGTCGTCGCAGTCGTCGGTTGGTGCCTTGACTGCGTCAGTTTCTCCGAACCACCAAACACGTTCCAACATTCTGTCGCACCAGCGTATGCTCGCCAAGCGAGCTGCTGTGAGTAAACAGATTGGTTCAACACAGATGTCGGCTGTATTTTTGATTCATAACCCAGCTCGCTGACAGAAACAGCACGAAAAGCGCACTCCGAAAGTCAGGTCGGCTGTCCGCACTGCAGGGCCTGCGCACGTTCAAAAATGCAGCAAGACGCCTTCAAATCTGGACATGCTTTGCGCCAAAGCACGCGCACAATCCACTTCAAAACTTCTCAGTTCGCTTGCCTACGAGTGGAGAAATGTCCCGATTTCTGTGACGTTGCTTGAACAAGATTTGAGAGTTCAAGCCATGGCAAGAGGTTCGCCCACGGATTCTCTGAGCCTGCTCAGGTGTAAACAGGGTTCGTGTTGAATGATCGTTGACTGAAAATCTTCTTCGCAAGTCACGTTCCGGAAGCTCCAGTTCAGAACACAAGGAATTTTTTCACCAACATGGTATCTCGCCACTGTGCAGCTTGGCTTGGTTCTGTGGTTTGAATGGTCTGGTGAACAAAATTGAGCGACACTCTTGTTCGGTGGCTCACGTGCGCCAAGTCGTCCCGTCCCATTTGATTCGGGCTGGGGAATTCATCATCGCCAATTAGCAGAGGAAACTTGCGAAAAATGTTCATCAGTTTCTGGTCTGCAACATTCGATGAATGCAAAAGCAAATGTTTTGCCCATTGAAAACTCAAGTGCACGAAAAAGTCGTGGAGTCCGCCGGTTTCCCTTTCCCAGCAACAAACACAATCTGTCGCGCAACAATCTGCCGACATCAAGCGGAGAAACATGCAGCACAACCAACCTCGTCACAATTCTTTTTGTTGCGACAGTGGCAGAATCAGTCTGACCAACAAAAGTCACTTCGCCAAAAATGTCCCAAAGTGAGCGAAAGGAAAGACGGCAGAGTTTCTTACTTACAGACAAGCCAGTCGGTCTCCGAGTCGAAATCACTGCTCGCGTCCATAATTCAGGTTCGGTTCAATGGTTGGCGTTCAAAGGCTTCCCGAGCAATTTGCTGCTCCCTCACTTCGTCTCCATTATCCTGTTACGTTTCTTGCCAATGCTTCAAGTGGGTTTGACGGAAATCGCAAATAACATCTCCAAAACTAAAAAGAAAGCCGCAAGCTACCTGGACTAACACACGTTGGAGAAGATGATAACAGCTTTGCCCTAGCTGCATGTACATTTTGTGCCGAAAAGATAGAAGCCCGAAGCACAGTTTTTACCAGTTGCTGTGAAAAGAATCACAGGTAAAGACGAAGAGCAAGCGATTGCTTTTGCGGAAACCATCTGCCAGGCAATTGTATCTTCTTCAGAACGTGTTGGCAACCGTCCGTTTCTTCCATTGTACTCGTAGTCTACCTGACACGCAACTGATTTGTATGACAGCTTGATTTTGAAAACCACACCACTTGATACATTTTGGCAACTTGAATGAAATATTCCTTTGTGTCGTACAACCACACAAGACAAAAGCAACTGATAACGGCGACTTGAGATGAAGATCACTGTCCGAACAAAACGACCACAAAACGAAACCTCAGCTGACCTGGCACCCTATGAATTCCGTTGATGATCCTTCAATTCGTCGCAATCTACAACACGAAAAAAATCCAGAGGCGCCGGAGGATTTGTGTACGGATGAATGAAGTGAGAAGGCGTGTGATAGATAAAAGCTGGTCTGCTCTTGAGTCAGCCAGGGATACTGGAATGCCTTCAATGTTGTTTCCACCGCTGGAATCATCATACAGAGCAAAGAACACGAGTTCCCGTGAAATCACACAACCCTTTTCGAGACCAAAGGTTTCGAAACATTTATTGTACGATTTCACAGGAACCGTTTTTGTACAGTGTGAGAACCCCGTCTTCTCACCCGTGCGATCTCAAGAACCAATGGATCCAGGACGAGTAGACTGTTCCCAAAACTCGGCACGCCCGCCTGACGGAACTCTTGAAAGTCTGACACACAATCGTTGCGACGGTTGTCGGCCTCGGAACACCCGTCTTCTGATCCAGATCAACATCACTCGAATTTGCGCGGACAATGTGAGCTTTAAATCAGAACTAGAGGTGCTCCCAAACAACTCGAATTCTACGGTTTGTGGGCAAACAGAAGCCGTGAAAAAGTCGTTCCCCACGGGAATCGTATTTGTCCCTGATGTTCCTTCCCACTTCGGACGCTGCGCAATCAATCATTCCGCGGAAATCATGACGTTTTCTCCCCTCGTCTCTCTCGCACCATCTGTTCACATTTTGCTCCATCTCCATCTCACATCATCCAGCAATTCCACCCTTTTATGCTGAGTTGCACTGTTCTGAATGCCACTGGAACCTTTTGCCTGGCACCGCTCAATTACGAACAAATCAAGAGGGCATGAGAGATCCAAAATTCGTGCTTTTGCATGTACATTTCTGAACGAGAAAATCTGACAAAAATATGGATCAACAGCCGAAGCAATCGAACTTGAGCGGCAGCCCGAACACTTTGCGAAAGGAACTGAGCTGGTGAACAATCTCCCTCTCTGTCTTGGCAGAACTGAAACAAGCATTTTCCAAAAAGCAAGAGTTCCCTGAGAATATACGAGTAAAGAGGGCTCCTTCATTTTCATCATCAAATTTCGTCCGTGAGAATGATCAACAACTGAAGAATTTTGTCCGCGGAGCAAGAAAAGCACCAATTCTCAAGAACATTTCCAGCAATTTCTGCTTCGTTTCACTTCCACACAGACTTCCATGGAAACGTGAGGGGAAGCTTTGTGCAGAACGCAGGCAACAATGACTGTATTTTTCTTTCTCCGTGACTAAAAAATGGCAGACATGCCAGTACTGCTGATGTCCCGCGGGGATTCACTCGCAAAACTGCATGAAAAGAACAACCGCCACAATACCTTTCACAGGCACACACAATGAGCTGGATTCGTATCCACCTGTCTAAATTTTTGGTACGTAACCTCTCGACCTGAATGCCCAAAACGCCCGAACAGACGACAATGTCCCAGAGACAAAAACATGACTTTACTTCATTTTCGACGGCACGGACACAAGCGTGCACAGACACTCTGTTCAACGCCACTTTTCAAATCGTGTTCTCGTGTTTCGCAGCTCAATAAATAGCTCTTTAATGCTGTATGTTCCTTGGCGACAACTTTCACTGACTGGTGACACCACCTTTCCAAGAATTAGTCAAAAGACGTCGTCCCGAGCAGAAGTTTCTCTCACTGAAAATGAGTACATGTACGCGCCTTTCGTTGTCCCTGAAAATTCTCTAAAGGTCCAAACAACATGTCAATTCAGACTCATCGTGTAGGATCAACTGGGTTGTTCCCACGCCAAGAAAGCCCCCGGTTTCACATACGGCCGCTTGGCCAAGTCACTGAAATTATATTTTCAGTGGAAAATGATCAGCATAAAATTATGAAATGAAAATTGGCAGAGTGACTTGCCCCCACCCTCTTCTGTAAAAAAAGTGACTTGCCCAGAGGGGTGAGTCACTCACACTCAGCCTGGAAATGACAAATTCTGAGCTCAAAATTTGCTGTGTGACTTCACCCCTCTTCCCTTGGTGTGTATGTCACTCAGCCAGCCAAGTCACTCAAAACTTTTTGTTCACTGAAAATGATCAGCATCGAATTCTGAGCTGAAAATTAGGTGAATGACAGCGATTGCTCACAGCCCACCGCAAGCGGCTTACCCGAGGGCTCAATGCTACTGACAGTTCATTTGCACTCAGCGACTTTCCCTCAAAACAGCAACTTTGCCAGACGTCAAGCAGGTAAGACACACTTGCAAGTTGTGTGACCAACGCCGAGCGGTTCTCAGCCCACTCACATAATCTGGATTCAGCTCGGCGGCAAAATTCATTTTGGTTTTGTTCAACACAACCTGAACTTCACTGACTTGACTGGAGTGAAATTCCTGGTGTACGAGGGGACATCCTTTTCTGGCAAGAAATGTTCGAAGGACGGCCATCTTTCTGCACTGATGTTGTCATGTTTGTTGACAGATATTGACTGTAGTTCTCACACTGTCAAAATGACTCACAAGTATAACATCTCTTCTGGTGTTTATTTGGTTTTCTTTCAAGCCAGGAAAGTGTAACCTTGAAATGAAAACTGACATTTTTTGACAGTGAATGGACAATTTGTTGACAAATACACATGTCATCCTTTGTCCTGCACAAGTTCAGAAACTGATCTGTGTTAATGTGCTTCGTCATGTCCTTCAACATTTATCGCCAAAAAAGGATGTCCCCTCGTATGTTCCACACGAACCCGTGGAAAGCGACAGGCCAGTTTCTAACCTGAGGACCAGTGCGGGAGGCCTACGAGGCCCCTCTCCTTGAGGCGCTCCTGCTCGATCTCGGTGATGAGACGCATGCGGCAATGCAGGAACTCGTCGAACGAAATGCGTCCAGAGTCGTCGGCGCCCAGCTGCACCATGATCTCCTCCACCGCATCCTCCATGTTCAGCTGTCTGCACATCACCGCCAGGTCTTGACTGAAAACAGAACGAAACCGAAGCGGTCCTCTTCTGGAAAACACCTCCAGTGAAAAAGTCACCCCTCCAGGTCAATTACGTGTGATGAATTCCAACCACGTACGGCGTGAAACCACAATCACACAGGATGGCTCTTTGCAACAGAAAAGAAGCATCAAACAAGGCCAGTGCGTCGCATTCAGACGAACCTGTCAATGAAGCCATCTCCGTCCCTGTCACAAGTGAGGAAGAGTCGTCGCAGTCTCTCCTCCTCGTCCGTGCTAGAAGACGCACTGCCACTCGTACTCGCAGATTTGCTCGTCGTGCGAGACTCACAATCCTGTCTGTCCTCTCTGATGGCCGATGTAGCCATTTTCAGTCCAAATAAACTCACATTGCACAAAAACACAAAAAGACCATTTTCTCTGCAACTGTTGGGTTTGACCGACTGAGTGACGTGGTGCTGAGATGTCCAGGCCGCTCTTCGCCTGGTGAAGAAGCTGAAGTTGAAAACTTTTGCCGACTCAGTCACATTAGAAAAAATCTGTCTGTTTTCGTATATTTAAATAAAGATAACAAAGTCGGTCTGCAGCTGGCTTGGTTTGTCACAGAGTCTCTTGCATAAGTTTTCTAGTGAGCTCATCGTGGAGTTACATGTCCCGGGCAAACTGCAGTCATGTGATCTCTCTTGTCCGTACACGATGTCATGTGAATAGTGAAAGCAGAAAGGGAAGATGTTCAAACACTTGTTTTTTCTTTTCATAGCATTCCGCTGTGTGTCTATGGGTTCAGGTAATTATTGGAACAGTTTCATTCACCTCCGGCTTCGTTCTTAATTAGCCTGCCTGGCCAGCCGATTGTCAGCAGGATCTCGATCTGCAAGCAATGTTTTGGTTTCGCAGAACTTGTCATTCAGATCCGTGTGTCGACAAAACAGGTGCCACGAAGTGAGGCGTTGGAAGTTACTTTGAAGGGCATGAAATTTCCATTTCTAAGAGTGCCCAATGTTTGTAAACAATCATGTTGGACATTGTCTCTGGTGCAAAAAGGAATTCCGGTTGAATACCTTCCTGGCAGAGATGATTACCATGAATACCCCCTCGTACGAGCATGTCATCCACCAGCAGGCATCGCTGTTGTTGCTTGTATTCTACCTGCACAACATGTAAACCGTTTCGCCACTTTCATTGCAGGCCAAAATGTTTCAGTTCGTTTTGATGTCTCCTCGCTGTCAACAGAAATTGACCAATGTAGAACAGTCAAATTGGTACTGAGGTAAGTAAAAAGGCCTGTCTGAAGAGATCTGACATCTACCACACCTTGGGGAGGGGTGGGTGGTGGTCTTATTTCAGCCTGACGAAGCCTGATTTCTCTGATGAGTGCACGGTTGATTGATAGTTTTAAATGTCCAGCCTTTTTGTTGCAGCAAAGTTTTGTCGCAGGCAGCCAAAGTGGATTTCCTGTACCAAGCTGACAATGGCTCTTTAGTGAACAGTACAAATGTCATCGTCCCAATTCCGTCGCTGCTCATTCCCACGAACATATCGTCAATTCTGGTCAACGTCACTGGCAAGAATGCCGGTTCTGTTGTGGTTGTTCTGAACTCTTCAGACGAGGCGTTCGCGAGGTATGTTTTTGGGCAAGTGGTCTCCGCGCATTCCTGGCCTTCTCTGACGGTGTCTGACTTCAATTTTTCAACTTGTGCTCGGAACAGCCAGACGTATGCTTGTGTTTTAGACTGAATGAAACGTACACTCGAGTCACTGTTGTTCATTCTCTGCCACTGAACATTGTAATAGCTGTGATTGGATGGATCTACTTCGTCGCGTGGTCAGTCTCATTCTATCCACAGGTTTTTGAAAACTGGAGAAGAAAAAGGTACGTTTCCAAGACGTAAGCGTTGTCCTACTTTGTGTGACTTGTCAAAAAATAAGAAACGAACTTTTCTTCTGTGAAACCTTTTCTGGGATACAGCTGTACGTCATGCTTGTTTCAACTTTGAACCCACCGTTGTCTGTTGCAGTGTTGTTGGACTAAACTTTGATTTTCTAGCTTACAATCTGACTGGATTTCTTGCCTATTCCGCCTTCAATGTTGGACTATTCTGGATTGCTGAAATAAAGGTGGGTTCAAGTGATAAATTTTGACCCTCCACAGCACCAAGCAATCACGTCAACTTGTCTGTAAAGATGAATGGTCTCCAAATTTTGCAGAAAGAATATCAAGCGGCTCATCCTCGAGGAGTGAACCCTGTGTTGGCCAACGATGTCTTCTTTTCTCTTCACGCTCTGTTCATAACCATTGTCACCATAAGCCAGTGTTTCTTCTTCGAGGTTGGTAGAGTCCATTCCCATGTTGCAGCACGACAATACACAAATCACGGGTAAAACTACTCCCAAAAATGACGAACATCAACACTTTTTTCCAGCGAGGAGGTCAAAAAGTGTCGAAAGTGTGCATGATTCTCGTCGCTGGCAGCTGGATTTTCGTGTTCGTGTCGCTCTTCATCGCCATTGCAAAAGTGATCTCCTGGTTGACGTACTTGTACTTCTTTTCGTACGTCAAGCTGGGAGTCACTCTCATCAAATATGTACCTCAGGTACTGTTGATCGGCTTTGACAGATCTATGAGTGCAGCTGCACAACACCGACTGTGCAGCTGCTGTGTAACAATGCTCGGAAATATTTTGATGGTCTGACTCGAACAGCTTCTCTCTCGTCATGTGCGACTGGTAAGTTATATCACTCGCACATGAACGTTGCTCACAAGCGTATTCACAATTTGTAGGCTTACATGAACTTCCAAAGAAAAAGCACAGAGGGCTGGAGTATTGGCAACGTTCTGCTGGACTTCACTGGTGGCAGCTTCAGTTTGCTGCAGATGTTTCTTCTTTCATACAACAATGGTTATACAAAGTTGCACGCAAAAACATGATTGCAAGTTCTGCACACTGAAAAACCATGTCGATCTTACTCTTTGATGCTTCATTCCAGACGATTGGTCATCAATATTTGGCGACCCGACCAAGTTTGGACTTGGCTTCTTCTCGGTTCTGTTCGACATCGTCTTCATCGTGCAGCATTACGTTCTGTACAGGCACAGTGTGCCCTACACGTTGGTGAACAACGAAGAACCGGATCAAGAGCAAGATCTTCAAGCGGAGAAAATTGACTGAGAATGTTTTTGTTTGAAACTTGGACCAGAAAAATCTCTTCTGTTTGATCAAGTGTCTCGTATTTTTCGCATTGTCACAAACAAGAACACTGGCAATGTTATTTTATCACTGGAAATTTTATTCTGTGCTGGGACATTCATTTTGGTCGAAAGAAATTTGTTATCTTTTCAATATTCGTTGGATTCTCACTCGAGTGAAAGCTGCTTTGTTTGGTGCAGATCTTGAAACTTGGCAGGATTTGGGACGTCACGTTTGTTGTTCACAGGAAGACGGGTTCTTCGAATGGACGGATTCTTCTTTTGTTCTGGTGTGCGCAAATCCCCGTCAAAAGTTGTTTCTCTGGCAGCGGGAAAGTTGAGCAAACTCCTTGACGCAGGCCTTCGGTTTTGGCCCCTGAAATTTGTGCAGTAACTGTCCTGTGTGAACGGGAACTTCTACGAACAGTTTCTTTTTGTGCCATTGCGCTACATGTTAAATTTACCTGATACGTATCACAGACGAGGTCAAGCAAGTCCATTTCTGCCCTGTGCTGAATCTCTTCAGTGTGAACCTACAATAAAACAGGGACAAAATGTCTCGTGGTGTTTACTGGAAATTGCTCTGTGAAGTGTTTCAGCAACCAAGCCTCAATTGAGGTGCCCAACGTGAACTTACACTATTCAGAGTAATCCACGGCACGTAAGTGTGTGGTGGGTTCAGCGCTTCTGTTCTCAACGCCATTTGGTGTTCATATTCGTTTCCCTTCTTTGTAGAATTGCTGGCACAGTGCTTGATGGGATCGTATTCGATGCTGAGATTTTTTGCGCACTGAAAAAAACAAAACGAATTTCATGTCTTCAGAGAACCTTCTTTTCGAATAAAATATGTCCACAGACCTTGAAATGTGTCCTGTGCTCACGTCGACTGCTGCGTATTGCGGCAAGGTGGGCGCTCCTTCGATGCAATGAATGTACGGGAAGAAAGACCCAGCGTTTTTCAAGATGTGAATGGCGCAGGTCTGCAAAAATACACGAAAGCCACTCAACAGCGTAGCACGATCACAACTTGAAACAGACCCCCCCCCCTCCGCAAAAAGAAGACAACCCAAAATATCTCACCTCAATCATGTTTCCAATGCATTCCTCAGTGCCATGCTGACAAAAGAATTCCCACTCTGATGTTTCTTCATTGTATCTCTCCTGCGAATGCATTACAATAACTTTGGATGTAAAGACGTTGGTCTGAAGTGTGTGAAATGTTTCTTGAAACTAACGATTGCGACTCCTTTCAACAGCCAAAAGTAGCGGCACACAAACAAGAAAGTTGCACTTGCTCTGGCATTGCCGTAAGGCACGATATCCAGTTTGATGATTTCTTTCACTCGTTTCCAAGTGGGCCACAACTGGGCACCAATAAAATTCTTGCAGTCTGGACACAGCGACTCCACGTAGACTGTGATGTTCACAGGCGGAGCAGCATTCCGTGCTTTGTCCCTCTGTTTGCATTGCTGATCTACCTGAGAGGCAAAAGAATTTATTTCCTCTTGATGGAAAAGAAAGTTGCAGCTTTGTTCAAGACTGCGCGACTCTACGTGCGTGGAAACCGTTTAGATGAGTTACCTGACACAACTGGGACACTTCGCTGGAACTGCACCAAAGGCTTGGTGGAAAGATGCAGTGTTGGCAATCAAAGAAAGCCACAAGTTGTGCAAATATGGCAATAAAGAAGAAACCTTTCATTTCTCGAAGCTCAAGTGAGTGCACCAGAAGCAGTCTCCTTTCTGCATCGAAGTTAGACTCACGACAGGTGCGAACTGGGACCCACAGACAGGTTCCTGGAATATACTTGGAACAAAATACTTCAAGGTAATGAAACAGTCAAACGGTTTATTCTGATTTGAATCAGTGAGCAAGTTGGTGTTTTGCAAAGTCAATCGCAAACTTTGTTGTCTGTATTTGGTGCATATATTTCGATACAAAAATCAGTGAAACGAGGTAAACACACAGCACATGACTCGACGTGACATCACATGACGAAGTCACATGTGTTCTGTGGGACGTACAAACTTTGGGGGGAAGAGCTGAACTCTTCGTTGACAGTTTATCAACATTATTTTCAAGATGACCACTTCTGACGACATAGACCAGAACCTGAGAAATGCCCTTGAATCTAAAGGATTCGAAATTCACCCTTTCAAAGTAAGACCTTTCGTTTGGAGCAACCAACGTGTTTTTGATTGAGATCGAGAGTTGTCACGTCAGTCCACGTTTCTCAAGTCTTGTCTTTTCGTAAAAGCTGCGGCCGCACGGGCTCGGCGTGGTGCCCCGCATCGGCAACGATGCCATTCCATAAGATTTTTGGGGTCTCGGATTGTGTGTTGATTGATGATCGCGTAGCCGGCCATCTGGGTGACGCTGTTGGCTTAAAAACCCTTAGTATTCATGTGTGTCATGTGTGCATCTGTCCACACTTTGGAATGTAACCTCCCCCCTCAACTTTAACCACCCCTCCCCCTCTAACTACCCCCTCCCCTCTAACCACCCCTCCCCCTCTAACCACCCCTCCCCCTCTAACCACCCTCTCCCCCTAACTACCCCCTCCCCCTCTAACCCCCCTCCCCCTCTAACCACCCTCCCCCTCTAGCCAACACCCCCTCCCCCTCTGACCACCCCTCCCCTACCAACACCCCC
>JAAUXT010151094.1_pt1 | contig 25491 bp, 27 predicted proteins | sample 7278171 | NCBI WGS metagenome assembly JAAUXT01 (sample SAMN14350112, study PRJNA611818) | marine sediment metagenome | isolation source: surface marine sediment (1.8m) | place: French Polynesia: Moorea | collected 2018-08
ATGTAATAATTAAATATAAAAATATTTAGAATATAATTAATTGGCTGAGGCCAACCCCCCCTGGTGGGGGAGGAGTGTGGTGTGACACACCAGCTGTGAATTTAAACCACCGCTTGACAGGTGGCAGCACTGTACATACAATAAACATAGAGATTTGCACCACCGTGCCAGTCTCACCTGAGATACCAACCAGTGTGTTTGTGATATCACTACATTACCACATGGTGCTTCGCCCTGAAGGGACTTCGCACAACAAGGCAGCCTCAAAGTCCTGCGATGGTTTCCCAAGTGTAACAGTGTAGATCTTACACATGCAAATGCTGACGGTTCTGAAAGACATGAAAGAGTGCGGTGGCACTTTGGCACAAATGTCGATCCCTCTGGACTCTATGGGCAGACTCGAACGTCTTGTGTGACCCTTTGACAAACGCAACGAACACCTCTCGCGATGAGCAGCTGCCGACAGAAGAGCAAACTGTTGACTGCAACATGTCAGTACAATTTTGGTTCCCTACCAGTGTCTGGTTCGGCGGTTCACCAGTCTTGAAACATCTGAAAGCAAAATTTACGTTCACTTTCTACTTTTCCGTCGAAACAGGGCACCTCAGTCAGGATGTTGAGTCAAGTGGGTACGGTTCAGAACAACATGCTGGAATTGTTGATGTGTTGGCCATGAAACATTTGTGCAAACCTGACACAGTACGTTCGTAGATCTAAACAGTGAAACTGCAGACTACAAGTGGTCAGTTGTGAGTTGGTGACAGCAAATTACTCTGCCTTCCACGACGTTCTTGATGTAACCGTAACCGAGCGTCCAGCCTGAATTAATGACAATGAATTTTATCCGTGGCCGCAAAATTTCTTGATTTCGTTCCTTGAAGTTCAGGTAATTTTTGCCATGCGTTTTAAGAACAAAGCCAAAAAGCAACAATAGAATACATTTAAAATGTATTACCGTATATTGCATTGGCTTTTCTTTGCATCAGTTTGATCCTGTACCAAAATATGTGCTATTAGAAATTTATACATTGAAAGTAACAGGCTATTAGATCGAAAGTTTCTCTGCCTAAAGATAAAGTACAAGGTTGCTTGCCAATGAGTTGTCGGTTGGGTGGCTGAGTCTGGCAAATTTTTGGCACACATAAAAGTTGGAAAAACTTTTAAAATACGACTTTACGTTTTGAGCTAAGGTTGAGGTACCAAACTAGCCTGTGGGAGCTACTCAGAAAAAATTGTTCAGTGCCCAAAATTGGCAATTTTCTTTGAGGAAAACACTTGCAAAGACTCGAACCTCTCGACCAACATGTCAGCTCTGCTTCTTGTTCGGGGACAAGGCGCTTTGCACTACTTTCTACTGGTTTATATTCTGGCTATTGGCGCCGAAAGAAACTAGTTTGAGTGCCTGAAGGATTTTGTTGGTTGCGTTGACCACTCAGTAAACTTTTCTTGATTTGTCTCTGTTGGAGTAGAGTTCAAACCGGGTCCATTGATGGAATTATTTCCCGTCTGGTCCCCGGCGGACTGATGTGGAGCCTCCGAACAAAATGAATAAATTTCAATGAAAACAACGTGAATTTTAAGTTTCAACACAACCCGATGTGCCCAAGTGACCCGCAGCACCCCGACAAACAAAGCAAAAATGGAGGTCCGACATGTTTGTATTGGCTGTCTGGTCTTTTTATTGAGGCCTTACGTGAAGCAGTAACATGGCCGCCTCATTAAAAATGTGTATTCATCCGACTTTTGCTTGATGTGGAGGACATGTTGAAAACTCCTTTAAATCTTACTTTATGGAGGTAACGAGGAGAATTATGCAGTGGTAGGTTTCACTACGAAGTAAATTGGCCGTCAAACGCCATTTGGCTGGTGCTCCGCAGGGTGAATCGGCGTTGCCAAATGTATTTCCCGCGCTTCCCCAAATTCACCTATTTTCGCCTACTTCCGTTTGTAAAAAGTGCGTTGTTATTTTGAAATTCCTGTCTTGCGAGGCCAAAGGAAGCACTTTAGAGCAAGGGGTATGATTTTTGAAGTGTCCTGGAATTACCAGGCCGGCGGGGAAAGCTGAAATCAAGTGAAATCAAGTTTTACAAACCCCACCACGAGGCGATGTTGAAAATGTAAACAAACATGACAACAACCTTCCAACATCCGTTTGAGTTCAGTCGGTTTCCAAGGACTCCTGATTCTTTTGATTGGTTTTCGTGAACCTTCAAACTGCCTTTCAGAAACCGCTTGACTGGCTGTCAGTTCTTTTGGCTGCCTTGTGAAACTGGATCAGTGCAAAATTCCAGTGTTTCTGTACTTTCAAAGCAATGCAAGCTGTTTAGATTCATCCCTGCATAGATCTATTCTGGATCAACGCTTTCGGGATTTCAGGACCAAAGTCCTGCGTATTGTTGTGCGTGTCCGCTGAACAGACTTGCCTCCTTTCACGCGAAATGTTCAGAAGTGGTTCACTGCTTCGTGCGTCAGGAACCTGATACGAGCAGATGTCCTCACGTACGAGGGTTATACTAAAAGTCTTTACCGTCATGTTCAGCGCTCGAGCTGCTCTTGACTACAGAGAACAATGCTTTGGCGGACAAGCACAAAGCCTGATCGCAGCAAGGTGCTTAACATGACGGAAAAGACTTTTAATATTACCCTCGTACCAGACTGACCTGACCCCCCTCCCGCGCTGAATTGTGTGTTCACAGATTGGAACAAACACAGCGTGAGTATTTTGTTCGTCCGTGTTTGACGCAGAGGATCACAGCAAATTGACATGAGACATACTTCTTTGCAGATGTAGGGGGAGAGAGAAGCGTACGCTTCTTTGCCGCCATGTATGAAGGCAAAAACATCCACTACTCCCAGGTGGATAACAAACCGCTGTGCTCGTCATCGCGCAAAATCTGCCGCCAGCGTCGTCTGAATGGCTACGCTTTCTGCGTGCGCCACATCCTCGAGGACCCGAGTGCACCGTTCAAGTCGTGCGAGTTCATCACGAGAAGCAAACTGCCTTGCAGCAACCCGATTCCCAAAGATGATTCCAGGAGGTACACACTGTGTGTGTGTGTGTGTGTGTGTGTGTGCGTGTGTGCGTGTGTGTGTGTATAGTTGTGCAGTGGAAAAGTCAATTTCGAAGTGTGCTCGTGAGTTGTTCGACCTTCGGGACGGAAGACGGCAAAGTAGTCGTAGGAATTATTGGGTGTCTGGTCTGCGATCACCTTGTGCCACGTACATTCTTGGCTTTCTTGCCCAACAGGTTCTGCAGCAGTCACCTGCAGCACTTGGGTCAGGCGCCGGTCAACAGTAAGGCAGCCAAGACTCGCGATCGGAAAGCTTCCCCTGCTGCGACGAAGGTCAGTGTCAAATACTGTCACTGCAATCGCTTTTTGTCCCCAGTTGGGTTGACCTGTTCAAGAAAGACAATTTTTTTCTCAGATGTCGGCGCCAGGCACTCCGAGCAGTGTTCCTGGCACCCCGACCACGCCCGACTCGGCGGCTGCAGCGTACATGTACGACAGCCGCATGAAGCTTGCTGATCGCCTCAAGTCCAAGTTCAACCTGCAGCGCGAAAACGGACCGCAGGAGGAGGGTGATCCCGAGGATCCTTACGCCTTTCCCGAGCCACAACATCCACCGATCGACCCCACCACCAGGTGAGTGTTCAGGCTGTTTATTTTGTTGGGGTTTTTTTTGCGTGTCGGACTTTCAACCCCCAAAACACACACCACCAGTCTGTGTAGTGAGAATGACTCGCGAAAGTTTCAGTTGGCGGGCTGCCGGCAGTGAGAACACACAAATTGCGTGTACGTTGCCAAGTAAACTGGCTCGTATAACAGTGAATTCCAATCCTTTATATTATTTTCAGAGTGATTTCACCTCCCAGAGCAGCGCACAAAACGCCGGGCATTCTGAGCAAAGGACCACCGAATGTTGTTGTGTCCCGCCCCTTGTCAGTGAGTGATAACATCACACACTCGTCCATGTCGGTTCACTCACCCACAATGGGCTACTCTCCTGTGACAGCTTCAGGCTTGAGTCTCAAGATACAACCTGGCATCAAAGAGACGTTGGGACTCAAGGAAAGTCCGCAGCCTGCCCTGGATGTGCAACAAACCGGGCTTGGTCAAAATTCCCCGGGACGGTCGTCCAGCTTCTGTGAAACAACACTGAATGTCAATCAGTCGGAGGCGCCGATTCTGAGCCAGGTGGGAGTGTTGGCCAGTCAGAATTCTGTGAGCAGTTTAGAATCGAGGTTCGGTGGCACCATGAGGGAGAAACACAGTGATAGCATGACAGCTGCAAGGGATGCTGCTGTTGTTTCAAACTCATCGGACAAAATGAACCGGCCTCCAGGAAAGCGCCCAGGCAGTTCGACCCCAATCGCCCAGCTGTACCCAGAACTCGCAGAGAAACTGGAACGGACGCGGACCAAACCTGAAGTGAAGTTGAAAGGAGACGGCAAGCCGAAATCAGCTCAGAAAAACTCGCGAACAATGAACCGACTGCAGACGAAGATAGCTCAAAACAAGATCAAGGACAAGTTGAAAAAGAACGAGAAAGGGGGACCGTCGCTGGCGATGTCACTGCCCAATGCGCTGACGAAGGAAGTTGCTCCGAACGTGACCATAACACCGGAAATGTCGGCACTGCAGGCACAGCTGCTTTCCGCGTTACCTCCGCGACACTCCCGGAGCAGCGAAAGCAAATTTCCTTTCACAAGCATGGGCAACATGGCTCCGTTGATGCACAAGTTTTCCTCGGAGCGTGATGCCAAGAGCGTGAGCAGTTGGCAGTCTCACAGACAGTCTCCAGACGACAAAGGCAGAGCTTTGCCGCCACCGTACCCTTACCCACGTGGAGTTGTACCCAACCCAGATGTCTCGACAGCTGCGGCTTCGTTAGCAGCGGCCGCCGTGGCTGCAGCTGCGAAGTCTGCTGCGCAGGCGAGTAAAGCCGGCGCTGTGCATCCCAGAGGAGTAAGTCCTCAGTCGGCTGTCCCCGGTTCAGCAGCCTCTGCCACGTCAACCAAGGACTCGTGCGCGTCGACGCACACCGCCCCCGCGGCTTCCACTAGTCACCCCATGCTGGGCCTCCCGCCGCCGCACCCGGCGCCGCATTTGATGGGCTTCTTCACACCGGAGCTGCTGGGCACCCGACAAACGCCACACACATTTGCAGCAAGAAAAGTGACGGCGCGGCACAAGCGACGTCGAGAACTTTCTGAGGGCGAAGCGCGGCGCAAGCTGAGGCGCAAGTCCGCTGTCAATCTTTTCACGTACCATGCTAGTCATCGCAAGGAGAGAAAGGACATCGTGCCTCTAGGTATTTTCCGGTTCTTTTCAGCACGTGGTACACTTCCAGACAGAATCTCGCTGTCAGTGGTCTGTCACACTTTTCGCTCATTTTCAACAATTTTTCAGGAGTGCACAGCTCGTCAGACGACAGCGATATGGACGAGGAGTTGCCGTGGCAACGCACCTGGTTCACTGTGTCGTCGGATGACGACAACAGTGACGACGACGAGTAAGTTGCCCCTGCTGTCTTGACTGGCCACTCATGCGCGTCTGATGATTCTGTGTTCCGATTTTGTGCTGTAAATAGTGTACATTTGCCTGTAAGATAGTTGATCCTGTTTGAATGTGTGGTATTTGTCTGGTCGGTGAACCCTTGGAGTTTTTGTGGAGACTCGAAGAACTGGGCGGAATCATGGACCTGGAAGGAAAGAAAGAAAGAAAGAAAGAAAGAAAGAACGCACGGTCAGTGACATGTTGGTCAAAGCGGCTGTGGTGTACTGTTCACAAAGCTATATCACAGCCTGCTTTGACAAACACGTTGCTGGTAGAACCAGCCAGGCAGGCGGAACAGACACACGGGAACAGAATGCGGATTCTTGCGAACCTCTTCATTGTGAAAAGCTTGGCGAACGAGAACCAGCAGCAGAAGAAGACACTCGGAGCACCGACCAGAAGACACGAGGAGCACCGACGTTCCGCTTTGCAACAACCACTAAACCGCTGCTTTCGCTGAACATCCATCAGAACGACAACAATGATATTTCTGAATCTGGAAGACGGAACACTGTCGTCAAGCTTGCGGCGTCAACACACACCATTTCTTTCACTTGAATTTCAACCTGTAAGAGTAGGTGGTAAGCAACGGTATATGGACAGGAACCGTGGACAGGAACGCTGTTTGTGGACCTCATCGGCACCTGTTGAACTGTACATACTGTGTAACACGGTGGTGCTGGCTGCTTGTGGGGTTGGGAGTGTGTGTTGAAGCGGCTGCGATGTAGTTTCTTCACATATATCACAGCCTGCTTTGACAGATACTACTGCTTCCTCGCCTTCTCCTGCCTTTTAACTGTTATCTCATCTCGTGCGCAAGGTGCTCAGTGCTGTGTGTCTCGTGAAATACCCAACCGCGTCTCGGGATGCTGTTTGTCACAAACCAGAAGACGCAACATCGGGACGCACCTCTGATCCTGGGAAAGCTTTGCGTGTGCAGGATAAAAAACTGATGAAAGAAACAGTCATGTGGTTTGTCTTCGTGTGGTCACGAAAGCTGTACATGTGTTGCCAGTGTGTCGTGTTCGGAGAGTGAACGATGTGCCTGCAGCGCGCTGAGTTGTGTGATAGAAGCGCCCGTCCAAGTCGCTGAGATGCAGTAACTTCCTTGTCAACTTGTATCACAGCTGCTTTGACGGGCTGTTTTGTTACCCGAGCAACTGATCACTGACTACAGTCTCTGAATTCAGTTCACGTTGTCACGTTGGGGTTGAATCCCAGGAAATGCAAGGCTGATTTTGAAAAAAAGTCGTTTTCAGTTGGTTGTCTCTTCTTGAAAGGACCACAACTGGAATGTCCGTGAAAGTATCTGTGATGTATGAACTTTTGCCGTTATATCACAGCTGCTTTGACGAGCATTACATTTGCGCCACTTCATTCACCGGGGTCAGAAGGTTGCGAGTAATCGTTCTGTTCTTGTTACGTGTGCCACGTTCCATTGACAGGCAGTCTGTCTTGAAAATGTGGCAGCGATTCAATTGGATTATGTCTGAACGTTCCCCGTGTGTTTCAGCGAGGAGGACCTGGCGGTCTACACACGCACTGCCAAGTTGTCGCTGTTGCGTTCGCGCCTGCGCCGTCGCTTCAACCAGCTGCGCAAGGCGCGCCGCCTCAACCAACGCTGCAGAACATTCCAGGTACGCTGTGAGATTGTGCGCACACGAAGTCGAAGGAACGACCACAGACGAAGGCACGAGAACAAAATCGTCAGCTTTGAGGATTTGAGTCTGAAAAGAACTGTTTGGCAAGGGAAGTATGAAATTTGTTTCAGGACGGAGCTACTCGCGCTTTGCTTGCGGCGGCGAGTCGTTGTCCCTCTGCCGCTTGTGATGCCGTCCTCGCCAGCAGAGGCCTCCCTCTGAAAGCTCACAGGTACGTACACTGCCTCTCGGTTACTTGAGAAGAATTTTGCACTTGTTTTCGTATTTCCTGTCTGGCCCCGTCCTTGAACAATTGAACAACTCAATTCAGGAATTGAGCTGCCAAACTGCAGTACGTGCATGACAGGACACACCACGGTTTATTTTGCAGAGCTGACGATGCTAGTCAAAGTGACCGGAGGTGCAAGTGCAAAGTGGAGCCCGAGTCCTCGCCGTGTGCGAACGCCGCGTTGCCACGCACCAACCACTGTGTTGCTCGTATCCTTGCCATCGACAAATCGGCTTTGCTAGCACACACAGCGCTCATGTCTTGCTTCTTGTGCTTGACGCTGTGAACAATTGCGGGAGTTGTGTCTATGCAGGTTTCTCTGTGTGCGTGCGTGCGTGCGTGTGTGTGTGTGTGCGTGCGTGCGCGCGCGAAACGAAAAGACACCAGATGAGTTTCGCGATTTCCTTACATGTGGCGACAGACATCATGAACAACATGGAACAGCACTTGTTCGACTACTGCACTGCCAAGTTTTCCGACAACACTCAGTGTTGCGTTCCCGTGTTCGACATTCGACACGAGTTGCCCCTCTGTCCCGAACACGCTGCGAAAGCGGTGAGTGAAGTGAGAATTTATTTGGCGGTGAGGTACGTCTGACTTTTGTGGGAGATACTATTTCCAGACGAAGGGAACCTCACACAGTTCATTGACTTGGCAATCACCTTTCGGACTTGCTTTCCAAACGTTGACCTGTTGAGTTGTGGTTGCAGGACAACTACAACAAATGTGATCTGAAGCCGAAGAAGCCACGAAAGAAGACGAAGCCGTCAGCATTAACGCGCCCTCCCAAGAAGGGCAAGAAGAAGAAGAACCAGAAGAAATCGGTCCGTCCACAAAAGCCAATCCTCGATGAGTCTTCGCACAGTCAGTCTGGTACGTACTGGGTTGGCACTTTGGCTTGTGACCGTCCACGTGCAAAGAACCACCCGCTTTGGCCCAGCCATTGCTCATTGCTCACTGCATTGTGGTCTTTTGCAGAGTTAACATTGTCATTGGAATCCTTCGGGCAGAGCCTGACGGACAAAAAGGAAGAGCTTGCCGAAACTTCTGCGTCTCAGAGCACCACGGAGCCGCCCACTACTTCCCGTCGACACCAGACCCGGTCCACGAACCGTGTAAACGCTGTGGCATCGCAGCTTACAGCGAATTCGCAGAAACAGACGCAGGACAAGGAAACACCCGTTGCATCAAACAGCAACAGACACAGGAGCGTGTCGGTGGACCCGATGCTGGCGCCACCTCGCTCTGGAGTGAGACTGGAAACTGGCGACGTGATGATGACGTCACGCGGCGACCGGCGCGACGTCATCTCGCCTCCGCCAGACATGCGGGAACTAGTCAACGACATCACCAAGTCGCTAGACACACCAGCAGACGAGCTAGACCACCCGCTTTTGCCAGGTGTGTGGTGCAGACTCTTGTTTCTGCAACTCGAGCCTTTGGCGTCTCGGCGCGTATGTTCGTAAAATCACCCAACTCCGACCTTTGTGTTGTTAGTTATTCCTCCTGTCACCCCCGGCAGGATGTACTGCTCAGTCTTAGTGGTGCCTCTATTTTTGCCAGGGCCGTTGGGCTTGCGCATGTCTGCACCAGTTGGTGTTCTTGTTTGATTGGTGTTCCGTTCGTGATGGTCGTAAACGTTGCTACGTGTGTTATGAAACAAGGTTTTGTTTCCCGAAGATCTAATTTTCACACAAGCTGATTGACCATCACCCGCAATGACCACCAAGTAATCCGCAAGAGGTGGGTGGGGCTGGGTTGAGAGCGACCAAGTATCACCCCTCATGACCATACGGTCACCAGTATCCTGAAGTCATGGACACGCGGTCCTTGTGAAAATTTCTTGGTGGGGATTGCTCTTGCTTTTCAGTTGCAAATAATTCGCGCTTCTCCCCCCCCCCCCCCATTTGACCGGAAGGCAACAAACATCACCTTGACACAGGGACTTGTCCGGCGCGTGCCATTTGCACAAACTAATGTTGTGACTCTTGGTTTGATTTGCAGCAGAGATTGGGAGTTCTTTGCTGCCTGGGCTGGATGACGCGGACCAAACCAAGTTCCTGGACGAGCACGAACTGAGCGAGGTCCTCAACAAGCTGCCCGAGGAAGCCTTCGACATCTTCTCCGGACTCGCCGGCGGTAGGCTCCCAACAGCTTGCAAACCTTTCCATGAACAATTTCACTGTTCGGGTTGTGTTCCTTGATTGATCTCAATCATCAACAAACCCAAGGTCAAAGTGTTGAGCGGTCTTCTCTCGTGTTGCAGAGGGCAAGAACGGGGATTTCCGGCAGGAGACGGAGGCGTTTGAGCGCGCCCTGGCGGAGGTGTCGCGACACGAGAAGGCGACGGCGGCGTCGATGACGCCGGTCGAGGCGGCGTACATGAGCGAGCCGGACGAGGGCGACGAACTCACCAAACAAATCGCAGGTGAGGCGGGTGGTGACGTTGGGCAACACATCCCCACTTCTTGTTGCGTTCAACAGTTCAGTGGAGATGCATGTTGTGGCGCAAAACCCTTTTTGAGCGGCGCATGCTTGAACAAATCCAGCAGCGAGGCGAATGTTGGGTGACACACGGTGTCTGGGAGGTGACAGTGCCACAAAAGCCAAAGGTGGACCGCCGTTGTCACTTCACATTCAACGATACGGTTCATGTAAGCCAAGTTGGCGTGGTGGAACCGGCGGTTTCTCGGCGTTGTCTTGTTTCGATGGTACTTCGAACAACCTTCACCCCTTGATCTTTCAGTGGTTTCCTTTGCTTTGCAGACTCCATCCTCAATTCCCAACATCTGGACGACGGCGACGACAACCTGGACGTCGGGATGCCCGACGATCTCAACGACCAGAACCTGAGCGACCTCGCGAGCAGCATCTCTGCTCACGACCTCAGCTCCATGTCGCAGGCGCTCACCGTGTCCGTGCTCAACTCCGCGCTCGACAACAACTCGAGCGCGTCCGGCAGCGGTACAGGCGGAACCAGAAGCATCGCTGCCGTGGCGGGGGCGCACGGTGCACTGGGAGTGCGGGTCAGCAGTGCTTTAGCCAATCAAGCGCTGCCGACCGCCAGGCAGAACTTGCAGGGGAACGTCGTAGACCTAGCCATGCAAGTCCAGGCTGGAGTAAGAGCAGGCCAGCCGCTTGCATTCCCAATGCTGCAAGGCCAGTTGATGCAGGGACGTGTAGGTGATGTCAGAACGGCAGCGGCAATGCAGCAAAGCGCTCCCTTGTCTTCCGTTCGACAGCAGCGACCAACTAATCACATGGTGGCAGCACTTCCAGGTGCCATGCTCATGCCTGGCCCACCGAATGCCGTGTTGCAAGGATCAGCACTGCACGTTATGTCAGGAAACTCCGATTCCACGACAGCACTTAGTTCGAGACCACAAGGCATCACCACTTCAGCGGCATTGGCGCCCAGAGTTCAGACTGCAGGTGTGAGAGGAGCGCCGGCTTCCGCAGGGATCGTGCACAATTTGCTGCAGTCGCCGCCGCTCGTGGCAGCCCCCACCGTGCACCCACACAGACCCAACATCCTGCAGAGCAGCCGCAGCATCACAAACCACACACAGAGTTTTCAAATCCAGGGACAAACTATCCAGGCGCAGGAGCCTCAGCTGACGGGACCAGGTCAGGTTCCCAACAAGTTGCAGCAGCAGGGCAACGTGGACAGACTGGTATCCAAGGCGGACAAACACGCCGCTTCTGCCATCAAGGCGCAGTTGTCACAGGGACCAGTCGCTCCGGCTCAACCGGCACAGAACCAGCTGCAAATACAGATGCCGAGTGCTATTGCCGCTCTGGGCGGCAACGCTTTTGCAGTCAATCCTCAGGCGACCCCCACTTCGCCCCTGGGACCCAAGTCTCCTGCAAACAACACACAGCAGCTGGCGGGCCAGCTGTTTTCTCCGCTTCCCTCCGTCTCCACGCACGGTGCTGTTCCCATGCTCATGCCTCCCCCACAGCTGCTTCCTGGGCAAATAAACGGAAGTCTTCTCAGTGTGACTGAACAATTGAAACAGCTGGTGGCACAGTCACCTGTCGCTGTGACATCGGCCATGAACAACAAGAAACGTGGCAGTCGAACCCGGCGAGCGAACAGCAGGAACACCGCCACGTCACCTTCAGCTCTCCATGTTCAAAATCATAGTGACGCGACAGCAAAGCACTCGCATCTGACGACGACGACCACTCTCCCGCTGCTCACGGCAAATCTGTCGGAGGGCGGCGGCGTCGGTCTACCGACGGCGGGACTCAAACTGGCGCTGCCGCTGGAGGCGCTGCTGCCGAGCGACGTGAGCTCGGTGCTGACGACAGTAAACGGGACAACTACTCAGGAATCTTCCACAGCAGCAGCAACATCACTACCACCAGCGGCTACACCTCTGAATGCGAAGAGAACCGCACCTCCGACATCCTTGCAAAACCAGACACCGCAAACGAGCGCGTAGCTTGTGGGGCATTTGTGATGAGATGGGTTTCAACGTTGGTTTGTTGCGTCCGAACATTTGGCGCTCGGCACTGTGATGTGTGACCCGTACGAAGCCAATGATTTCCGTGTTTGAGCGAACTGCCGTGTCGAGTCAAGTCTCAATACGTCTCATCTTGCGGTGTTGCTCCTGTTCTGCTTTTTGAACAACATGCTTCCTTCAAACCACACACGCATACACAGTCAAGCAAACGCGATCGGAAGCGAGTGCGATTACTTCCTCGTGGAGTCACTCTCGGCCGCAGCTGTACACAAGCATTGACATTGCATGCCTACAACCTGCAGATTCAACGTTTACACCGTGTCTTAAGAAGAACCATGATGCTCATCGATGGAACCAATCTTAATCGTTTGCTTTTGTGTTTTGCCCCTTTTAGACAATTAGTGAATTGTACATATTCGCAAATGGGCATTTTTACAGTGTTGTGTACTTTTATATTTTGACTGCGAACGACAGCAGCAGAAGACGGACCTCGAAAGCACTGTCAAGTTTTCAGGCTGTTTAGATTCTTGTGGACCGTTCGTAACAGGACATTCGAAACGCGAGAGTGAGAGGATCGACTTCGTCGTTTCTGAGTGTTGTGTGTGATGTTCGTGTGGGACATTTTTCAATCGTGTAGGTCGGTTTGAGATTTCGATGTGAGTGCGACTTGTGGAGGCGCTTTGGACAAATCCGTTCTGAAGAGTGCGATACCGCGCTACTTGTGGAGTGTTGGAGAAAGGTACCGCAGACCTTTTATGTTTTTGTGAATTGAAAATTTTTGTTGGGATTCAGAAAAAATTATTATATTTCGCAGATTCGGCAATATTCATGTCAGCTGAGGGTGGCTGGCGTGATTCAGTTGACAATGTGATCATGACACTTTCGCGTCCGGAGAAAACTAAATTGAAAGTTGTGATGGTTTTCTGCTGTGAGGGTTTTGAAGCTTGCTGTCGGCTCGATTGTGCTGTGCGATCCGTTGTTGTAGTCTTTTTTGTTTTTTGTCAGAAAAGTCGCTGAGTTCAGGGTTTGGGTTTCCTTCTTGCAGACTTCCAGTGCACTTCTGCCAGCAGCAGTGACCTGTACATGGTGTAAATATTCCTCCTCTTAGAAAAGTCAGGATCGTGTGCGAACGTGCAGGACTTTCATTTTCTTTTCAAGATGTATGTGGTGCTACTTCTAGGAACACACATTGATACGTTGGACTTGAAGAGTCGGGTGAAGAAACCAAGCGTGGAAATTTGTGTGACCACAATGTGGCTTTGAATGCAAATGTTGCTTCTTTGGTTGGCTTGTGTGTTGTCCTTCCCACAAAGGCTCCTGGGGAATATTTGCAGGTCATTTCTCGAAAAGATCTTTTGTGTCGCGACAAGAGTTTCTTTGATGTGGTGGACCAAAAGTTATGAAGCGGACGTCTTCTCTACTTAATATGAATCGGCCCAAGACTTGTGTATTTATTTTGCTGAGAATGTTGTACAAATGAGGTTCGCTAATTTATTGTTTGTGTAGTTTCGGTGGAAATGGTTTGTCACCGTCGTGACAGTTGTTGTTGATCTCAGTTGTGCTCGAAATACGCCCCCGGGGACAAAAACTAAATTAAGACGTATGAAAAATCATATCAACGTAATTATTATATTGTTGTTATTGTTGGTTTGTTTGAATCATTTTGTTGTGCACGCACCTCATTGCATGAAATTCTTAAAGAGAAAAGTACAAATCCTGAGCAACAAGACGTTTTTGTATGCGATTCAGCCATGGAAGAATACAAGAGTACTGTACAAAATTTCCTTGCGTGGGAGTTCTTGCTCTATTTTCGATTTTGTTTTCCGAAAAAGCGTCATGGCCTATTGAAACAGATCTATGTAAGAGCAAAACAACGGAACAATCTACTCGTATCTTGGGTAGCGGTGAGAGACGGACTTCGTGGAACAGCAATGTGTTCATCGCAATGACAACATTTCAGAAACCGGAATAATTTCTCAACAAAGGAAACTATCATCTGTCTCGTTCGTAGTCAGCAGAACTCTCAACCCCCAACATGACACAGGTCTCTCTTCGCTGAGGCTTCCTCAGTGCCAGCGACCTTGAACCAAGAAAACTGCGAAGCTGAACACTTTTATCACAGACACTTCGTTCTCACTTCCCAAACTGCAAGTTCACTTTCTGGCTCCATGTGTGGTGGTTGAACTGCGGCGAAATGCAGTCAGTGTGTCTTGTAGAAAATTTCCAACGCGTGAAGGTTCCAACCGGGAGTCGAGATACTTTGAGGTTCGACAGGTGTGAATGAAACTGATGAAGCATAGACACGAGGCCCGGATCACAGTTCAGTTCAAAGTCACCACTTCCCCTAGCTGCGGTAGGTGAGACTGAAGCCTTGGGCCCCGCTAGTTGCGTTGAAGTTTCCATTTGTGGCGAACTTGACCCAGAGTTCTGGACCAGTGGTAGTGTAATCAGCTGGGCGATCCTGCAAACAGTCAGTCACAGTGCACGCTCCTTTGCCACAAATTGAAACAAGAAGCAGTGCGTGAGGCAACTGCGAGTGCGATGTCCAAGGGGCGCGCCCACTGGGACGCGACGCGATGTGACATGTACCGGTATGCGGGACAGGGGATACCCTGGTCGAAATGCCATGCACAAATTTTGGCTTCAACCACTCAAGGGACAGCACATGCACAAGCAACAACCTCTCAGTGCACACGTCCATACATGGAACAGTTCTGTCACAGCTACTGTTTTCCAGCGTGACGCAAAACGTAGACACAACGCAGACACAGAAGTCTGGTCCAGGACTTGGTGAATGCTCACCGTGCCGCAGTAGCGCCCGACCAGCGGCGCCACCTGCGAGGCGCCGTTCCGCACCTCCACGTACGTCACGTCACACGTCGCACCGGACGCGGGACCCAGGTTGAACGTGGGGAATGTGAGATGCACGAACCTCCGCGCAGGAACCTGAAACAATGGGAAGAATTCGAGCACTTGGATTACCACCATTGTTCTCAAGAAGTGTATGTGTGTGTGTGTGTGTGTGTGTGTGTGTGTGTGTGTGTTCGTTGACGCACATGAGAACATTTTTCTGCCAACTTGATCGTTCTTTTTGTTTTCACCCGTCAGTCAACACACGTGCGTGTGAAGAGTTGACTTGGCACGCATCGTTTGCAGCTGTTTGAGTCTTTCTGACAGATACATGTTTCACAGCATGTCACCTGGATGCGCCAGACACACGTGGCTGGTTGGTCGGGTGGCGGTCGGGGGAAACCTGGACTCGTGAAGCTGCCGTTCACTGCAGTCAAATTTCCACCACAGCCTGAAATGCAACGAAATTGGCACCTCGCAACCTGAGCCTGGATGACGCATTCTGAACTGGAACGTGAACCTGGTCCGAAACCAAGTGGCACCAAGGACCTTGCACTTGCTTGGAACTCGCAAGATCTCAACATTTGCAAAGCACAAAAAGCACCATGGACTCAAAAGAAACCAAACATCGAAATTAGAGCCTCGAGTCTTGCAGGACAGTGGACATAGCAGAACGTGACGAACCACTCTGGTGGGTCCAGACGGACTTGCAGCCAAGAGCTTCACCTTTTTTGAGTCAGAGGCACAGTATGTTTGCTCTTGCTTCGCCAATTTTGGTTTGGAGCAAGCCACCACAGTCCCAACCCTGGTCCCATCCCTACACTCTAACTCCAGCTGTGCGTGAACCTTGTGTGCGTCACTACCTTCTGGGGAGGCAAGGAACGTGATGTCGAAGCCGGTGTGCTGCACAGAGGAGTCGGTGGCGAAGACGAGCTCTGCCGAGTTGGTGTCCAGGAAGATCGGAGCGGGGATCGTCGAGCCGCACAGCGTCGCCATCACGTCCGTCGCGTTGTCCGTCCCGTTCAGAACCTGCATCAGAACGGACAACCACGAGTCGGGGGGGGATTCAGTCAGGCCGTTTTCAAATGCGATTCTTCCAACTGCGAATGCGCTCTTCGCCCTGAATGAGTCAAAAACATGGTACATCTCACCTGCAGATAGTCATACTGGCAATTCTCGTGCGGCTCAATGAAGAAGTGAGTGAAGTAGAGCTGGAGCCTGGACTCGGCGGGCGCCGAGATGTTGATGTAGCAGAGAGCGTTTTGCGGGTAGAGACTCGGCCAGCCCGGAGACACGACCCGCCCACTCCCGCCCGTGTACGTCCGGTTACAAGCTGCAACAGGGGAGAATGAAAGGTCTTGGGCTCATTCTTCTTTGTTCATAGAATGAGTTCAGCAGCACGGAGCCTGCCTCAACATCAATTTCAAATTGTGGGCGAAAACGTTACACACAGGCGATTTTGTATTGAAGCGCAAAGCCTTTGCCGCTTCCAGATTGGTCGGTCACGAAGTTCAGGTTGACCCTCTTTCCCAGCGACGTGAAGGAAGCCGGCAGGCTCGAACCGCAGTAGTGTTCGGACTGACCCCGGTCACCCTGCAACGAAACAATTCTCAGCACGCTCTGAAGCTGCTTGCGAGGAACAAGACATTTGAGGGAATTAGTGCCGACAAGTGTAAGTTCCAGAGTTTGAGCCCCAGTCAGCTGTCTTGTTTTGGATTGGTGAGGCACCAGGTGATTAGGATTGACAAGCCACACGCAAGAACCAAGAAACTGGAGAATGCAAGGACGACAGGGACGAAACGAATTGCACACGCAATGTAGATTTCACTCAGCACGACTTTGTACTCACGAGAGGGGCGTCTATGAGCTGCAGATAGTCGCGCTCACAGTTGGCGCTGAGCTGCAGGTCCAGATCGGTGATCTGCACCAGGACGTGTTCGTTTTCCGGCGCCTCGAGGGTCCAGCGGCAGCGCGCGTCCGCCGGGTACGGTTCCGTCGGGTAGGACGGAGACACCACCTGCTGCCACGCGTCCGTAGCAGCGCGCCCACCGCCGCACATGGCTGAGAATTAAATGTGTGCAGACCTTTCAATGGAAAGTCGAATGTGCACGCAGCTGGTCACAAGAGTCCGGAACGGCTGGTTCGAGCCACGCGACGGAGTGTGGAGCCTTCGTGATCGCTTTCACACAATTTGCTGCCAAACAAAAAAGATCTATCAGAGAGTTGTCTTGCAAATTTATCAGTGTTTTGCTGTTCAAAGGTTCGCGCTGATACCCAGCTCGGTTCACGCGGCGCTCACCGTCCTGCGCAGTGAAGGAGGCGTTGAAGCCGGCGCCCTCGAGGGCGTCGTCGCTGAAGAAGCGGACGAAGAGCGTGTTGGACGAGGCGGTGAAGCGGCCGGGCGGGACCGCGCCGCAGTAGCGCCCAACCAGCTCCGAGTCCGGGAAAAACCCGTCTCGCACCTGCAGAAAGAACAGAGGAGATGTGAAGCGGAAACCTATCTGCAAAAGCCAGAACAAGTTTCGAAATTTGGCACGTTTGAGAGAAAGGAAATCAGACGGACACAGAGAACCTCTTGGAGGCAGTGTTTATGTGCACCTCAATGAAGTCGTAGTTGCACTCGGCAGCCTGTTCAATGTCCAGGGTGTGGAAGGTGAGCGTGACGACCTGGCCCTCGGGCACGAGGATCTGCCACGGACAGTCGAGGTTCGGCTCATAGCGCCCGTTGCCGCTGCCGTCGATAGAGCTGAAGGAGCCCGAGGAGGCGTTGAGCAGCCCGCCGCAGCCCTGCAGCTCACCTGCGGGTTACGCACGCAACTCTGCATGTAGGTCCTCGATTTGCAACGTATCATAGCAATGAAGAGCAAAGGATAGGAAAAGCCAGAACAACGCGTGAGTACCTCCGGACCCTGCTGGGAGCAGCTTGGTCACCGGCAACTTGAAATTTGAGGCGACTGGGAGCTTTATTTCATTTCTGATGTTCGTAATCGGCACGCTTCATCATCAACAGTTTACCAAATGCCTCCAGAACCAAGATCCAGGTCATTCTACACCGTTTTGCAAACAATGCAGGAGCAGACAAGTCTGTCGAGCGACCTCAGACACTGAGAGACTCAGACGTGCTGCGTTACCGAAGGTCGTCCTGTACGAGGCGGTGAATCCCTCCTGCTGCACCGACCCGTCCGACACGAAGTTGACGAGCAGCGAGTTGGAGCGCGTCTTGATGGTGAGCGGCGGCCGCGTCCCGCAGAAGCGCCCGATGAGCGGGGCGTACAAGTCTTCGCCATCGTACACGGCGACCCAGTCGTACACACAGCGAGCGTGCGCCTCCAGGCTGAACGCGTTGAACCTGCGGCGTCGGGAACATTTCGTGTTGTTCAAGAAAGACTTTCACGTCGTTTGGAAAACAATGACGCTCCTGTTATCAGTGCCGTGGTGTGCAGTGCAATTCAAAGCTGGCGACAGACAACTGTCATCTGGAAATTGGTGCTCCAGCAAAAGCACGCGACGCCCCTTTGGCAGTGTGAGCCGTCCTCACTTGAGCTCGACGGCGCGGTCTTCGGCCACCGTGATGTGCCACGTGCAGTTGGCGTTTCTGTGGTATCGGGGTCTCGTTGGCGTCTCGATCACTCCCGTCGGTTCAGTGAACACTCCCCCACACTCTGCGTGCAGAATGCAAGGGTATTGAAAAAGGGGAAAATCACGGTGTTCCTTGATCATTGCAATATTTCAGTTTTGACCAATTCACGACTCGCTCGTAGTTCCAACAGTGGAAACGCAGAAGAGGGTGTCTCACGCGAGGTGATGTAGTCTGCGATCCAGCCCTTGTCTGTGACGATGTAGTCGGTGTGGAACTCAATGTACATCGATCCCAGGGAACTCATCGCCTGCAAAGTTGAAGCACATCACACGATGACCACGTCCAGAGAGATTTTTGAACCAGATTCTTTTTCCTTGGGGAGTGGGGATCATGGACCCGCCCACTGCACCAATTCTACAACGACACACAAAATGCTGGATCCAACAAGCACACACAATCTATGACCTGCGTGTCTCTGCGAATATTCGAAAGGCTATCGTCAGGTGACACGAATTCCCTTCAAATCGGGAGTTGACGGTCAGGCCGTGAGTAAGACGACTCTCACCTGCGGCGCGGTGAGTCCGCAGAACTTGCCGAGCGATCGCGCCGAGGAGTCGTTCCCCTCGAACACCTCCACCCAGTCGTAGGCGCACAGGTAGCCGTCTGCATGCAGGGGACACGGCAACATCAACCGAGCGTCTTTGTGACGCACTCCTGTGCGATTTGTTCTTGTTTCCCGTGCACCAACAATGGGCAACGCTCGGTTGCAGGTTGTTCCACTCAAGAGGCAGAAGTTCTGACCGGTCTCTTGGAGCTCTGCGCTTGACTCGAATGCTTGCTTTTGTCGTTTTGGAGAATGACTTGAGCATCATGCAACACCGAAGCAGAAATCAAACGGGGTTCTGATGTCATGCATTTTGTTGAAACAATGTCCTGTTGCATCTTTCAGTGAAAGACTTACAGCTCTCCAGCGTGGGTTAGTAGCATCTAATGCATTTCTCTGAAGTTCATCTAAAATGAAAATGAATTGGTGGTTTGTCAAACAGTCAAGGTGAGCCGACATTTTAGGAATAGCTTGTCGCCTGCATGGACAAATGTCAACACGTGTTGCACCAGAACTGGATCCGACGCTTTGGTTGTGGCTGATCAATCTGCAAACGTGGAGGAAGCTTCCTGCATGCACGCGAAACCTGATTTCTGGGTTCTTATGATTTCCGCAAATTTTCAGAAACAGAGGAAAGTGTAGAGCCTTCACTGGTGTTCAATTGATTTCTTACAAAAAACCCTGATTGAAATTTTTTGAGATTCAATTTGACTGTGAGTCCAAGTGAACGTGTTTGTTTCTCACTGAAGGTGGTCCACGGATGCGAAGTGTTCGGCAAGAAGTAATCCCAGACCCATTGCTCTATTGCTACAAACATGGGAAAACATTTTGGCTGTTGGAAGACGGTTGGCAACACACATAAGCATCTGCGGACTGAGCGTTCTTTCTCTGGTCTCTCTGGGATCAAGCTTATTCAGCACTGGAAACACAACAACCCTTGGTTGCTTCGTGGGCAAGAACGCACAGTGTCGCTTGCGCCACAAAGCTTTGCTTGGGTCAGTGCCTGCTCAACGACACCAGAAAACAAAGCGAAGATGAGGGTAGAACAGGGCGAGGGTGGGCAGGGAAGGTAGGGAATACAGACCATTGCAAATTCTACCGTCTCATGCCAAAACCCAAGTGTCTGCACGTTACCCTTGTCGCCTCGGGTAGTGTTGGAGGGGGCGGGCAGGGAGTAGTTGGCGGCGCTGCTGGGCGGACGCCCCCCACGCACACCTTCAATTCCGAAGTGCTGCGGGCGGAAGGTGAGGGTGATGAAGTGCTCGGGATCGCCCGTGATGAGGTACGAGCAGTTGAGAAAGTTGTCGTAGTTGCCGGGGTAACCAGGTGAGATGACTGTGCCGGTCGGAGCCGTGAACTGCGACCCACAGGCTGGAAGGACAGAAAGATCATGGACTGTTATTGGCTTTGTCTGATGACATCGCCAGCGAGATTTTATTGGAACTTTTGTCACATTGACAACCCACACATCCACGCATGCAGACAAACAACAGTCCTTCCACAAAGAACCAACATCGTTTTGACCTTGAACCAAGATCTTGCTCGTCAGTCAGCAAGCAACAGAAACTCGAGATGTTGAACTCACACGCAGAGAAGGTGGCGGCGAAGCCGTTGTAGTTGTTCTGGGCGTCGGAGCGGAAGGTGACGAACATGCTGCTCGAGTCGGAGCGCAGCGGCGCCGCCGGAAACGTGTTGCCGCAGAAGCGACCGAGGGGCAGCGTCCCGTCCAGCGTGTTGCTCACCTGGAAGAGACGAGGTGTGCGAGACAAGTCGGTGTGTGTCGTCACAATCCGTGTGTTCATTGCGGCGACTTCGCCCAATCTCGAACCCAGGGGAGCAGTCGCTCGAACTACACCGGCGGCTAGCCGCACACGTAAATGGAACACGCCCAATGAACACAAAGATGTGTTGATTCCCTTTCAGGGAGACACGAAGGCAATTGGCCGTTTTTCTCCAAAAACGCAAGTGTTTGTTGCGAATGGAAAGACTTTGGAACCAGGATTTTGATTTTTCAAGCGAATGACGACAGAACGCAGTGCAGACGTTCTGAAATTCGCAAGGGTTGAGGATCTGTTGAAGCTTCCGTGCGTCAGGGACACGTACGAACGTACCTCCACAAAGTCGCCTGTGCAGGGTTCCTGGATCTCCAGTTCAAACGGGGCAACGAACTGCAAGTCGACGTGGTAACCCGGGGTGACGTTTATCTCCCAGACGCACTCGGTGTTGCTGGGATACCGTGCCGGGTGGTTGGGAGACTGGATGACTCCGGACTGCGCGTGAAGGTTTCCACCACAATCTGTGGTCGTAAAAACTTGGTCAACCATTGGAACAAACAACTGGTCTCCATTCAACGGGTCGTTGGTGTTGGAGCAGTGAAGATTGTCCTGGTTCGAATGTTGCTTGCACAGGCAGGCTTGTGTTTAGCCCGTGTGTTCGCACCCAGGTGAAAATAATTCAACAGACAATTCTGCAACAAGAACGAGCCTTGCGTCTCCCTGCTGTACTCGATGAGGAAGCCTCGCGCGGACGAGCTGCTGTCCGTGTGGAACTCCAGCCGAATCACGTTACTCTGCGACTTGAAATCTGAAAGGCAACGCAAATTTTGTCAGGGTGCTGTTTGTAGGAATGCTGTGCAGAAATCCTGAAGTCAGACATCCAAAATGGCAGAGCTTTTTCTTTCATTGTTTGTTTGGTGAAAGAAGGGAATGGCGCCTCACTGGTGGGTCCGCTGTTGCCGCAGAACTTGCCGGCGCTGGGGGACGAAGGCGTGTTGCCGTTGTAGACCTCGAGGTAATCGAACATGCACTTGTCGTGTTCCTCCAGCTCGAACACCACGCTCCGCAGCTAGGGAACCAACAGAGGTGATCCGATGCTGTTGCTTCGATTGAAAACAGCGACGTCAGATTTTCCTCACATGAAGAGTGCGTAATTTCAATTGCCAGTCCCAATGTGAGGCAAATACACTTGACTGATGTACGTAAAGATTTGGCGATCATTTTCAGTTGGAATTGGCCTGTTGGTCTCTCACCGCGATGCTGGACCCAGGTTCTGCGATGATGACCCAGGCGCAGCTCTCGTCGTGGTTGTAGTTGTTCGGATAGTTCGGGCTCGAGATGGTCGCGTTCGACTCGGCGGCAAAAACTCCTCCACACGCTGAAAGTTCGCAGTTCAAAAAGCCTTACGAACATGAGCCTGTCTTCGCAGGTTCAGGAATCTGAACAAAGATGAATCATTTCTTTGTGTGCAGGAACACTTCAGTGTCTCTCACTTCCAATCCCAAACAAAACAGTCTTGAGCTAACCGGGGCGTCGAACGTAACAGTTGAACCAAACAACACGCGGTCAAGAAACAGCGAGAGACCGACAGTTCTACGCCCCACACGAAGTGCTCACTCACCGGCGACGTTGTACTGGAGGAGGAAGCCTCGGTCGGTGACGAGGATGTCGGACACGAACACGACCTGGACGCGCGGACTCGCCGTCACGATCGGCGCCGGCAGCGAGTCGTTGCCGCAGTAGCGCTCGAACCACGACGTGTCCTCGTCGCCCCAATCTAAGCAGTGCGAAGTAGTCTCCATGACTTCAGCAGGCCAGCAACGTGTTTCTTCACCTCAGGATCCTACAATCCTTTTTGGAATCTTGTCTGTCTGCAGGCGCATTTCTTCAATGACATCAACTCTTTCCTTCAAAGCTTCTGCTAACCTTTCAAGACAAGACAAGACAAGACACGACAGATTCCTGTCCAAAAAACCTTGTCCATGCAGAGACCTTGCCTGCCGAAACGTCTTCCGTTCTTGGCACGTGGATCACTATTATTTCTGATTGTGTATCCTGTATGTGATGTCTGTGTCTGTGCGCGATGTGTTGGGTGTCTCACCGGCGTTGATGCGGACGTAGTCCCACCGACACTCGCCATGCCGCTCGATAGAGAGGTCCAGGAAGCGCAGACTGATACTGGCGTCCTGCAGTGTGCGCAGACGCAGATTCCAGATGCACTGCTCGTTGTCAACGTAGCTGTCGTTCAGGAAACCATCGTTGACGTAGCCAGGAGACGAGATGGTTCCGTTGTCACCGACGTCAAGTTCCCGACTGAAGCCGCATTCTAAAAACATCAACATGGGCGGCAGTCAAGTACAAAGATTCTTGGGGTGGTTGTAGCAAATTTCTGAATTTTATTCCAGAGCACAAGCGCGAAGTTGCAGCACTACTCACTCGTGGGGTTGTTCGAGTTGTACGAAGCGGAGAATCCGCGGCCGCTTCGAGAGAAGTCGGAGTAGAATCGGACGCGCATGGTGTTTCCGGACGATTGGAGTCGCGGCGGCAGGGTGGCGCCGCAGAAGCGCCCGAGCGCCGGAGAGATGTCCAGCACGCCGTTGTACACCTGCAGTGTGGGGAGGGAAGTGTGCGAGGCGCTTCCAACAAGAAAAAGTCTGATATTCCCGTGATAATTCACAACGTCGTTGTAGATGATGAGATGATGATTGGAAGAAACCCAGAAGTAAACCAAGCCGACACCAGGGAAACATGTGCAGTAGCAGTTGTTATCTAGCCAAGTGTTTCGTGTTTCTCCATGGAAACGAGAACTGCTGGTCCAGAATTTGTCCTTTTGAATGAGATGGTTCCCGCAAACCAAAACGAGTTTTGACTGAAGGCACCTCTGGCACTTGTGACTTCTCCACTCACGGTGACGCTGTCATATCTGCAGCGGTCGGACTGTTCGAGGTCGAAGTCGCTGAACTCGAGCGTGACGCTGCGGCCGGGCGGCGCCGTGATGTCCCAGACGCACTGCCGGCGGTGCGTGTAGTGGCGCGGGTACAGCGGCGACGTGAGCGTGCCGTGCGGCGTCGTCAACTCGCCTCCGCACTCTGCAACGCAGCGCAACGACACAGCGTATCGCGACGAAATCAGAGGAACCCGCTGCTTATGGGTTCGAACTTTGTAACACGAAGTGCAAAGTCGTCATGAGTCTCTGGTGCTGGTCCCAAAATTTTGGAAAACATTGTGTTGTACGATGCTCAGTGGCGATCAAAAGTGAGAACCCTCAGCTCACGTCCACGTTCAGCGCCAGAGCTGTCGTGTGAGAGAGGGACAACGAACTCAGGTCTGCACAGCTGCCGCCGTGAGAATTGTTTGAAGTCGCTCCGGTTCAAATGCCACAAACTTGGTGTTCATTTGTGAAAGATTCGTTTTGTTCAGGGTTACGCGACCCACCTACTGCGGAAACTCGGTTGTCTTCGTACCTTCCAGGCTGGATGTGTACGACAGTTGGAACCCTCGCCTCGTGGTCTCCTGGTCGCTGACAAACCGCACGTGGGCGTAGCTGTCCGACGTGTCTATCGGTGACGGAAGCGTGCTCCCGCACACTTTGGCCAGCAAGGGACCTGTAGGTACCAATATTCATACAGACGTTTTGCGTTCCTTGTTCGCCCCACTTGTTCACGCAGCGGCCTCATGAAAAGACAACATGCAGGCAACATACGATGTGGAGACATTGATTTCTCGTGTTACGAGTCCCGCGGTGTACAACCACACGACAATTCCCTGGCCATACCCGTGGCGTTCAAGTCCCTGATCTCAATGTAGTCGGAGGAGCAGTTGGTCGAACTCTGGACGTCCAGTGAGTCGAAGGTCAGCGTGAGATAGTGACCCCTGAGGCCGCGCAGCGTCCATTCACAATCCTCGTTGTTTTCGTAGTTGTTCGGGTAGTTGTGGCTGGCGATGACTCCGGTCTGGCCCGAGTAGTATCCACCACAGGCAGCTGTGCGGACCATGTGTTTTGTTAGGTGACCTCACACAACCGAAACAACTTCTGTCTTACCATCTTAAAAGTTGGCCAATTGCGTCCTGAGGTGAGAAGTTCGTTTGACAGTCGGCTGCCAGGAAAATGAGCAGAAACAGAACAGGCAAGATTCTCAACAAGATTCCAAATGCTCTTCTGGACACATGTTGCTTTACACTTGTTGGAGGTTTTCTCACCGAGAGAGTACTTGACCCTGAATCCGCGCAGCTCGCCCCCGTGACTCGAGTCGGAGCGGAACCGGATGTACAGCAGCTTCCCCGTCGACTTCCGGGAGGACGGCATCGCGCTGCCGCAGAAGCGCCCGAGCAGCGGCGCGTGCGCGGTGCCGCCATCCCGCACCTCCAGGTAGTCGTAGACACACCTGTGGGCAAGGGCACGTTTGATTGGCTGGTCGAAATCAATGCACGATTACAATCTGGTGTCACTGTGTCGTGAGTTGCGAGTTCAGTTGAAACTGACATGTAGTGTTGCATCTGGAAACATTTGTGGTGCGAAATGTGGATGTAGCACGTACTACCACAGGTCAAACTCTTGCTTCCGTTGGCTGGTTGTTTTCACGGACTTTTTGGATCCAACAATGGAGAATCAACAAGAAGCAGTGCTCAAGGCAACTGCAGTGCGAAGTCCCTTGCAGCGTTGGTAATGTCATCAATTCTTCCTTGTTCATCAATTCTTCCTTGTCCTCCTTGCCTTCCACCAGTC
>JAAUXT010093883.1_pt1 | contig 25490 bp, 24 predicted proteins | sample 7278171 | NCBI WGS metagenome assembly JAAUXT01 (sample SAMN14350112, study PRJNA611818) | marine sediment metagenome | isolation source: surface marine sediment (1.8m) | place: French Polynesia: Moorea | collected 2018-08
GGACATTTCATCCACCTTGCCATATACAGCACTACCACATGGTGCTTGCCCTAAAGGGACTTCGCACAATCAGAGCTGCTCACGTGGTATGAAGACTCGGTGTCTCACCTCACGAAGTCGGGCGCCACGTCACGAAATCACCCATGAAACAAAGCTGCAGTTGACTGTGAAACCAACCAAACTAATTTTGTGCTTTTGTTTCTGTTTCTATTTTGCCCTCCTCTGCTGCTGCCATGGAAACCGGGTATAAACAGTGTAATCTCGAGAGAATGTGTTGCTCCGGGTGCGGTCAAAAGCACACAAGCAGTTTTGCCCGTCTGAGAAAGTTGCACGAGAATCAGACAGTGCCAAAAATTCAAAATCTGAGTTGTGCACGAGAAAGTGAGATGCAAGTTGTGACCAGAAAATTTGGTGTCAGAAAGTTTGTGGGGACTAGATAGGCGAGAAACAAATCATTCAGCAAGTGTCATGAAGTTTCTATGGTGCTACAAGAAAACCATACAACAGAATGGGCCGAGGGTCAGGCACACAAGGGTAGTGGTGGTTGCACAGTGAGGAGAGTTAGTTTTGTGACAAGGTTGAGAAGTTTTGCTTTAGGTTGTGTTGTCACTGGCTGACAACTGTTATTCACCTGACAAGTGTAGTAAGACCAGGTTCCTTCAGTGTGAGGACCTTGTCTCTCAGGTGCAGTCTGTTTTTCACTTCTCAATGACTTGACGTTAGTCAGGGAGCACCGTGTCTGTTCCGGTGGTTCAGTCACGCACTGTAGCGTCACAACTTGCGCAACGTGAAACATTGAAACGCAGCACATTCCCTCTTCGTTTTCTCTTCAGTGTTGTGAAGTTGATAGCGGGAACAAAGCAATACATATCTGTTGTGAATGACTGTATACTCTGTCTCTGTTGAACGGTGAGGGTTGCAGGCAACGAGGGACCAAGTTTTGTCGCTGAAAACGTCAGGTAGAGCCATAGAATTGGGCAGTAGAGTCGCTAGAACCCGTGTTCACGGCACATGTGATGTGTGGCACACCAAGGGTGGGCGTCGGCGTCAACTTTCACCGTTCAGCAGAGGCTTTTCTCTCCGTGTAAATATTTCTCATTTCAATTGTGCACTTTGAGATTCTACTGTGTTGATGTATGTTAGCTTTTCTGTGCACCACCAGTGTCGCACATTTCTAAGGTACCTTGTGTGCGCTTTCCAAAGAAGCGTTCCGGTAGGTCCGTGGTAGATTCTAGGTCCATAGGTCTGTTAGATTATAGAGTTGAGCTCGAGTAACTTGGGGACACGCCTCAATTTTCATTCCGTCTACTCAAGTTAGGTTCCGTGTCATGAGATCGCGTCTGCAGGTCTTTTTGCAGTTCGGAAGTAGGGTTTGGTTCAGAAGGCGTGTTGGATGCGTTTGACTCAATGGAAACAAAGGAGATGTGCTGAGGCACTGTGGCCAGGTTTGCACAGGAAGTCCACAGGTGCTGGGTCAACTGCAGCGCAGGTCCCATTAACTGCGGGACATGGGCACAATGCACGACACATCTTGTGGGAAGCCAGCCCGTTGTCTTGCGTCGCGAAGATGATGTCGGAGATCACGAGCAGTTGCGCGCTGCTGCGGTGGCGTCTGTTTGGTCCAGTTTCGGGACAGTTGCAGTTCCTTGGGTCATATTCCTCAGCCATAACCTGATCCCCATCGTGTACGTCAGGTGAAACGGACACGACACGGATATAGATCTTAGCAACGTCTGAAACTTCTACTGCCGCAGTCCGCGGACTGTGTCTTCGGTGCATCCACCTCACTGTGATCGTCGTCTATTGGTGTCTATCTGACGTATCTGCTTCAAAACCGTCGATTTTCAATCAAGATGTTCGCTTTTCAATCCTTTGTAATCTGTTGAGAGAAATTACATTCTAAAGGCCTCGTAGCATGACAGGTGTAGATCTGTAGCTTTAGTGGATTGGACGAAGGTTTTTCAATGTTTTGAATTCTTCCCTTGGAAGTCGAGTTGGGCTTTCTTGGTGTGTGTGTGTGTGTGTGTGTGTGTGTGCGTGCGTGCGTGCGTGCGTGCGTGCGTGTTGGCGTTTTGTGAGAGGCCTTTTGCCGTCAGTGATCAGTGATGGGCCCTGAGGGCAATGTTTCTGAGGAATAGGAAAGTGAAAACTGATAAAGCTGCGTGTGAAGTTGAGCGTGTGATTCTTATTGGCCAGATGCAAGTACAGTCAGCATGACGCATCACGTGGCCTGATGACGTCATTGACGTCAATGTTGCAAATGACGTCTGTGTCTGCGTCTCTTATGCCTTGGGTTGTTGTGGAGACCAACCACGTGACGCACCTCGTGATGGTGTCACGTGACAAGGGTTTATTGTTTCGTCGCAATCATCAGTTCAAATAAATTTTCCAGTGATTTGATCATGGTGAATTGGATGTTGAGAGAAAAGCACAAAGAGCGAGAGAAGGAATTGTTTCTGCAACTTCAGTCATGTTTCCAGTCAAATTTCATTCATTGTGTGAAATTTCCAGTTGTGAAGTTGCAGGGACCGCTGAAATGTGTTGTGAGATTTCGAAGCTGATGTCAGGAGGACCGAATCGGTCGTTGGACATGAGATTCGAAACGTTGTTGTGAACTTTTTCCATCCTCTGTAGCAATCATCTATTGTTATGCATTGTACGTACACCTGTTCATGCCTTTTCCACTTATTACGAATCGCTACACAACCACGTAGTTTTAGTCGCCAGGGGCTTGTAGATAAAAAGTAGCAATCAAAACGTCCCAAGTCGACGCCAAAAAAATTCCAATTCTGGTGGTGGTTAGGACAGTTGAATTTTCCCAACATGTATCGTTGTCATTCGAGGCAACATCCCATAAGAAAACGAACCCGTGTATTGCGGATCGTTGTATTTTGCTTCCAAGCATTCGGCGAGTATAGGCACGTACCAGGAGGAAATCAGCAGCCAGTTGCAGCAGGTCTTCCACTCTCGGATACCAGTCGTGGGGCACAAAATTGGTGGAAACTTGACGGCACGGACCTGAATCATTGGCGTGCAGACACACGAACTTCAGAACAAACTCGCACCGGAAGAAAGTGAGATTCAAAATCGAAGGAGGATTCAGCAGACAGGGAAAAGCGGTGCATCACTTGTCGAAGGAGAGAGACGCGGTCCTGGTCAAGACGATGTGTCTCCGAAGTCAGGGCTTTGTCGCCAACAGAAGAAGAGACAGCTTCAAACAGCAAGACAGAAATGTGAACAAGTCGACTTGGCCAGACCCACGTTTCTTTGTGGGGAAAAAACTACGCGCGACATGCAGAAGGTTCCAATTGGTCGCCCGAGACTTCAGTCCAAGTCTCTGAATTCTCTGTCAGACGAAGAATGTGGATCAAAACGCAGTTGCCTTCGTTGTCGGAGGAGCACGATTCTCTACGCACAAGCAGGAATCGAACAAACTCCGAAGCTTTCCAGTGTCCCGTCACCAATGGTTGTGTGCTTGTTAAGTAGTCTTACCTCCAAAAGGAACATTTTCACTTTTATGACAAAAGTATGATCTTGTTATGAATAAAGGACAAAATGAACATCCGAGTCGGGGAAACTTGTATCGGGTTGAGGAACTTTGTAAGACGTCACTTCTGTGTCAATCGCGAAACATTTGGCATCACTTCCAATCCATTGTTGCACCAGGAATGCGTTCGGCTTGCTCTGATTTCCCCTCAACAACAGAATTTATTCAGTTTTGAAAACTTTTTGCTCAGTTTGCACCGTCATGGTTTGGGCTTCTGTTTCAGTTCACCAGCTGAAAGTTTGAAACCCTGTTTCCATGCACGTTTCTTTGTGCACCAGTTCTGCCCCTTCGTCATGATCTGTGACGAAACCCACGTCGTTAAAAAAATGCAATCGAAGTTTCGCTTGTTTTGTAGCTCAGTGCGGTTTGTGATGCAGGATTGTGATGTGATGATCACTTTGTTCACCCAACAAGGCGCGTTTGCAGTTTGATCCCATCACGTGATCAGAGAAGCGTGGTTCTGTTGCCTCTAACCGCATCCTTGTCATGATTGGATGATTGACACGATTTTCTCTGCCAATCAAGTAAGTTTTGCATTTCAATTCTTCACTAACTCGACTAATTTGCGAACCGATGAGAATTGTACCTGAACTGGAGTTATTTGCATGCTGTGATTGAAACTTGTTGATCGCTGAAATGACAGCCCTGAAGATGTTTGGCTCTTCCACGAACGGAAAATTTTGACGAACAAGGGCACGAGCCCCACGAAGATCATCGTCAGACATGATTTTCTCAATGTGTGCTTCGTCGTTTCAGTTGCCATCGCGACGGACCCGATGAAGGCTCAGTAAGGAACGACTCGGGAAGGCGTAGAGAAGAGGTGATGCCCCCTACCGGCTGAACCGCGCACCACACGACCGACCGACCGACTGACCCCAAGTTGACCTCCGTTTGACCTTGACCTGCGACCTGGTTTTCATCCACCGACGAAAGAGAAACAGACCGACCGACCACGTTTACTAGTCCAAGTTGTATTGTGTGTAAATACACGAGAGGTGTGTCTCACGTGAGAATCTGACAGAAGAGAAAGGACCACAAACGCTTTTGTTTCCCATAGCAACGCGTCTCCCGGGTTTCTTAGGCAACGACGCCCTTAGCGACGAGCCTTCCCCAGCAACGAAGAGTTAGTTGAAGTCGTTTGTTTTGTTTTTGGTGTAATTGTTGAAGCGAAAAGAATCAATGGAGCATAAATTGTCACAGTTGAATCTGTCTTTCGTATTTGTGTAGATATTTCTGACAGTAGATTGATTTTTGTCTTTTTCATGTGAAAAAGGAACAAGTCTTTCAATGTTGCAAATCAATCATGTTCATGTTGACATGTTGTATATTGGTTGGTCCCCTGTTAAGGCGTTTACAAACTTGTTAAAATGGTGGTTATTTCTTAAATTGTTGCGCAGTCAACGGAAGTCAAGGTCTTGTGAAAGGAGGTGACTCTAAGGGATGAATCTTACTGTAGGAAACTCAAAGAACATGAGGCGAATGTCCGAAGGTAAAAAGTGATAAAAGTGATGAAGCTGTGAGTGAGAAGCAGTAAACAACTTATACTCCAAACACTACGACCTTGAAAAGTTGCTGACGTAGTTTTAGTGGGTCAATGAAGAACTCATGGAGTTGTGCATATCAAACTGAAAAACAAAAGGACACAAGAGCAGTGCACACAAGGGAATGTTTTCTGTACAGAAATGCTGTAAACAGTAGATAAATGCATGAAGCCCTGCAAAATGGTGAGAGAGGATCCTACACGAAGAGCCTAATGTCTTTCTACAGCCCAGCGCTGTGAAAACACATTTCTTTCCTTTTTACTTGCGATGTAAAAATGATTTGATCATTTCCAGAACCAGGGGATCGTGACGTCACAGGTCGCGTGACCCGTGTGTTGTACGTGTAACTGTGGCGTCGTCATGACGACGTCGTCCTTGTGCAAGCGTCCCAGCGTTTTCACTGTTGACGTGTCCACGTTTCCTGAGGTGCACATATTTGTTCAGACGGTGTGTGTGTGTGTGACGAACTCAAAGTGAATTTCGTGGTCTTTTGTGACGTCACTCGTGTTGTCCCGAATGCAAGATGTGAGAATGACTGAGCGAATGTTGCGAGTGAATGAAGGCGCATACATGTGAGTGGGGAGTGAAAGTGCGTGTGAACAATGAGTTTTGTCCTGTGCCGTTCTGTAATCTGTCCTTGTGCAACCACCAAAGTTATTGATACAACCACGGTTACGCACGCTTTTCGTGACGTCACAGTGCTGTCTCCAGTGTTGTCTGAGCAGAGTGAGTTTCTGATGTGACCGTGGTTGTATCAGGTGTGAGTGATCGAATCCATCATGGCCGCCGCTGTCACGTGACAACTGCTGCGTGTACAAATCTGTTGTTGTAAATTTATTTTGAAAATAAAGAGGTGTTCCTCCAGGACTCCAGTCTCCTTGGTAAATTGTCCGAGTGAAAGTGGGACCGACTTGTCGTCTGCGCCGTTTCGCGCTCGAAGTGGAAGGCGTGAGCCGTTTGGTGACGTCACGCCGACGCGTTGGCGTTGCTAACAGTTCGGTGGCGTCGTGCCTACATATTCGAGTCAGAAACTAGTTGGCGGCATCACGCCCAACATTGGCGTTGAGAACCGTCAGGTGACGTCGTGACGGCCGCGATATGCTGGTGCGCAACGATGGTCCGCCGAGAGAACAACCAAAACAGCAAATGCCGGACCACTCTTTATTGCAAGTTCTCTCTCCTTGCACACGTGGTCCACTTGTTCAAACAGTACCAGAGGCACTCTTCCCGCACATAAATATTTTTGCACAAAAAATGCACTTGAATACGTACTCATGTTGAGCAGACATGATCTACATGTTCCGCCAAAATAAATAACACTCGTCATCTGGCTCCACCCAGACGGAACACCTCAACACCCCTTTTCGATTGCGATCAGATCGAATTTGCCAAGACTCACATCAAAGTTTCCCAGTATGGTCAAACAAGAACACCTGTCGCTGTTGACACACGCCGGCCGAACGGCAATCTGCAGTTCTGAACATTTCCAACAGCTGCAGAACTGGGTTTCTTGGGGTGCCAACACAGAATTTATCAGATTGAATTGAAGACTGGGCGTGAAAATTGTCCAGATCCTGGATAAACCGTCTGACATGAAAGGGAAAAGCTTTTCCCCTTGCCCCCCACTGGCTTTTTACGAAATTCAATCCTTCACCTCGACAAATTTTGACCAGTTGGGAGTTTTCCTTCACACCTTGTGTTTTCCACGCACCGACTTGCTCAAGCGCCGACGCGTGCAGATGTAACACCAGAAATTATATAGCGACAAACTCACAACAATTCCTTTCAATGTCTTCTAGTATCTGTGGAAATGCGGCGTTTCCACGCGCAGTGTCGTCGCGACGCGCACGCTGGACGCGTCACAAGGGCTTCGGCTCGCACTGCTTCCGGATGCTCAGCTCCTGTAAGCGGAAGGTGCGCAGTTCGCTACCAGCTGTTCCGAGACGTTACGAAATCTCATCTATGATGCAATGTTCGTCAACTTCAACGGAAGAGTCATTTACCATTCAGAAAGTAACGACTGGAGGTTTCGAAACGAATTCAGAATCTTGCAGTGGTTCGGAACTGTGAAGACCTCGCTCGGATTTTTCACATTGACCCGTCAGCATCCAGGGAGATGTCCAGCAACAAGCGGTCCGCAAGGGCAATGTGTGCGTGTGTGTGCGTGTGTGCACCGTACTCACCCACATGTTCAGAAGTGTGGAGATTGAGTATTTGTCCGGCAGGTTGAGAATCAAAGACGCCAGGTGTTTCTGCACGGCTTCCAGGAACTCTGTCGCCTCTGCAGAAATCAACGTTTGCTTTTGATTTTCGAAACGCAAAATTTCTATTGAAAAGAAAACGGCAGTGTTTTTCGCACACCAGAACACCAAATCCATCTTCCGCCCACAGTGAATCAGTGAATCGCCGAGGCTGCGGCGCAACGCGACCACAACACGAGTTTCGTTGCACGAGAAACACCAGGTGGCGCGACACTCACTGTACTCATCGGCGTCCGTATCGCACGTGGGTGACGTGTCGGGGTAGTCCTCGGGTATGGCGACGTGCAGCGGCGGCACGGCCGGGACACGCCGGTCCTCCAGGCGACACACCACGTGGATCGTGCGTGACCCCGCCGCGTGCGTCGGGTCCAGCGTCACGCGAAAGCGACGCTCGCGTAGACGCGCGATCTCCCCTGCGCGACGAGCAAAGATCACGTGAACATCGCGAAGATTTCTGGGCAATTTCCAGAGAATTTCAGGCTGGTGTGTGTGTGACAAGTGCGCAAAATTGTTGCCATTCACAGCACTTAAAAAGCGCAGTTTGTGACGCGTTTTGCTTCATGAGGTGATGAGGTAGATTTGGGTTCGACTGAGTTTTGACGCTGCATCGAAAGCGTTCAGGCTCGGACCAGTGCTCACCCTGTACGACGTTGGGGATCCTCGGCCGCTTGTTCTCCTGCCCGTCGCTCTCTTCGTCCGTCCTCTTCCTCTTCGCAGGAGGATCCTCGACGCTAAAATACAACAAACGAGTTCTAAAGTTTGTCTTCTCAAAAGCGCAGCCCACACACTGAAATTTCCTCCTCTTTGCAAACAAAGACACAGAGAAAACTAGACTTTGGAGGGAAATTTCCCTCTACCCTTGCAGTGAAATTTTCATTGGGAAGGGGGGGGGGGTGCAAGGAAATTTCCCTCCATCCCCCAACCTCGCCTCAGTCACAGTAGAACCAATACAAGCCGACTCGTAACTACTTTCAGGAACACAAATTCATATTCTCCGTCTGATGTACAATAAGAAACCGGTTGCCATGGCAACAGCAGGTGTACACACGTGATGGGCGAGCCGTGCAGCGCCTGGATGGCGGGGCCGAACGTTCTGTTGAGGGTGTGGTTCAGCATCGGGTGCTGGATGTGCGTCGCGACGGCATCGATGAGCGGCTGACACATGTGCTGCTGGTCCGCCTTGGTCACCTGACCCACCGACAGCGTGCTCTGTGGGGGGACGAGAACCGTGTCTCAGAACAACACACACACCGCGTTCAACAAGTCACTTGTGATGTCAAAGTGTTTTCGCAGTTTGTTGGTGGTGCCTGCGTCGCTTCACAAGTCCCCAAACTGGCATTGACCATGTCTGATTTACGAATGCGGCTCGCCCAGTGAGCCAAAATGGCTGACTGCGCCTCATCTCCAACGCAGGGACAAAGAGGCGCACTGTGCCAACGGCCAGCCGCAAGCGTAAATCGAACAAGCCCATTGTCGAGCCACATATCGATTCAATGCGGTAAAATTTGATGGTTGTCCTCGTGGAAATTCTGTGCACCAGAAAAACACCACGTGTGTGTGTGTGTGTGTGTGTGTGTGTGTGTGTGTGTGTGTCTGTATGTGAGGAAACGTGTGTGTGTGTGTGTGTGTGTGTGTGTGTGTGTGTGCGCGCAGCTGTATGTGAGGACACGTCGTGTGTGCGTGTGTGTGTCTGCATGTGTGTGTGTGTGAGGACACGTGTGTGTGTGTGTGTGTGTGAGGACATGTGTGTGTGTGTGTGTGTGTGAGGACACGTGTGTGTGTGTGTGTGTGTGCGCAGCTGTATGTGAGGACACGTTGTGTGTGCGTGTGTGTGTGTCTGCATGTGTGTGTGTGTGAGGACACGTGTGTGTGTGTGTGTGTGTGAGGACACGTGTGTGTGTGTGTGAGGACACGTGTGTGTGTGTGTGTGTGTGTGTGTGTGCGTGTGTGTGTCAGCGCATGTCGGTCGGTTACTCACGCCCTTGCCCCACTGGAAGTCGAGTCGCTCGAGCGCCTGCTCGCACTTGAGCAGCGTCACGAACGGGAGACGCCGGTTCGAGTCCGACAGGATGTTCAGCAGGTTCTTCATCTTGCTCAGGTCGCCCTTCCGCTCTGTGAAAGAGAACACCATCACAAACTGATGACGGAATTCTGCGATTTCTCCCGGTGCAAACGCTCACAATAACGTGTCAACATCGACTTTGGTGTAAGCGCGCACGTGAAACTTTCACACACGTAAAACTTGCAGAAAGTCAATCCTGTGCTTCTCCTTCCTTCGCAGCAAAGACTTCTCAGCTGGAGAGCAACGAACCTGTCTTTGCACCAAAAACTCAATTTGCGCGAGAACTGCAGTGCCTTTCCCCACCATGTCCCCGACTTGACACAACCAACGATACTACCAACCACCTGTCCTGGTCCATATCCATGGTCGCTCACTACCTCACACGGCACACCGAAATCAGTACCCTCTTCCAAAACCAGACAAACGAAAGGTCACAATCGGAGATTCGTGATCCTCCAACAAAGGTGCACTGGGATGTGTGCCGACACTCCAACCTGTCTGTCCACGTTTTACCACCGAGAAATGGTGCCCATGGAAACCAGCAACGACCTGTGTCCCGGACCCCACAACAAACACTGTGACGTCACCCCAGTTCATAAACAGTCACTTACTGATGTTGATCAACCATTCCTGAGCCAGATCCCCCGCTACAAGAACAGTGTGTTCTGAGTGCGAAGTGGCTTCGGGACAAGACTCGGGCTCAAGAGCTGCGAGGCAACGACAAGGGCAAAGACAACGTCAAGTTTGCTCTTCACTGAAACGCAGCGTGTGCTGCCCACCAACACTTGAGTCCCAATTCGTTTGCCGTTTCCCATCAAGTCCAATAGAAAGCCTTGCGTTCGAGCACACAGGTACTTCATGACGAACACCACCCACTGAAACAACCCTTCAGGCGGGTGGAATGAGATGAGGAGACCCGGCATTTCAAGACCGACCCGGGGTCTGGTCATTTCAGGGTGTGGGCTGAAATGGCCAGACCCTGGGTCATGTCTCCGAGTACAATCAGTCAAGGCTCCAAGTGACAGGTGCAAAATTATTGCAATGTGCACACACTGACCAGACATCGGGTTCTCCTGGGGTCGGGCCACTTTCACTCCACCGGGTTCACTGGACGCGTATTTGTCGCCCGCGACGCAGCTCCCAATCGAAACGGAGTCAACACGTGACGCACCCTGTGGATACCCAGTCATGGAAACCGCCCCTTATCTCCTCACCTTCCTCCTTCTCGATCTTGGTCACCATGCGCTTGAGGGGCTCTATGTATTTGCGCAGCTGCTTCAGCTTGTCGAGGTAGGCCTGCTCCTCGGCGTTGGTCTGCGCCGCCTGGGGGCTCGGGGCCGGGCCCGTTGACTGAGGGTTTCCTGCAGCGGAGCATAGGAAGATCGTCAAGTGGCAGATACAAACAACACAAAACAACAGCACGCCCACACGCGAATTTTTTGATTGACGTTACCGAAGAAACAAAAGACAGTTGTCAATGTCAACGAAACACAAATTTCTAAAATGTTCGAAATTGGGCTTGGGTTTCCCCCGAGAACAACTCTCACTCCCGACGAAATCGTACAGCTTCCCTTTGCGTGCGTCCGGAAGACGCCCTGTTCAGAGCGTGATCACGTGACCTACCGGGCGTGTTGAGCGGGATGCCGCTCGGGGACGGCGCGCCCGCCTTCCCGGCCGGGGATGGCGCCACCGACCCCTGCCCCGGACTCGGCAGCATCGCCGTCGCCGGAGACGCCAGCGTCCCGTAGCTGCGACACAGAAACAGCGGAATCAGTGCAAAAAGTTCACGAGCGGGCGAAAATAGACGACCGTTCACGATCACTACAAACGCAACAATACAACAAAGCATTATTTCAGAGAGAACTGAGAATCCGAAGCGTCCAAGTCTGGTGTGTTTCAAGTTTATCACTTTCTTTCAGAAGCACAATCCCACATCACCTGCCCTCACGGACGATCATAACCCGCACAGAACAGACTCAGAAAACGCGACATGAGGTTCCAGTCACCTGGAGACGGGGATGGACGCGGGTGACGGGGCGCCGGAAGTGAGATTCACCTGGTTCCCCATCGGTCCCGCAGTGCTGGCCTGCTGAAAACGAAGACATACACACACGTCAATACATAGATCTATTTTTCGTTTGGAATCTTTTGCAGCCTCACCAGCATGTGATTGTGAAGAGAGTGTGTGTCTGAGAACACAAGTTGCAGGTGTGGCAAGTTCAAACAACTCTCGACTCACTGGCTGGAATCCCATTGGTTGCGGCGGGTTGTTGAACTGCGCGTTCACTGGCTGCCGAACTGCCTGCATTCCTGGAGGCCCGCCCATTGCCATCTGAAATGAACCAATCAAATCCTTATCTGTCTGTCACGGAAAAAAATTCACATGACGACACAAAGCTCAAAACAAACTGCTCATATTTTTGGTTGGTTACAGGTCAGTTCTACAAGCACAAGTTCTGGTGCTGCAAGGAAGTTATAGCTGTTTCAACACGCTGAGTTAACAAAACCCACACACAGTTCAAAACATGTGACGAGTGCAAACAAAACGTCTCGCGTGCCCGTAAGGAGAATTTTTTGAGTGTTTTCACCACACCGCGTACATTTTTACTCTTCCACCGTGTTTGTCGCGTTCGGCTGTGGGAAATTAGTACGTGCTCAGTGCTGCCACCCAAACGAGGTTCTTGCCAAAATCACGTGGTTCGACTGAACTGTTCGTGCCGACAGGTTTGGACTCTGTGGATCCTGCTTGGGTGGCAACACGCTTCGTTGAGTAAATACGTTTTGTTGCATCTGCTGCTGCATCTGTTGTTGCTGAAGAAGCTGTTGCTGCATCATGTGCTGCTGCTGCTGCTGCTGTTGCTGCATGAGAAACGGGTCCTGGGGGCCGCCCTGGCAACGATCAGGGAGACATGCGCGGGCTCGTAACTGTGGCGATGTTACCATGGTGAGTTGCGAGGACTTGGGGCAAATACGTGTTTAGATCAACGGTTCACAGTTATCCACACAGGACAGAATGACTCGGGGCATGTTCTGTCTCCCCCGGATAAATTGACGTTCAGTGAGACATTGTGAGTTTGGGGTCGTTGTTGAGAAAGACACCCGTGTGCTCAAATGGAAGGAGAAAACAACTGTTCAAAGCAACTTCTACATAAATTTCAAGCAAAAGCGACTGCATTTTAAAAACCGCTGCGTTGTGCTGCACAGTCACCGCGTAGCGCGCAAACCGAAAATCCAACACCAGGGCGAGGAAAGAGGCGAACGCAACCGACCTGCATCCCCGGCATGCGTTGCCTGACGAGCCCCGGCTGCCCGGGCATGCCCGCGGGGGGTTGCCCCGGGATTCCGCCCTGCTGCCCCGGCGCCATGACGCCCGGTTGCCCCGGCAACCCGCCCGGCTGCTGTTGGTAGGTCTGGAAGGGGGGACGCTGCGGCATCCCGCCCATTTGACCACCCATCATCTGAGCTGCAACACCAGAAAACACTCGATGTTATCCAGCACGCGGTTTCGATTGATCTCATGGAGGCGCCAGCGGATCACGCGTGCACGAGAGTGATCGTACACGCGAAAACAAAACAAAAGCAGATTGTTTTCTGTGTTCAGTCATTCTGCACTGCGTTGTCCGAACAAACACTCATTCCTATCTGTGCGAAACGAGGCGAAAGTGCATTAGGGGTTTTCACGTTGGTGACGCGCAGTTGGGCGGCGTCAGAATTTTTGACGCGCGCATCAAAATTCAACATGCCCAATGGAGCATTTTGACGCGGGCGTCAATTTTTTGACGCGCGCGTCACCAACGTGAAAACCCTAATTCGCTTTGCAATTTTTCAAATCGGTGCGCAGTCGGTGTTAAGACTCAGCGCTTTCTCACCGTTCCGTCATCCAACTGCGAGTCTCGATTCGTCTCACAACGCCCCCCCCCCCAACAAAAAAAAAACAAAAACACCCAACAAATTACGAACACTTCCTGTCGTCCCCACTCCATCGTAGGACAGTCCTGATGTCCATGATTCCAAAGTTACTGCTTTCTTGCAACAAATTTTTTGGCAGACACCAAACAAATAAATTTCGGTCTGGTTTGCGGTTCGAAATGACTCGTCGATCGTGCTATTTGTCTGATAAAATCTAGTTTCAGTGACTCGTGATATTCACCGACTGCAGGTGGAATCGTGCAAAGATTTGGGTCAAACAGAAAAACGAACACGAAACAAGTCATCCGATGAAAATGAAGAATTTGTGTAGTCAACAACACCAACAGCCCAAAACCTGCCTGTGCTTTGCTGCCACCAATCCAAAAAGTTCAACATTGTATTTGTGCCGTAAGGTTGCTGCATCTTCACCAGTCACCAGTCACGGAGGGAGAACGCGACTGTCTTTTTTTTGTTTATAAATCTAAGAATACGGCGTTTTGTTGAACATCTGGTATGTAATCTTAGAACACGTCCAAAGCTCCAGTCAATTTTGCGATCGCTGCGCAAGATACAGAGCGCAAGACACGAGCGTGAAACTGAGCCGTCTTGTCAGCCGACGCGTGGGTCCTATTTTGATGCGGCAAAAATCCACAAAATCAATGTCTTTGCGAACAAAATCGAACTTCCTTCTCGTCGCAGCTTGCATTTTGTTTGGCTCCAAACACAAACACTTGTTATCTTTCCATCTTTGGTTCGGAGCAGCTGTGACGGAAAATGAAACACGTCAGTTGGATTTCATTGTCAAAATCAATGTTCGAAACCAACCGAAGAAAAGTGCTCATCACAAATGGTCTTTTCTCGAGCGAAACAGCACCTGCCTGTCACCACAAACCGTGAAACGTCCTGGCATTTGTTTTTTACTCACGGCAAAAAGGTCGCAACTGCGAAATTTGGTCCCAACGGAAAGAGTTATTCTGTCCTCCTCGTCACCACAACAGAGGGGTCCTTGAAAATGCCAGTTCAAAGTTGAAAATAAAGTTGATCTCTGCATCTCCGCACCAGCTGCATATCCAAGGTTCGAACATGAAGTTGTTTCGTGCTGGCACATAATCCGCGAGAATCTTACAGCAGATCACGAATAAATTCAGAAATTGGCTTGTTACGCTCGCCACGACGCACCAAATCAAATCGTGACCACCGCTTGGACACGCGTTTCAGGTTTGAACGTTTCGAGTGGTGCTGCAGCGCAAAGTCAATCTGAGCACAACGAGTATGAAACCTGATCTCGCGTGGTCACTTCGCACCAACATGAACAGGGCGCAGTCAGGGCATAGAGAACTCGTCAGCAGCGTTTTGGCGAAACAAGTCCCTTTTCACTTCGCCTCTGTGGTTGACTTCCAGGCTAAATTCCACTTATACTCGTAACGACAGTTCCAAACTGCAGTGAAACGTATTTGGAAAGTCACAGAGGCCGATACACACTGCTGAGGTCGACAGCTTGAAAGCCTGACGTTCGGTAACTACTCTGCCAATTCAAACTTGGGCTCGTTTGGTCTCAAGGAACCAAACCTGGTGCATGACGTCACGTGACGTGTGTGTGTGTGTGTGTAGCGGGAGAAGAACGCTTCTGCGCGACTGCGGCTCGTTTTGTGTGTGTGTGTGTGTGTGTGTGTGTGTGTGTCAGAGGGGGGGGGGTGCGGAAGAACGCTTCTACGCGACTGCGGCTCGTTTGTGTGTGTGTGTGTGTGTCAGGGGGAAGAACGCTTCTGCGCGACTGCGGCTGACTCACCTGGCATATTGGGTTGCGCGCCCTGCATGTTGGGGTTCGGGGTCCTGGTCAGCGACTGCAGCGCGTGTATCGGGTCGTTCAGCATCGCGCCGCCGGCGGCGCCACCGCCCTGCTGCGGCTGCCCCATGCCGCCCTGCTCCTTTTTCGACCCTGCAAAAGAGAACAAGTTGTGAAACTTGGGCAAAGCAAACTTGAGAAGGCAATGACAAGTGCGAAAAAATTTTGGGGTTTCGGTTCCCCGCAAACAAAAACCAAATCAGCCAATCGTGACTTTGGCATGCGACCAAATAATTGTTCCTTGTGCAAGGGACCATTCACAGTGAATTGATCACTTTAATGTTGGAAAGAGATGGAATTTCCAGTCCCGCCGCTGCGATCAACACTCACCCAATTCTCGGACATGGATGATCAATCGAGCAACCAAGGTCAGATATTCTTCCTGAAAAGAAACAGAGACATTGAAAGAAAATTTCCACAGTGAATTCACCAAGACTCATTCAGAAAGGATTCGCTACGCTTCCGTGCGAACTATGAAGCAGAAAGCAACTTCAATCTGCCTGAGACGAGCCGTGTTTCTCCCTTATGATGTGCAAAGTTTTGACAGCGAAACAACTTTCCTTCCTCTTTGTTTTCGTGAAGACACATCGACTTTGCAAAAATTGGTTTGAAATAAAATTCTTTAAAGATTCATAAACCACAGCGCCAAACAATTGTCCACGATCAAAAATGTCTGGGAAACCTGCATGTTGTCATGTGGATTTTTCAATGGGCCATTCCTGCCCATCTGTGCTTCCTTCATCCGTCACAAGGATTTGGCACTGGGGTGTACGGTCACTTTGGCTCCTATCTGTGTGGACATCTGCTCACAGTCATTCTCAAATGTGATCACCCGGACTGGTGAATCTGTGCAACACTTCTTTTCACTGGGTTGGGGGGGGGGTAAACAACGCTCCCAAAGTTGTGAAGAACTTGCCCGATTTTTCGCCTTCTGATAGACGTGGGTCTCCATTTGGGCGCTCGACCTCGCCATTGGGTTTCCAGACATGTTGATTGTATCGTCCCTGCAAACAAACAATCCACATATTTGTTATTTTGCTGCGAAACAAAGATCAGCTTACATTACCCCCTCCCCTTTGTGCAGATGCTTGAAATCGACACGCAAAGTTTCATTGTGTGAACAGTCGCAACAGAAAACTTACAGTTGTGCAATAACTTTTCTTCTGAAGTCGGGAGTCCTCCAGTTGTCATCCGGCGGTTGGTCTGCCATCGTTTTGAGGAAGAAAACGACTGAAGTGCGCAAAAATATCTTCCTATGAAAAAGTCCCAGTACCTGGTTCCCGTCTGTGGATGAGATAAACGCCAAAACAGTCAGAAACGATCAACGCGCTTTGCTGGACAAAATATTTTTCAAAATAGCAAAGCCTGTTTGTCACAATCCATCCAATGTCTGTGTCATACCTCTCACTATTTTTGCTTTTTTGTGTGAAGAGTCTGGTATTATCGTGTGCACCACAAACAGAAACAATTTTTTTCCTCGACGTCTTTTGTGAATTCGGGACCCAGGTAAATAATGGCCGCGCCCACAGGTTTGTGTGTTGTTTGTTGTCTCAATTTGTCTTGTCGTTTCTGCTTCGTCTTGTTGATAAATAACAACGATGCTGGTCATCAAAGCGAATTGATGCTTTGCATTTCTCTGATAACAGAGATTGCTTGCGGCCATGACACCATTCCATTTTTCTCGTTTGAAGCTAAACTACGAAGAGCAGTTCATTCATCTGGCCCGGTGGAAGAATCTGCGTGTGCTTTTGAAACACTTGCTTTGATTTGTGTTTCAGATGGCCGAAGCTGACAAAGTTGAACGGTGGATGAGCCGTGGGAAGGTGACACGAGTGAGGACGCGTGGCAACTGATAAGGCCGACTGTGACCCTTGGACTGGATAGAATCTAGTTGGCACTCACCCACTATGGCGTGGACAAATTTCTTGGTGCTCTCAATTGCGATTGCAGCACTGGCATATCTCTGCACCAGAGAACCTGGTTCCCAGTATGTGGAGGAAATGCTGAACAGAATCGTGCAGGTTGTGAACGATGCCAAGACAAGTGGCAGCGCAACAGAACGATTGTTTACCAAGGAGGAGTTGAAGGATTATGACGGGAAAACCAAGTCGGACATTTATCTTGCCATCGCTGGGAAAGTTTATGACGTCACGAAAGGAGAACGTTTCTACGCAGCTGGGTCGCACTACGGTGGATTCTCAGGTTGGCGCACTTTTCTGCAAAACATTGTTGCGACCATCGCAGAAGGGACGGTGATGTTTCCGGCAAAATGTTGCACGAACGCGCGCTCTGGTGCTTTGCCGCGGGCTTTGTGCAATCGCCATGTGTCTATGCACTTGGTTGACCCCCGTCCCCTCCCGCCCTGAAGTGAATCCGTCAATCAATTGAATTGGGCAAAACAGTTTTCAGGCCAAAATCTGCAGGTTTCCTGTTAGCCAAGTCAGGGAAGTAAATATTTCGGCACTGAAAAACAGGCTGTAGGGTTCCGCGCGCTTTTTGATCTCTGCCCTCTTGTTCAGGACGTGCAAGGAGCAAAGATCTTTGTTTGGTGTTGAAGATGCACGAACAATTTCAGGCAAGGATGGGACACGCGCGTTTGTTACGGGCCAATTCAACGAGAAGGGTCTAGTGGAAGATATCAGTGACTTCACACCGCTGCAGATGCTTGAGATTCTGAATTGGCAAGAGTTTTACGAAACATCCTACACTTACATTGGTGAGTAGTCACAACAGTGAACTTGTTCGGGGACGTGTGTGAAATTAGTTTTTGAGCACAGGTTCACGGCTCAGGTAAAGTGAAACACGCTGATTTACAAGTACGGGCAACTTTCCAGGGAAGCTGATTGGGCATTTCTACGACGCCGATGGGAATCCGACCGACGCGCAGCGCGCGTATGAATCTGGCCTCGCGGAGGGACAGCGAATCCGGAAGGAGCAGGCGGACGACCGCGAACGCTTCCCGCCCTGTAACTCCGAGTGGAGCCAGGAACACGGCAGCCGCGTCTGGTGCACAACCAAGAGGTGCGAGTCAGTCTGAGAAACAACGGATAAATGCGGCGAACTTAGAATCAGTCTGAAGCCGAGTAGATGTGAAAACCTTTTGATGGTGAAGTATTTGAGCTGTGGTCAGCTGATTCAACGAAATCACGTTGTCGTGGGCGTTGACTTTCGACGTCTTCTTTCTTCAGCGGAGGTGTGAAGCGTGACTGGGTGGGCCTGCCTCGCAAGTATCACAAGCCCGGCGAGGCGCACACGCGCTGCGCATGCGTGCGCTCGTCGGGTCCCCCCTCGGACGAGCCTGACGGGGACTCGGCGCACGGGGACCTGCGCAACCCGAACCTGCAGGAGTACCGCGGCTGCGCGCCCGACGCCGCGTCGTGCAAACTCATTAAGGAGGACTGAGCGCGGTCGGGTGCAACCGACGAGCTTTGGGGTGTGGCTGAGACAACCAGCATTGTCTCCAGATGTGACGAAACACTCAGTGAATGGAAGCAGCCATTTTTGCCACAGGGGTGTGGCTGAGACAACTAACATTGTCTCCAGATGTGACAAAACACAATGAATGGAAGCAGCCATTTTTGCCACAGGGGTGTGTGCGGCTGAGATAACTGGCATTGTCTCCAGATGTGACAAAACACAGTGAATGGAATCAGCCATTTTTGCCACAGGGGTGTGACTGAGACAACTGGCATTGTCTCCGGATGTGACAAAACACACAGTGAATGGAAGCAGCCATTTTTGCCACAGTGTTCTCAGCGTTCATTCCACAACTGGTTCACGTTGCACAATATCTTGAACCGATTCTCCGAACCAGACTCGTTTTCGTGCAACAGTCAGCAGGGGCTGCTTTGAGTTTTCAAGTGTCCCAAGAATGTCTTTCAAGCGTCGCACTTTGTTGACGTCGTTGTTTTGTTTCGGGAGAGTGAGTGGAGACTCTTGTCGCGTGAATCAAGAAGAATTTTGGCAGCTGCGTTGCTGTGTGAACCCGAAGGGACGCGTTCTCTTTCAAGTTTTCAGTTGTCCCTCGGGGTTGTGTGAATGTGAATCGGTGTGATTTGGCATTCGAACGGTGAAGGCTCTTTCCAAGACAGAAAGGTCGACATGGAGTCTATAATTTTCGAGTGCTTGCATTGTTGGTGAAGCTCCGCAAGTTTCTGAGATCAGTCTATCCGTGCGCTTGGCATCAATTTCATGTAGCATTTTTGTCTTGCACTGTTGTTGACGCTGTCATTTGAAAAATGCGTGTTGAGAAATTAAATATTTTTACAGCAATTTCTGTGTGGTCTTGTTGTCATTCTTCTACACGTGCACCTGCACTTTGACAGCGACAGAAATATTTTTAGGACGTCTGTCGCTCGCGCGATGCGTCGCTCCTGTTTCGCGTCATATTACTGCGCCAGGCACACAAGCAAATTCGTCTGCTCGTCCGTCCACAACATTTTGTGTCATTGAAACTCCCATATTTTCCATCACAGTAAATTGAGCTATTGTTGACAAGTGATGTGTGAAGTTAACCCGTTTTGAGCACATCAGAGTCTGGATACAACGGCAAAACAAAAAGTTCGGAACTACTTTGTGCGGAGGTGAGTACCGGAGGGTGTGGCAGGGACTCACATTGCAAACACATTGCCGAAGGAGTGTTTTTCTCTCTTTGCCAAAAACTTGTGAGTTCTCGCAGATTTCAGAGTTGACGGACAGTTCTTTGGGTAGAGAAAGATGGATAATCCTCATGAGACAGAGGTTCGCTGCATGTGGACCCCACGGCACAAGAAACCAACCAACCTCCAGAAATTTATGGAGCTGTTGAACGAGAGAAGAGCTGGATCAAATTTGAAACGCATTGGTGAGTCACAGCAAAACACCAGTCCAGTCAGCAGAAATGTTTCACTCAGTGTTGCACAAGATGTTGCAATGTCTAGATCTATGCAGGTCTTCTTGTGTGTGGAGGGTGTGGTTGTCACCAACATGTCAGTGGGATTGCGTTTGTGAAAGTGAAACTGACTGCGAGAAATGCTTGCCTGTCTTCTGTCGACCGATACTCTCATGAATTTTGAACTCGACCATCTTGCCTGAAAGCCCAACCAGATGTCTTTTTGGTGTCATCGCTCATAAGCATGACACTGGGGAGGTGACTGAATGGCAGCACGACTCAACAGAACAGCAGCTGTTCGTAGAAACTTTGAAAGCACTGTGAGAGAATTGATCTTTTCATCTTGCCAGCGGCAGCCAAAAGGCTTGAGTGAATTCCAAAGGCAAACACACGGTGGGCACGACGTGTCAAGCTTCATTGTTCTTTTGGTTTTTTACGAGATCAACATTGCACATGTTGCCTTGGGTCATACAAATAGAATGTTGCGCGGTGTGCTTGGTTGACAGGTCCGCATTGCCGGTGTGCACACAAGCTCGCGCCGGTACACTCAACCGGTCAGGGAAAAGGGACGGATCCAGTGATCCCGAGCCACCTGCCCTCAGGAATGACAAAGCAGCATTCCTCTCCAAAAAAAGAGATTCATCTTTCCGTGTTAAATTCTCGGCCCTCGGCTCAATTCTGGGTCTGCCATTGTCACACAAGACGTCTTGAAATGGTCTCTGAAAACAAACAGACGTTGATGAAATGAAGTGCACGCGTTAACACCACAGCTCAGTTGGTCTGCCCTCCTCCCACCCGCCCCCCCCCCCACCGTGCGAAGCCTCATCCTCAACTTCAAAGAAATTACGCCAAACAAACTTGAAAGCAACAGCCACCTTCAAAGGCAACAAACATGACCCTACGTCAGTGTCAATGGGACAATTTCCTTCATCCCTGAAAACGACCGAGTGAGTTTTTCTTTGAGCTGGAGACAAACAACTGCCACCCCTCACCCCTCACCCCGCCCCACCTCATGAGTTGTTCTGGTTGGAACCACAATCATACGATGCGTTGTCGTAGCCATCAAAGATGTTCACAAAACATGGCAGGCTCGTGTTCACACCGATGAGTGTTCTTGTTTTGGATGGTTGGAGGCATGCGAAGAACTCAGATGTTGCCTTCTGTTGCAGAATCGTACTGGGACCTGCACGCGTGGTCTGTGGAGAACTACCCCGAGTTCTGGGAGCGAGTCTGGCACTTCATGCAGATTCAACACTCGCAGACGTATTCACAGGTACCTTGGGTAGTTCAGGTGTCCTGGCGTTGTAAAAATCCACAAGCAGCACGACAAAACGCAATTTGCTGCTGCTATGTTGTCTGGTTTGAACAAAATGCCACACGCAGTTTTGATGGTGTCACCAAAGCCCTGTTCTCGTGTGATCCCCTGGGCAAACGTGTTTGCGCTCGCAGCCTTGTGTTGCATTGAAATTTCTGTTATCAGCGAAGATGCTGGAAAAGAGGCATGGTCCAGCTTCGTTCTCAATTACAAAGGTTGGTCAGAGTTCTGAACCTTTTCATTGTGACAGGTGGTGGACAGGGCGGTTGGTGTTGCGGACGTCCCCGTGTGGTTCGAGGGCAGCCGCCTCAACTACGCCGAGAACCTGCTCAGGTTCAACGACGACAGAGTCGCCATTTACTCCACGTGTGAGTGTCTCGGTGTGCCGTGTTCTGGAATTGCTAAAGCGTTGAGTCTGGCCTCGCGTGTTTGTCAGGCCAGTTTGGGTGGATGGGTTGTTTCTTTTCTGTAGCTCAAACAAATTTTGCTCAAACAAAATTGTCATGTTTTCAGCTGAAGAATGTCCACAGGATGGCTGCAAATACACACAGCACAAGAGAGGTGCGTTTTTGGTGCACGTGGATATTTCAAGATTCTCTGTACGTGTTGCGTGTTTCTTGCTGAAAACTGATTGGCCCAGTTGTTTTCTTCCCCAGAGCGAGGCCAGGTGCGTCACGTCACGTTCGCGCAGCTGCGACGCGACGTTGCGTCCTTCGCCGCCGCCATGCGTCGCATGGGAGTGCAGAAGGGAGATCGCGTCGTCGGTACGTGCGCTGTTCCATCTGGTTGGCACCAACCGACTGCATCACTGCCGGGTCCCTCCGCATGTCAATGGAATCCGAGTCAAACCATTTTTGTGCGCACAAGGACGCGTAATCTGCGACGCTTACAGTGTGAAACATCGTTGCCAAAGGCCGTTGTCGAACCATGACACGAACCGCACTGTTTCGTGCAAGGTAACTCGGGTTGAGAGCTGACATCATTGTGTGTGTTGAGCTCGCTGTGCTCGCTCCAGGATACCTGCCGAACTGTCCGGAGGCGATCGAGGCCATGTTGGCGGCGGCGAGCATCGGTGCCATCTGGAGCTCCACCTCCCCGGACTTCGGCGTCGGGGTGAATGCCGCTCCACACACACTCTGTCTGTCTGTCTGTCTGTCTGTCTGTCTGTCTCTCTCTCTCTCTCTCTCTCTCTCTCTCTCATAACACACACCTGCACACACACACACTTGTCACCACCGCCCCTCACAACCCAGCGTCATTGACCGGGAACCACAGATGTGGTTCACCGTTCACCTTTGCCTGCTGGACTGAAAAACAAACATTGACTTGGTGGTGTCTCTGGAAACGCGCGATGCAAAGTTCTTACCAATCCAGTTTGACTTTCAGGAAACTGAGAGCTCTCATCCTTTCTCCTTTTCCACTGATGACAGGGAGTTCTGATGCAGTCCGTTGTTGTCTTTTCAGGGAGTGCTCGACCGGTTTTCCCAGATCGAGCCCAAGCTGATCTTCTCGGTGAACGCAGTCGTCTACAACGGAAAAGTACACGACCACATGTGCAAACTCACGCCAGTTGTGAAAGGTAGGTCTGCAACAGTGCCAGCTTTGGCCGAAGGCAGATTGTAATTATCCTCTTTCAAAGTCGACCATGGTTGACCATGGGACGCGAAAGGGAATTATTCTTGTGATTCTGTTGCAGTTTCAAAGTCCGATTGTTTCGCAGGTTTACCGTGTCTGGAGAAAGTTGTCATCATTCCAAATGTCGTCAAAGAGGGAGAATCTGTCGACCTGACCGAAGTGAAGAACGGGTGAGTGCAGTGTGTTTCCAGCGTAAGGGTGTGTGTGTGTGTGTGTGCGCGTGTGTGTGTTGGTGGGTGGGGGAGTTATGAGACTCGAACAAATAAGAAAAGTCTCCAGCCCGTTTGAAAAGGTGCGCTCCTCTGTTGTGCTCATCAAGCGTAATTTTGCAGTTCAACTCTCCGACACAAATTCTGGTGAGTAGAATAGACTGTGTGGCAAGGTTCCCACGATCAGGGACATTGCTTCGCCTGACGAATGGGAACCCTGTTGTGGTGAGGTTTGAATCTTTGTGATCCACAACCCTGTAGTTTGTTGGTGAAATCTGCTTCGGACTGATTTCGCCCTTTGTCACCCTCCGCTCATGAATTCTGCACGTAGAATCTAGTTCCTGTCGTGTTGCACGTGCGTTGCTGAAGTTTGGGTGCAGTGAAAGTTGTGCGTTGTTGCAATGGAGATTCTTGAGTCACAGAAATCCCTTTCAAGCTTACGTGTGAAGGATGTCAAAAGAAAAAATGTCAACATGAGCTTCAGGCGGAAGTTTTCACTTTTATGTCCATCTGTCAACAAATATTACATGCATCATTTTGCCACTCACGCTTTTGTTTTGCAGCTGCTTGTTGGACGATTTTCTGGGCACACTGGACGCTGAACCGGAACTACTTTTCGAGCAGCTGCCCTTCAGCCACCCGCTCTACATCATGTATTCCTCCGGCACCACCGGCGCGCCCAAGTGCATGGTCCACTCGGCCGGGGTGAGTCTCGTCAAAAAATATCGTGAAGAACGTCCGATCCAGAGACGAACGGGAGGGGCGGGTGTTTGCTGTGCTGGCTGGTGATCTGGTTGTTGGACTGGAGCTTCAAAGGGATTGAGCGGAGAGGAGAGCAAAGCACAGCACACTCAAAAACTGACTGCTTTGAAAGTTGAACTGAAATCTGACCCCGAGCTGTTGTGTGCGTTGCAGGGCACGCTGATCAAGCACCTGGAGGAACACGTACTGCAGGGAAACATGACGCGCGACGACGTGCTACTCTACTACACAACGGTAACCTAGCAACAGCAGCTTTTTCGCGTCATGACTGTTCTCCGGAGATGTTCTGTTGAGGTCCCGAGCGGGTGTTTCGCTGAAATCTCTGACCAACCTCCAGTGTTAAAATTCCTGTCACCAGCTCCAGTGTGATGGATTGTTTTGCGGCTTGTGTGTTGACCGATACGCAAACAACATTTTCTGTGTCGCTTGGCAGACTGGTTGGATGATGTGGAACTGGTTCGTGTCGGCGCTGGCGGTCGGCTCGGCGGTCGTCTGTTTCGACGGGTCCCCGCTCGTGCCGAGCGCCGCCGTGCTCTGGGACCTCATCGACCGAGTCGGGTCAGTGGCGTCGGTCCAAGGGGGGAGGGGTGTCGCGTGGATGTGTGGGAGAGGAAGAAGACAAACTGCAGGGGCGGGTCAAAGATCCCTGTCTCCCGGAAAAGGAGAAAACACGGTGCGCCAAGGAAAAGCTGCCAAGCGCAAAACTCATCATCGTTTGGGGACCTGTTTGGGTGGACTTCTCTCGATCAAATCTTGATCTGGCCCTGACTCAAGAATTGACAGCGAGCTGGCCCTGGGTGTGAACCTTTCGTGCAAGGTGACTTGCAACTCGTGTCAGGATATTTTCAAACTTTGCGACCTGAGAGCTGGAATGAACTTCGTGACCGCTGAACTTTTCTTTCACAGAGTGACTGTTCTCGGAACTGGCGCGAAGTGGTTGTCAGTACTGGAAGACAAGAACGTCAGGCCGCGTGAGTACACCTCACCAAAGTCAATAGCGTCGAGATGGGCTCCTTGTGTGAAAGTTGACGGCTGTTTGCAGTTTTCCAGAACTTCATCATTGATTTGTTCAAGTCACGAGGCCTGCGTCTCTCAGTCGACCCAGTGTACCTGGGCGACAAGAGTTGCACAACGCGTCTCCAGTTGCACTGAGTGTCGCTGCGTCGCTGTTGCAGGAGAGACGCACAAACTGACGTCGCTACACGCGATCCTGTCGACGGGGTCCCCGCTGAAGCCGCAGAGCTTCGACTACGTGTACACGCGCATCAAGCAGGACCTGCTGCTCGGCTCCATCACAGGTCAGTCACACACACTCACACACACACTCACACACACACACACACACACACACACACACAAATCAAGCAGGACCTGCTGCTCAGCTCCATCACAGGTCAGTCACACACACACACACACTCTCACACACACTCACACACAAAAACACACACACACACACAAAAAAAGCAGTACCTGCTGCTCGGCTCCATCACAGGTCAGTCTCACTCACCCACACACTCACTCTGGCGCTCTCAC
>JAAUXT010130896.1_pt1 | contig 25480 bp, 26 predicted proteins | sample 7278171 | NCBI WGS metagenome assembly JAAUXT01 (sample SAMN14350112, study PRJNA611818) | marine sediment metagenome | isolation source: surface marine sediment (1.8m) | place: French Polynesia: Moorea | collected 2018-08
ATTCCTTCCTCGCGCATTATCCCCAACCCAAAATGAACCAAAAGAGCCCAAAAGGTCCTAAATCAATTCTCATCTTGACCATGAAACTGCTGTAGACATACTTTTGGAAGAGGCTGCCTGCAGGTGCTTCGATTTGGCTCGCACCGATTTGGCTCAAATCGTGCAACCCACCTCAAATCACCTAAAAAGCCAATGGACCTGCAGGAGTCCGTAATCATGGACCGACCAATGAACACAAACTCAGAGACAAGACGAGCTGCTGCTGCTGCTGCCGTGGAGAAAATGCAAATGTTCCTGAGTGAAGAGCCTGATTACATTTCGTCAACAAACGTCCAGAAATTGATCTGACAATTACCAATACTCCTCTGTTTGATTCGAACAAACAACGTAAGAAAACTGGAGATGGCGTCCAATTAGGCTGAAGCCACTCAATCCTCCCCGAGGCGGAGTCCACCGTCCAGGAGCCGCGGCGTCGCGCCGACCAAAGCGCGCACGTGCTCACACAGAGCCACGCAAACGCAATGGTTCCTTCGTTGGCTGGAAGCCGATCGTTTCAAAGCTCCTGCCAGTAATTTCTTGATCAATATCGACGTTGTTCACGAACTGTCTGAAATTGTTCGACTGTTTCAGCACACGTGTGTGAGGTTCTCTCTCTGTTTCCAGGCCCTGCATCTGAGCATGCTGAGTCCTCATTATTGCTGGATCATTCCCGACTTGGTGAGTAAAGTCCGCACAAATCTCCCACTTTGCCATGCACGATATTATTGTTTCTTCCAAACAAGACAAGTCGACAGCCGTGAGACCTGAAGGAGCCCGACCGTTGGTTTATTCATGCAGTCACTGCGGAGTGAACAAGGAAAGATGACGGTGGGAATCTCTGGGGCGAGGGGTACCTGCTGCGCGCCATTCATCAGATTCCAGATTAATTACGATGCCTCGTCTGGCGGCAGGGGAAGAATACCGTGAAACATTCCTCACCAACATTGATGGTAGCTGCAGCAAGCAAACCCAAATATTAGCATTGGATCGTGGTACATTGCGAGTGATCCTTGCTCTGCCAATCCCGATGAGAGGAAACTCCTGAATAGCTCCATGAAATTGCCTCATCACCCAAGTCTTGATGCTCCCCCACACAGCAGATTATTGGCGATCTCTGTTCTATCAAGAGAATATGACGCTTTCAAAATTACCATTCCAATCGATTACAACATGAATCCGACATGAGCCTCGCCGTCTTAATCTGAGCCTCGAACAAAATGTAAAATCCTTTCCTCTGCAGCAATTGCAAGGCTGAAGAGGTTCAGGCAGAACCCATATTTGCAATGAAGCGCCGAATCAGTCAGGCCAAAGCGCTGTGTGTGTCTGGTCGGACACAAATAACGGAGCTCACAGGGATGTTCCGTCACAACACTTGCAAGAAGCTATCAAGGCGGTGGTTCTGGGGCATAAACAACGATTTGCGGCGGCCATCACTTCATCACTTGTACGAGTTGGGAAAACTTGAGACGCCGCGCCTGTCCAGAGTCCCGCACACAACTCAACCTCCCAAATGATTGATACAGACAATAATGGCGATTACGCTCAATAAAAGAATATATTTCACGTCACATCCAGAAGACCTGCCTGTCCGTTTGACCTTTCAATGGACAAATTGTGTGGGCTGCCTCCTTGGTCCACCTGGTGTCCACTTGCATCACGCTGTAGAAATAAGCAGCTACACGGTTTCGGGCCAGCCCCCTCTGTGTATGGATTCCATAACCTCTGTGCTGGGTCTTGCACACAAGCGGAAATGCCCTTTTCATTCCTTTTGGCATGTTCATCTCGAGGACTGGGTTCGTGGGAAAACAGATTTGCACCCAAAAACGGTTTGTTTTTGAGAACGTGATGCTGTTTTGGTGAGCACAATTCAGACAGCTGCCCCCACCCACCTCTGACATGACGGCAATAATCTGCAGCTGACAAATGAATCAAATTCTTCTGAGCTGACAACTGCGCATGAAAATGCAAAAGTAAATTCAGCAGCATCGAATATGTCTGTCGAGGCTGATTATCCATTTGACAAACATGTCGCCACAGGTGCAGCAGTCTGAATGTAGCAAACAAAATGTTGACATTCTGGACTTGAGAAGAGAGAGTAAAGCTACACAATGACATGAAAGAACACGGTGACAGTTGAGAGGAGGGATTCAATACACACAAACATTATGTTTGTTTCAAACAAACCTTTCAACTTCTTTTTGCAGCTTCACAAGCATTCAGTCGCTGTGAACGCGGCACTTGTGATAAAACTGGGGCATGCATGATGGATTTTCTGCACAATTGAAAATTCGCAATTCCTCCCCTCGCGTGTTTACTCTCCTCTGTATGTTTTTCCACTGCAGAATTTGAGCATTGACCAACTGGGGCAATTTACAGAGACTCGGATGAACCTCACCACGCTGCAGCTTCAAGAAAACCAACTCAGGGGACTGCAGATTCCACACTATGTGGACAGACTCAAATACATCACCATGTACGACAGCTTGGTGACTCTCCACGGCGGGCTGAAAGCGCACCACAAGCGAACCAAATCATGCCATTGGCACGGCAAATCTGCCATATACGAGAGCCTGACCGACGTAAGTAGCTTTGTAAAATTCAGAAAGTTCTTTTCAGAGAAAAGAGGCACAAGAAAAATGTTCTTATCTCCAGCCACAGCTGTGGCGCAGTGCGCGCCGCATGAGAATGATTCTGGAGAGAGTGACATCTGCGTTCCTTCTGCCGTTGCATGTGAACGTTGCATCGCTGCACATGTCACCAAAAAGCAGTCCTGCAACGAAAGGCAACGAAAAGCAATTTTGCAACTCGGAACAGTTTTGGCGTTGCAAGCCAGAAGGTTTCCTGATGTTTGAATGGAAACGACCCTGGTGATCATCTGAAAGTCCGTCGTCTTCTCGCAGGTCTCCACGAGCGGGGGCAGCGGGAACCTCCAGTTCACCGAGTCCGGGGACCGGATGGGCTACCGAGTCGGAATCTACGGCCTCGCGTCCGACGGGCTCCAGAAGGTATCTCCACCTGTGGAAAACAGCGTGGCCCTGCTGCATCATCTTTCAAGAACATTGATGGGAACCGCGCGGAGTTAGGAACCGAAATCCAGATCCCATCAGACAACAGTGAGAAGGAACGAATTCAGATACGAGGTTGTAATCCTCCTCATTTGTCTATCTCACACACAACAGATTGGCCACTGGGACTCATCATTCAGAAAAGCACGAAGTCACATTTTTATCAATAACACAATAAGCAAAGGTGAGCAGCCTCGGACGGACGGAACAATTGCCGGCTCCCACATGCTCGTCTCCGCCTTCGTGGTAAGTCATTGTCAGCGGCGCAATGCGCAGCTCCACCGCCACAATAGACTCGTCTGGGATCCACAACACTGCGCAGCAGAAGCTTCAGCCTCGCTTTCTTTGGAGGAGATGCTTCCTGCTGATTTCAATTTTTATTCTCCTCGATGGCGAGACAACGACTGGTTGGCTGGTGCGGCGCTGTGTTTCCATAGTGGATCATCTCAATACATCCACGGAACCAGAAAATGAAACGAAATCCATTTGCGTAGAAACTGTCCGAAGATCAACAAGAAGTGTGCGCGTAGCCCGCAGCACTGGGCAGGCATCTCTCGATTGAGTCGTAAACTTTTTCCAATGAGGAATTCCCGCAGGGAGTGTTGGAGCCTGAACGAGCAATTCCACGTTTTTCAGGAGTATCCGTGGCTTCATCTGCACCACGATTCCGCAGCGAGGTCGGGCAACGCGCGCTTCGAGGGCTTTTGCGTGGACCTGTTGAAATTGATCGCCCCGCAACTGGGCTTCACCTATGAGATACTCCCCGTGTCGGACAACATGGCAGGAACGATGTCGCCTAATGGCTCCTGGTCCGGAGTTATGAGGCAAATCGTTTCAGGGGTAAATGAATTATATTCCAGTGTTATTTAATAATTGAGCATGGCAGGTCCAATCACTTGTGCTCCCCTGTCATGTAGGCCAGCTGAAATTATCCATCACTGGTCTGATGTCGGAGGCAAATGAGCAATGTTGCGGGAGTTAACCTCTCCGCCCCGGACGCCGTGTGCGCGCGTCCATGCTGGCCGCTCAAATCAATGATTGCCGTTTCACTTTTCCTTTGCAGAAGGCTGGCTTGGGCGTGGGCTCGATCGCAATCACGTCCGCTCGGGAGGACGTGGCCGACTTCACGGAACCCTTCCACAGCGTATCAATGTCGATGGTAATGAGGAGAACACCTGGGCCGGCGCTGACGATGCTCCAGCTCATTAGACCGCTATCTAATTTCGTCTGGCTCGTCGTGCTCGCCATCTTCCCCATCGTGAGCATGGCCATGTACATATTGGATCATCTCACGATCGCTGATTGCAAACACGAGCTCGGGGGCCCGGAGAGCCTGTGGATAGTCTTCTCCACCTTCGTACTGAGGAACCATGAGTGTAGGAACCAGAGCGTGTCGTTGCGCATCCTTCAGGGATCCCTGTGGTTCTGTGCCTTGATGCTCGTGCTGTGCTACTCGGCAAACTTGACAGCTTTCTTCGCTACGACCAGTATTGGGAACAAGGTCTACACGGTGCACGACCTCGTGGGTCAGACTAACACCCGGTTCGGAACGGTGCGCAACTCCCACATCAGTGCCTTCTTCCAGAACAGTAAAGTGCCCACATATCAGCGCATCTGGCATGCCATGGCGTCCTTCAACAGTTCGTGGATGGTAAGCAGCAGCAGTGAGGGTGTCAACAGGGTCAGGACGGACAGCAAGGATTACGCCTTCTTCTGGACCAGGGCCGAGCTGCACCTCAAGCTGCTTGACGCCTGTGATATTGATGTGGTCGACCAGATCCACAGAATCGCAGACTACGCTTTCGTTGTGCCACAAGGCGCCCCGTACAAGGAGGGAATATCAATGGCCTTGCTGAAGCTGAAGGAGAATGGAAAACTTCAAGAGCTTCGCAAAAGGTATCAAGACAGATCGCGTTCGCGTTCAATTCTCTTCCATCTCTCAAAGTTCTTGACCAAACGCTTTCTGAAATATGGATGTGTTTTGCCGCAAATGTCTTCAGACGTTCCTCGGGAGAACTTTTCTGGAGAGGGAACCTCACAAAGAAAACCAATACATTATCATCGAAATCCGGATGCAAATATTCGAATGAGTTGGCATTTTGTTTCGCATTCGCATGCAGGTGGTGGCCTGAACGACGCTGCTGGCATCGGAACGACATTATCGCGGGCGACTCCGTCCTGGGTCTCGCGGACTTGACTCCGGGCTTCCTCCTGCTGGCCGCAGGATTAGTGCTGTCCACTTTCACCGCCTTAATCGAGAGATGCATCGCGAGCCGGCGTCAGCGCAAGAAGAGAAACAGGGTGAGTCTCGAGGGGTGCTGAGGAGAAGCCTCCGTGCAGGTCGGTCGGGCAGCTGACCTACAACAGACCAGCACTGGCGCTCCACGCCGTGTCTCGTCGCGCGGGTCTGTCTGAGTGTCTGCATGTGCGGCGGCTTTGCAAAAATTGATGAATTTATGTTCCTGTTGGGATGAGACGAAAACGGCTTCGAGTTTCAGTGGAAACGTGCTTGGTCGTGTTGACAGATTGTCACGTTTGTCCTGCAGAAAGTGTTGGAGGACAGTGTTTCGGCGAAGCCGCTCTGCGAGAACCACATATCGACGAGCGCAACGCTGACAGAAGACTCGTACGTGTCGGATTACAGTCATCACCGCAAGTCAAAGCAAACTCACATCTTTTGAACAGCTGAAGCAAGACAATGTTTCTCCCCAAATCCTGCGTGTTAATGAGCAACTGGAGAAGCAACTTCATTGACACAACCAAGATTTTGCAGTGGATCTTCCCACCCTGAAATGTGTGTACAAAAGGCTTTGTGAGGAAATGAATGTTTGACCGTGTACATGTATTTGTTGGAAACAAAAACAAAACAAACCTGAACTGAACAAAGTGGATTGTGTGACGAGTGTGTCCGAACTCTGCGACTGATGCTGGGTGTGAAACTTCAGAGCAGGGACCACGAGCTGGCCCAGCTGTAATTGATAACGAAATTGGAAAAGGAAATCCTTGGAGAACACCAAAGGAATTATGCCTCGTCATCACCAAGAAGGCAGAGCAAGACACCATCACATAGGCAGTTTGCAAATCTGCACATCAAATTCTTAACAACTTTCCTTTGGTTAAAACAGGGCAACGCCCCCATTTGCGAAACCAAATGTGACCACAGAAAACAGACGAGAGAACGAAGGAAATTGGAGACGTTTTGAGACGACAGCTTTGCAGCACTGGTGCATTTCTGGGACAAACGAACTCGTTGGGACATTCCGAAGCGCGTTCATCGCAGATGTCTTTCAAAATAATAATCACAAAGACAACGCGTCTTTTTTCCAAATTTATTGTGGTTTTGTGTAAAAATAAATATTTTAATATTTACAATTTGTTTGTGTTGTTTTTCCGCATGGACCAAATGTCTTGTCGCAACAGCCACATTTTCGTACAGTGGGAAACATTAAAATCAATACACAAGAAAACTCGTAAAAACTGAAAAAGTTTTGGGAAACTCAACTTGGCTGCACGTAAGACAGCTTGGAAAAGAATGAAGGTAAAGTTGAAACTGCAAATAAACATGAACGCGCGCGGATCTGTGAAGAAACTGCGCTCTGACAGGCACTGAAGACGCTCACTCGCTGATTCAGCCTGCAATTTACAGTGTTCGAGTCTTCAGCAATCTTCCCTTCTGGGGTAAATTTTAATTTGGTGAAAACAACATTTCACGTATGAAAAACATTTACATCGCAACTGAACACTTTTTGTACAAGTTCAAACTCTTTTCACGCCGGCACGCAAGACTGCTTCACCTGCGTCGGCGCGAAGTGTTCGCGTAACTCACGTGGGGCATTTCAACCGCATGTGCGTATGTACACTTATCCACGGATGCAGATGGCTTCGACAGCAAACGTCGGGACAAATTTTAGCACGTTTGTGACAGTCTCTTGACAACTTAACTGAAGACAGCTACACATTGCACTTCAGTGACAACGAGCAACAAGGGACAGCAAACTCTTCATCATGAGATCGTTACAATGCGAATCAACAGTTTCATTTGGCCACCAGGCAGTGCAAGAAAGAGGTAATTCGATGCTGTGATTTCCGAGCTTTGTTTGTCAGGAAATGATTCGCATTTGGCCACGACTTCTCCGGAAAAGCTTGGCGATCACCTCGAGTAATCAATCCTTGTTGGATGCGCACCTTTGGGGGTGGGTGGGTGGAATTATGTTGTGTTCGGAACTTTATCTCTCTGAGTGAAATGATCAAACGACGCCGCTCAAACGTGGATACACAACTTGGTGGTTTCACGGTGTTCCCCCAGAGGCTGTCAACATGCGAGGTCCACATGTGGCGAAATTCTCTTTATCAACCAGAACACACAAGCAAAGTAAACAATGATCGGAGCTCAAAAATCTGTCAAAAGCCTAATACTTATCTTTGAGTGAGAAAACAATATCAATGGAGGTAACTAAACATGGGTCCCAAACGGCACGCCGACACACAAATATTGATCAGAAAGATTATGCTGTGTTTTAGTTTCAATAAATAGGTGATAATTCACTTTTCCGTGATATTTTACGTTGCATTGTGTCTGTTATCTTATGTACAGTCTGTGGGTGCTTGTTCTGGTGCCTCTTCTCCAGTCGTGAACACTGGCGTGCACCCACGACCAAGCCACGAAGACAAATCTGATGAAACTTCTCATTTCTGTTGACGTGGGATGCTATGTACATATCACACCAAATTAACTAACTCATGACGATTGCTGTACACAAATGGGAATTTCACTGATGCTCAAACAAACTTCACTTTGTTGCATTACATCTCAGTGAAAGATGTTGGCTTTGCACAAACTTGTTGCACGCACACACGCACAAGTGGTGGGAACCTTTCTCGTACACTGTAAGAACGACTCCGTGTTTGTTCACAACACTGATCGAATCGGAACTGATCAACTCTCTGCACGCGGGTCACAGTTCTCACACACTAAGAACCCCAAAAAATTGTGTCACTGTTTTCCGACCGGCGGATGTGCAGAATTAACGTGGATTGTCAACTGTGCAGGTCACGAAATGTGCACTTGTGCAGTCAAATGAACCGAACATCTCTGCAGAACAGAGTTGTGATTTGGAAGAGACGCCAAGGTTTCCAAAATACAATTATCATGGAGCCGCAGACCAAACAACGAACCAACACCAACGACCATTGTGTCACCAAATGAACCTGCAGGGAATGTGTCTCAAAACTACAATACTATGTATTTACAATTGTTTGCCCTTCAAAAAGTGAGCTCGCGCACAAAATCTCAGACCGTGTCTCGTCAGCGCGTGCAGACGAACACTTTTTCTCCGTGTGAGCCCAACCCTTCACGGCCTCTGTCTCTCTCACACTCACTCACTGCTCCCTTTCAACATTGTGACTAGATGCTAATTGTATTATAATTCATTTTGTACAGATACAAAACTGATTGCGCATGTTATGGACCTTGCTGAATGTAGACATACACTTCGTTCTTCCTCTGCACCACAAAACTCATATTGGGACCGACTGCACTCCGGAGACACTTGCCACGGTGAAGGCTCATGTAAAAGTCAGACATGAACACTTGAACACCCACGTCCGAAATTCTTTGGTGTTTCGACGCGACGAACTGGCTGGAAGAGCACAAGATGCGCAGACAGGTCACGGTCGCTGCGTGGCGCCCTCCCCGGTGAACAGGCCGCCGCGCGTCCCAACCCGACTCGGTTTCCTTCGGTCTTTTCTGCGCCTCTTGCCTTTCCGACTTCTGCCGCGGGATCCGCGTCGACTAGATTTTCTGCGTTTCAGTTGAGTGACGTCACTGATCAAGTCCCCGTTGTCTCGACAACGGATATTGAAGAGGTTATCAGGTCCGTTGCACTTTTTCTTCCTCGGGGACCTCGGAGAAGTGCGTGGCGGAGATTCTGTTGTTTTTGGTCCAACGACAGGAGGTTTGGTTGTGCTTTTTCTCACCGGGTGAGTGGTCTCCATGGGAGGCAAGGGGAATGGGGTGGACTCCGGGGGCTTTGCCTGGCGCGGCGTGAACTGCGCGAACGAGTGGCGCTCTTTAGTTCTCTTCCCGAGCCGCACAGTTCCGTTGGGGTTGATGCCCAGGCACCACTTTCTCTTGGGCCTGCGGAGCACGCCGCTCCTGCGCCGCGCCCTCGGAAACTTGAAGCTACAGTACGAGTTGAAGTAATGCTGGTGCATCGACTCCACAAACACACACTCCTGGCTGAACTGCCGCACTTGCTCTTCTCGATGCTGAAAGAACAAAGTGTGTGTGATCAAAAGACCGTCCAGTTTCGGGGACAAAGACACTTTTCTTTTCACTTTCATTTTCTGATGATATCTGTTCTTTTCTTGAGGCAGAGCAAAGCGAATGATCTCGTGTGCACCGTCAATTGTTCAAGCGTTTGTTCTGCATCGCAGACAACGCGTGTGAAATTGATGGTATGTTACGGCGAGGAATTAACTGATGAAATCTTGATCAATTGCTGTCGTTATTCAAAAGGAAACTCACCCTGGTGTACATGTGTCCATTCTTGCCCATGCACAGGTATCTGCTGCTATGGTAGCCGAGGATCGCCACTTTGCCGTACTGCTGCAGATGGTGCGGGGAGGTGCTGTTGACGGTGTAGTGCGTGTCGGCAGCGCTGGGGAGGCCCAGGTGGCCCGGATCCACCCCCTCCGTCTGCAGTATACCTGAAATTAAGAAAAGCAGGCCTATAGATTTTAATAGATTTCCAGCTTGTGCGCCTGTTCCTGTTGGTGATAATAATCATCAAGCACCGTGTTTTGTTCCGGATTTCTTGAATCTGTGCGGGAAGGCGCTCCCATGGCACTTGGGTTGGAACTGACAACGAAATCAAGCACATGGTGGCTTACACAATGGCTGTAAACAAGGACTTACGTGCAAAACCCTCTCGTGAAAGAGAAACTACTCCACATATTGCGGCAAGGCCCTCTCACAGAGTATCTGTGTCTTGCGCTGCCTGCGATCGGATCGCATGGCCCACGCCGGAGCTCCAGGATTCCGAGAACATGTGTTTCATGGCGGATACTATAACGTATCAGTGCATCCACCGATATACGAGCCAGAACCCTAGACAGACACTTGCACAACTTGTAATATGTACACACTGCCTATAGAATTGCACTACATCAATGTACTTCTGTTACACCGCAAGTTAGTGTATCCACAAACTGCGTGTGTTTGGGACACCTAACATAACCAACTGGTGTTCGAGTAACGTAGCCCGCCACAGCTCTCCTCCGGGGTGGCAGCGCGCGTGCACGTAAAGTCTCCAACGACAATCGACTGACTTTTGACAACACGAAAATTAACAACGTCACAATCTGAACCCACCCCCCAGGCATGCATGGAGACCCAGATATGGTCTCGTTGGAAGGGTCTACCGCCTGGTCCCAGGATTCATTCATCCCATGCATACAGGACCGTTGGTCTTCTCACTAAAAACATTGAAGACGCGACGCGAAGATTGGCGTGCCTCTACTGACCTGAAAACTCTTTGGATCCCCACTGGATCAACATCTAGATCTCACTGAAAGTTTACTCAGTGTCTGGACCTCCAGAAGAGAACAGTCGTACCCCAACATTGCTGGGCAAATTTACCTTGCGCTCTGTAGCACAAATGGCCCAGCAAAAATCCGAGGTCTTGACTTCGTTCGGAGTGCATTGTGTGGCTTCACAACAAGTTGGAACCTTGGACTGAAAGCCTTGCAACTTGTGGTTCTTCATCGTTTGAAGTCATTCCGGCACTCGAAACACTGATCAGCGTGCCAAAGCAAGAACTTGCCTGCACACACCGGTGCGTGCGCGACACCGACCAGAGATTCAAATCTCGGCTGTCAAGTATTCGAGTGCTTCGCCTCGGGAGCAAATTTCTCCTTCAGCCAAAACAAAAACACAAGACCATTTTGTGATGATGAACGCTTTTCTTCTGAGTGTCAGATCTGTGACCCAGGTTCAAGAGCCGACGTGTGCCCTGCGCCCGAACAGGTCAAATTTTGACACGAGGACAAGTTTTGAAATGTAGACTCAAACAGGTTCAGACATTCTGCTGAACTGAAGAACTATCAGCAGGCATCAGTGGTTCTCGTTCTCCCTGCGAGCATCGACAGAAAGAGACAGCGTAAGCAGGGTCGGTCACTTGGTTCCTCGCAGCCCCCGACATGTCACACGGTGAGAATTTTGGCTCAACACGAACGATGAACTTCGAACATTGCCACAAAAGCCTTCAGAGGTTGATTCAGTTGCATAGCTCTTTAACATGAAATTAGTTTGTCATTGCCAAGAAATAAATGAATGGTTCGACTTGAGGGCCGCCGAAAGATCTGTAGCCTGGGAAATTTTGAGGTTGCCAACTAACGAGCCAGGTTGAAGCCCAGGTTGCTTTTGCTCAAAACAAATGTCACAACTTTCAACCCTTCAATCAGTAACGATTTTATGTGTGAGCCTGGGGCATGATTGGGGCAAAGAACTCTCCAAGGGAGTCCAGACCAAACATTCTTGAATCGTGCTTTCGTTCTCACCTTTTGATCGTGTGTGTTTCAGGATTGTATCATTTTGCAACGGCTTCAAGATTTGCCAATCACGCATTTGTCTGAGACCATGCAGACCCGCGTCACCCATTTTGTTCAAAAATAATTCAATGTTCTCCGGAAAGAAATCCAAATGATGACGGCCTCCAATTTGTTTGTGCGAAGAGATATATTTTTGGAATTGTTTATGTGTCTCAGTGAAGTATGTCTCTGCTTCTGGGCTGGATCAGAACACAACAAGTATCTGCAGAACATTATCGCTCAATTGACATCGAGAAACTGGGTGTTGCTTCACGCAACACCAAAATATTTATTTCAAGTTTCCATTCTGCTGCTGAGCGCGGTGCTGATTGACACGGAAGAAGCACGACTTTCATTTTGTTCTGTTTTAACCCCGGGGCCAAAATGTACACCATTTGCTTGAAAAGATTAGTTTGCACCGAAACGAAAATAAATTTGGTCTTTTGAGGTGTCTGAATTTCAAAGAGGGTAAATCCCATTCAACAACAGTGTCGGAATGACAAAGGCTGACATCTCTTGAATGTAAATGACTCAACAGACAACATGCTTCAGCTGTGTTATTGTTCATGTGAAGGTGAGTTTCAAGCAATCAGCCATGATGTTGAACTTACAAAGTGCCCTTTGTCAAGTTTGCAATAGTTGTGGTGCGTCATCTTGAATTCGGTCCCATCGCGGCACAACAGCGAAGGCAAACACGAATTGCCATGGTGAGGGGCAATAACTGTTTTCACACCGCGGCGTCTGTCACAAACAGAGGTTCCAAATGTTGCCAGTCCTTTCTTTGGTTGTCTCTTTGCTTGTGCCCATATCTAATATTTGAAATACATGACAATTCGCCTTTGCGCGCGGACAAAAAAGGCAAGACGGTTGCTTCCGAAAATTTCTTCCACAAAGTCATTTGTGAAATATGTAAAGCGCTCTTTTTCAAAACATAAGATCAAGCAATTCGTGCTTTCAGACTTGTTCAAGAACCTGAGGTTATCTTCCGAATCGTCCGCATTGCTCGAGATCAACTATTCCATCAACTGCATCGCTTTGGCAGTCGCGTTATCAAGGCCCAATTGAAACGAATTGCTTTGCCATAGTCCACATTCTTTCAGCTAATGATGTTATCTCTTATTAGGCTTCAAGTACACAGCTGTCTAAGTTACTAAAATAACTATTGGTTCAAAATAACTATTGATCCCCTTGTTTGCAACATTGTCCACTGGCGCAAATCCCTTTGCGTTTGCTAATACCGTGTCAGGCAACTTTGAAGTTTAGATTGGGGTCTCTATCTTGGAAAACACACTTTTATTCTGGCCAAATAGATTTACTCCGTGGTATGAAGGATTGTAAATTGCAAAAATCAAAACAACACAAGCTTTTTTCCGACCAAAGTGCATTTGTATGTATTCTGATTTCACACTGATTGCCGAGAATTTAGAGTTGGCGGGACTGTAGCGGTGTTTCTGTTCCAACGCACTTGTTTCTGATCAAGACCGCTCAAGTGCCCACGAAAATGTTTCACGGTACTCCGTTCCAACAACAATAAAAAAGGCAAAGGATGAAAATTGTGGTGCATACATACCAAATTTTGGCTTTGGTTCTCTGGTGGCAGTGACCGACCCGTTTGGTAGAATCTCCAGTGTCCAGCCGTGCTTGCTGGTGAGGAACTTCTGGTGGTTGGCGTGCACATAGACTCCGAGGCTGCGCTCCCTGCGGCTGTCGGCACTCATCAGTTGCTTCTCCGTCCACGGGGTGAGGCGCGACGAGGCTCTCCCGCCGTGGTGGTGGTGGCGGCCGGGCATGTGGGGAGACGAGGGCCGCCCCTCTGCGGAGGGGGGCGTGCTGGTGCTAGGCGGCTGCTGCTGCACTGGAGCGGCACCAGCACGGCCTGGGCCCGCCACCACGCTCATCAAGTGGACGGCTAGCACAGTGACCAGCAACTGCTGCATATATCTTGGTCAAACCCGTCCGAACTGACATAAATCAACCTCAAGTTGAGCACCATGAAAATCATAAACACAACAACGTTGCCCAAAGAAATGTTAAAACGTTGCGATGATGCTTTGCAACGAAAAGCAGCCGTAACTTGAAGGAATAGTTGAGCTCACTTTGATGCAAGAAGTGTAATCCACGTAAATCCAAACTGCTGAACTGGAGAACGGGCGCTCCTCAAGTCCTTATATCTGCCGAGGAAACGCGATGAGCAATTGGTCACTTTCGTGCAAACTCGTGCACAAATATCCGTGGGCATCGTCATGCCTGATTATTTTCTTGGACGATGAGTAAGATTGCCGCAAATCCTGCTTCCAGTATTTGACTTGCAGTAACTAATCAAAGTTTTAAGAGGGGTTGCAGGGACCCCCTGCACTTTCTGCTCCTGCACAGGTCTGCCTCTCAGCTGCAGCTGCAGCGGCAGCAGTGAGTTGGTGGCGCTGCAGTGATCGAGACAGATCAAATGTTTGCGCACCCGTCCTCGTGGTCTGCTCCACGCACAACTACTGCAACTCTCCCGTCGTCGTCGAATCGCTCTCCAACTTGGCGTGTCCGCCGCATCTCAAATGTATCCATGCATGAGGCTCTCCCAGCATTGATTGGAGGAACCCAATTCCCACACTGCGTCACTGCAATGCTCTTGAGATGAACAGCGCGCACCAACACTTCCAGGCTTCTTTTCGTTTCAGTTTTACTCGAAACTTTCGCGCCACCGACTGTGTGGATGCAAAATCTGTTGTGCACACTGTGTCTTCAACTGTTGCAAGGTAGCTGTGTTCTGATATGTGCAACAATTAGCTGCAGACTGCAAACTCCGCGAAGCTCAGTCCCTGCCCAGCAATGCTATAGCCTGGAACGCGCGAAGTGAAGTGATGGCTTGTGGTGCTCAGAAGCGATTGTTGTGTATGGCTCGTTCCGCGTTGACGTCACATTCAGGCGAGCAGTGAGTTGTGGAGGGTTGGCAAACCCTGCCCCTCATGCACAAAAAACTGAAGCCGCGGGTGCGATCTTGTCAAACTGAAAACAGGAAGAAAATGACAATTTAGATTTCTGTGAACAAATATCAAGCACCGATCACAAGCACTTCAGCGGGACTTTGCTGCAATCGAAATTGAACTGATGAAATGAAAACCGTTCCCTTTACACACCTCCAGTGTACAATGAGAGAGAATATTCACCAATTGATTTGTTCCACGTAAATATTCTTATCCATGCATCTGAACAAAACCATTCACAAATGACTGAAGTCGGAATTCCCAAGAGATGAACTTGTCACAGAATCTGACAATGCACCCAAACTGGTCCTGCAACATTTTCACAATTTTTGTTTTCCTTCTGTTTTTGCATCTTTGGTGTGACAAAAGTGAAAGTTTTACAGATCTGTGCGTGGAGATAGATTCTGAATGGAGAATTGCAAAGTGGCACACAAAGACCAGTTCTGTAAAGATACAGAGATTCAATGACTGTGAGTTTGTAAAAAGAGCTGCAGTCCACAAGTTCTGGCACATAATGTGACATTTCACAACCATGAAATTTCTGCGGACTTGGGAAAAAAAAATTAAGGACCTACCCAAATGATCCCAAGAACTTTAGGAAGTACAGTCGACTCTCTTAACCGTTGACACCCATGTGTACATGGCTTTTTGACCTGGTTGACGAGTGCCCACTTCAAGCAAAGTCATGAACAATTATGAGCTTGGCTATTACCTTTCTGAAGGTATATTCAAGGGTTTATGAGAAAAGAAAATGCCAAAAGCAAAGCTCAATCACTGACTTTTCAAGAAGTTCTGAAGAGATGTATAAAAAGAAAAGGTGGTTTTACCAAAATAACCTCAGAAGTTTTGCAATTTAAGTAAATGGAAAATAAAGTGAAAAAAAGAAAAAAAAAATAGTGGACTATCCATGGTAAGGAGAGAAAGTTGTCCTTGATGCTAGAAAATGGTGTCCCCAGTCCACCGTTGATAGAGTAAGCAGAGTTTTTGGCCAAAAATGTATGGTGCATTGTCAATTGTCCAGGGTTGAAAGTTGTCTGTGTCCACCGCAAGAGTTGACTGTAGTTCACTCAAAACAGATCTATTCAGATTGTGGAAACCCAAAATCTGTTGGAGCCAAAGCAACTTGTCTGCATGGAGGTACCAACATGCAACAGATGGAATGCTGTGTTTCAATTTCATTTGTCAATGAAAAGATGCTCAGGTGCCACACGATTTTTCGCAGGAGCAATTTGCCGCGCCTATTCGCACAACCCAAACACCAACCACGTGGTTTTGTTTTCAGTTTGTTTACCTGCGCCTGCGCACTTCACTCAACCAAGATGGCGGCCGCCTGGAGGCCTTTCGGACAACAGTTTGTCCGAAGAATTTCTGTCCAATACGTCGCTGCGAAGCCAAAAGGCATTCGTGCTTGGATACCAAAGAGATTTCCACTGCTTGTAGCATGCGGCTGTGCAGGCGGAAGTGTCATCGCGTGGTATGCATACAAGAAAAGCCGCTATGTTCCTGCCATGGCAATGCCAAAGGTAAAGAATCGAATCCAAACGTCCAATTTCTAATCCTCATCCGATGAACGCTGGTCGAGTCTCGGTCTGGTCACAGGCCACCACCATGGTCTGTGGACAAGTCACCCTGAAAATGCCGACAGTCCCGTTCCAGTCCCGACGAAAGACCTCGCCACCCCCGCCCCCACCATTCAGCCCCCTCTCTGCCCACCTGTTTCCTTTGATCGTTTTGACAAAGTCTGTGACTGATGGTCAGAGTGTATTGTACTGTACTTTTGAGGGGTGGTTTTCACAAAGCAAACCGATTGCGGATTGCCGCAGATCCGGTTCTGTTGAAGACCTTGCATCTTGCGAACCTTGACTTGTCTGGCCCCATGCAAGGCGAACGCCTCTTCTGAGAGAATTCAGTTCGAACAAGCTGACATTCGAATTCGAAGTGAACTTCTGAATTACGCTGGTCACAAGATCTTCCGAGATTGCAATGAGGCGTTAGTGCGCGCGTGTGTGTGTGTGTGTGTGTGGGGGGGGATTCGCTGAAAGATTGTTTTGGTGGTGCGTTGCTTTTTGCAGTCACTTGTTGTTCGGGATGTGTGGTGGTGGGCGTTGGCGACCCGGTGATTGTCTATGTTCACGGGTTGGGCTCTCCAGTCCTGATGAGGAACACAGCGCAGTCACCGTGTTGTTAGGCGCCTGAACAAGTGTTTTCTCCCAAGACTCACCTCAAGGCCAGGAGGCCAAATCGGAACGAACACAAAGTCTCAGTTTTCCCTCCACCCCGAAGCTGATCATGAACACAGCTGACCTGAGGGTGTTTGTACTGCACACAATAACAGAGGTGCCGTCGTCTTAAATATTTATTTGGAGTTGAGAAAATGGTCAACACTTTTTCACTTGGTGCTCGGCAGTGTGTTCAGTTTGTTTACCCGGCAGATCTATTCTGGTTTACTTGGTGCACCACACCAGGTGTGACTTCGCAAACTGAGGTGAAATTCAAGAGGCTTTGTTGAACGAATATTGTGAGTTGACTTCACAAATTTCAACCTGCGTTTGATTCCAGAATTGAAAAGTTGCTTTTTATCTGGAGAAAACCAGTGGGAAGGAGCGACAGAAGGTGCCTTACCTCGTACCGTTGCCAAATGCAGGGGAGGTTCTGCCATGGACAATTTCGTACGTTTGCTGTTGTGGGTGGTGTCTTTGTCAACTGTCCCACTGTTCCCAAGAACAGCCAGTTTGACACGATCTGTTTTTATGACAATCCGTGTCCATCTTTGGTGTTTGAGACAAACCGCCAGTTTGACGAGTGACACCGTTCACTGAACCGAGCGGTCCCTTTGATACTGCACAAGCACACGAATCTCCTTGTGTTCCGACAATTGAATCTGTTTGGGCAGATACAAAGCCCTGGAGCGCTGTTCTTATGACGCTTAATTCCGCCCGAGATCTCTTCAAATATTGACGCTTGGCTGGCACTTCTCGCTGTTTTGTCGGGAAAGGGTCGCACACACAGGTATGTCACAGGTCAGATCTGATTCCTCTTGCATCACACCTCGGAGTTGTCAGCAGACATTCACTTCTGTGCGAGCACTTTCCTCCAGATAATCCCACCAACTGATGCTCTTCTTTCATGGGGACTCCGGGGAACCTATTGTCAACCAGAACGAAGTCAGACGAGCCTTAGCACATGTGTGTCAGAAAAAAGTGTACACACATTTGATCTCACAGATATCAAAGGAACCAGCAGATCTAGGTTGAGAATCTTTCAGAATTTTGATCTCACTTGATGTGGTTGCATTCCAAATTCCTCTTTTTGTGTTGGTCTCTTTGATCTTTGTGCTTGGCCTTTCATGCATACCTGTTCAGCCCAATGTCTCTCGTATCTGCTCCATCTTTTCCCCATTTCGATCCGGAGTGTTGCAATATCAGCCGGTACACGCAAGTACAATTGGAATTCGTTCTGAATTGCACAGAACCTTGATGGCATGGAAATTTATTCTACACCCACGACTGATGACAGACGTTGTGTCCTGTCATTCACAGATCAATCGAATGGGCCGGGTGATTGTGTGATCACACACTGCCCACCTTGACACGTTCGGCTGAGATTTTGGATTTCCACTTCAAAGAACCGCCACCAAACAAGAAAATATATTGTTCGTGCACTAAGATTGGTTGCTGTCGCACCTGTAGGTGAAGGTGGCTGAAGAAGGCAACATTTGAGTGCGAAATCTCGAGATGAGCTGAGAAGACAATTCAGTGGGATTGTTGTCCTGGCCACTCAGGTGTAGATCGTTCAATGTTGAACAAGTGCGATGTCTAATCTGTAGAGGCTGTTTGGATGATTGGATTGCTGTCTATCAGACCAACTCAGAGATTGATGACAACCATTTTCAGTTGTTTTGATGCGAGGAGTGTCTGGGATTGGTGCATTGTTTGTTCTGTCCTGAGATGGAATTTTTAAGCCCGCAGTATTCCGTCGACCTGCGGACTTGGTGCAATCGCTATGGTGGCGTTCTGTATGTCTGTGGACCGTTGGTTTGCTGGGGGGGGGGCAAACCATCTGTTCATTACCTTTCTTCAACAAGGTGAATGTTACTGGTCACAACACAGTTGCTTCCCCCACCACTATACATGAGGGGGGAAGCCGACAAAGGCAACCACTGGTTGTGTACCAAGTCACTAAACCAACAGTTGCATTCAACCCCACCCCCAGGCAACAAAACCAACAGTTGGTTTCAAAACCAAAGACCAGTTTTCACTCTGGTAGGTAGGCAGTGCTGGAAGACTGGCGTGCTGTGAGCACAATGCTTGCTGTAAGAAGCCGCGTGATCTTTGGTCTCTTGTTCAAGTTACCTTTGGAGGATCCAGAGTTCCACGATTTGTGGATTTGTGGTCAGTTAATCTGACCGATCTGATTCATTGAGACGCTCAGCTCGCACCGCCACTGCCCAATGCCGTAGTGTGTGGTTTATGAACTGCTCAAAAAGCTCACAGAACCTCGACCAAGATCACGGGAAATGTCTTCATGTGTTCAGTGATTGTGCGATGCCCCTTCAGGGTACATCACCTGGTGGTTGTGCGATTCAGGGAAGGTCGGTCAAATTTTCCACCCAAGCCCCCTCCCTGCAAGCCCCCTCACACACACACACACACACACACACACACACACACACACACACACACACACACACAGGTCTTGCACACGAGTTGCCACCCTCCGACCTGCTGCTGCTGGGACATCGCACCCGCAGTTGCGTCGAACGCTGCTGCTTGTTTGCATAATTGTTGGTGCAAGACAAGCTGAATTTCATCAAGCAGAAAAACGCCAAAAAAAACCCTGTTTTTGTTTTTCAATTTGACCACTGAAACGAAGCATTGTTCATCCTGCGTCGACGAACTGCGTTGAGACGGACGCGTACTTTCTGGTTTCAGGAGGGGCAGGGGCAGAAGCAGGCCGTGATGCAGACGCAGCGCGAGCTGCGCTTCCTCAGCTTCGCGTCCGTCGAGTACGAGGGCAACGTCTACATGACGCCGCAGGACTTCCTCGAGTCCGTCACCGAAGAGGTGCCTCGACGTGAGTGTCCGCCCCGCCATCTTTCAGCAAACGCTTTGTGTGTTCATGACAACTAGTTTGCTCTCCGCAATTTCTGTACCGCTGAAGAAAGACCAGAAAGAATGTGAACGACTCATGTGGTATTTGAGTGTGGAGGTGGACACGCAGACCGAGCCGAATGTCTTCTCCGTGGGCAGTTTTCAGATCACTCCGGCAGCAGCCAGCTCGGGGTGGAACTCAACTGCGCCAAAATGTTTGTACATTTCTTGTGGCATCAAACTGAAGGTCATTGTGCTGAGTTTGCTTTTGCTTCGCCTGCCGAAACAAGATAAGGTGGTGGAGTAATGAGCAGATACTCGGTTCCACGAGTGATTTATCTCCGCTGGGGGTATCTATCTCTGCGCCGTCCCTCAGACGTAACAATGCAGCTGCAGTTCACAATGATTTTTACCAAAAAGCGTCAGTTGTAGATCTTGGTCAGAAAACGCGCGGGCAGTCGTCGTCTCACTCAACACGGGTCTGTGAAGTGACCTCCATGGCTGCAGAACCAAGAGTGACCTTTTCAACTGAGCAAAGAAATTGATGGTGTTTTTGTTGTGTAGCGAAGTCGACGTGGTGAATTTGGCCTCTTCTCGCCGAGCCTCTCCATTGATGTTGGGTTGCGAGCGCCGTCGGGTCAGGGTGGGGAACAAAGATTAACAATCCATTTCGTTAATGATGCTCAGAGCAATTGCTACGGTCGCCGTTTTCCTTCAAACCACACATGTAGAGCCCTGTCTCTGTCAATCTGCCGCGGTGATCGCTTACATTGCACAGGTAACCGCAATAATCCTCCTGTTCCTATCTGTGCTTTCTCTATTTCGAGCGGGTAAACGTGGTGATTTGTTAAGATCGCATTTGATGAGAGGCTCAGTTTATTAATACCGTGTACCTCGGGTACACTGACGTGATGAACCGCAAATCTCTCAGCCACCGTACACCTCAATGTGAAAACATTTCCCACGAAATTTTCTCTTTTCCTGGAAGTACGAATTGGATAATTAGAGAAAAAAGCCAATGTTTTACGGTGGACAGTAGCTCAATTGTGTGCACTGTGGCGGTGCAGCTTTCTGGGTGACCCAAGTATGGTTCTGCTGGAGATCTTAAGTGCGTGTTTACGCAAATAGAAAGTCGTTAATTTGTGTTGAAAGAAGTCGTGCTTTGAGATCAGTTTCGTCTACCCATCCGATAACCTTCGCGTGCTCTCTGCAGCAGAGTTTGTGCAGTTCACTTCGCAAGAGCTGGTTTGTGAGATCTGCAGGTACACAGTGCCCCGCGTGGTTCGTATCGGAGTGTTCGTTCAAATTTGTCGTGCCATTCAATGTCAGATTCAAAATCTCTCGTCAGAAGCCTTGTTTTCCGTCGGCCAATGAGGTGTGACTTTTTGCCTGCGCTTCGCTACGAGACCAGATCCGAAGCGAGAACCCTGAACCGCCACAGCGTGGAGGCTGTGGCGTGGAGGGAAACAACAAATTTGCTTCTTGGCCGGTGTAACGCGTACGATTGGCAGGCGTGTACGATCAACACGTTGTTGGTCACACACCCTGTATGATCAACATGCCCCGGGTTCCAATTTGCAAAGCCTGCCCCCCAGGCTCTGCTGGCAGACCTCCAGCTCCCTTGGCAGACCTTCTTCCCTTTCCCTTGCAAATGCACACGGGTTCGACCCCACTGGCGCAAGATGCAGCTTTACCAGCTGGTAAACCACGGGATCTGTTGCTTGGACATGCCTCCAAGGGGGTGAACAACAGTGTGTTATCGGACGTACATGTGTCTGCGACCCGTGTACGACCAACACGTGTCGCTTGTACGAGTACACACCTCTTGGTCGTGCACTCTGCACCGGCCCTGATGTACGCTCGGAGGCGTCCAGCCCGCCCAATCTCCACTTGTCTGTGCGGGGAAGGCCGGACTGATAATTCCGTGCAGCCACCTGATGAACGACCGAAGCTGGAGGTCAGACTGCTCTTTGATTTTGAATTGACCAGTCTTTGTCACCGCGTGAGACCTTCTCCCACCATGGACAGGGACAGGCCTGGGGCTCACTCGTAATGTATGATATGTTGATTGAAAATGGCATATCGACCTCAATTGCGGCCGCATACGACATTATTTTATCAGGGGAGGAGATGAGAAGACTGAGTGGGCCGGCTGATTTCATTAAAGATTGATCCGACCAACAACGGGAGGCCGGCTTCGTCCGGCCTAATCCAATTTGACCCGAATCACTGGACCCATATTTGGGTTTTCATTTCAAACTCGTAAACTTTAAGCAGTGCTGATTGGGGCTGGAAGATGGAGGGAAACTTTGCATGAATCATGCAGGAGGCTTAGTCAACACTCGGATTGAAGTCGACGCAATCTGATCAACCGTAATGATTAGAGATCTGTTTGTTTGAGCTTTCCTTCTCCGCTTGACATTTGCGTCAAGTGTTTGCCTCCCTCTGTCTGCCTCCTTCCGTGAACAGAAAATGTTGCCCCTGGGTATGAAAAGAAGCAAGTGGGATTCAGGCGAACTCTGCCAACACAAAGCAACAGGTACTCGCAGGTGGCGAAGCAACCGTTTCTGCGGATTTCTTCTCACTTTTCGTGGTGTGCACTTTCGAACCTCGACAGGCTTTCTGAGTCAGTCTCTCGCGGGTCGGAACGCATCGGAAAGACGAGCACCGTTTGGTCCGAAGACGCGGTTGTGGTGCCCCCAGGTGGTACCGGGAGACAGGTCGCTTCCGAGAGAGAAGACGCGGCCGGTGCACTCGTGCGCACTTTCCACGAGATCCAGAGAACTTTTGACGGGTGACGGACCATTGGGTCCGATGATTCAGAGACGCACGTACGACGGAAATGCTGCGGCATTTCCTGAGTGTCCTGCAAATGCCGTGGGCGTCAAGTTTCCTCGTGTGCTGCGCAGATGGGCGTGTCACGTTGTTTGACAGAATGAGCAATCGGACGGGGAATCCAGCGCCAGGCTTCTTCAGCGCAGCTCTTCTCGGAGCGAGTCATCTGTTGATCCGATGCAGTCTTATTGACCCAATTGAGGCCGTGGTTCTTGACTTGCAAGTGGTTCTCGGGCTCATTCGTCACGACTGTGGTCGGGACTTTCACGATTCTGTGATGGATCATTCCGCGTTTCACCGGCAGCACCAGAACAACACTTTCTGTGTGTCTGCAGAAGTATTGTTCCGCGGTGTTGCTGGACTCTGCAGTCAGTGCTCATTACTTGTTCGCCTAATTGTTTTTTCTGCTGGAGACTCTTGAGCAGAAGGAAAAGGTAACTGCTTCTCGAGATCAAACGCTGAAAGTGATGCATCTCTCGAGCCTCCCAGGTGGCCGATGCCTGGCAAACCCCTCAGTTAGACATAAACACACCTAAATCCAACAGTGCCCCTCTGCGCAGAAATCACTTGCAATCATGGTCTATATTTTAACACAAGCTCGAGGAAACACATCTTGTCCAGAACACGCACGCACCTTGGGCTTCGTTATGCGAGATCGTCATAGCGTTGGCGTAGTAAACACACCAGGAGTAACGTGACAACCTTCAGATCTGGCTTTGTCCCGCCACCCATCCGTAGTGGCCTTTTCTCGAATATTTTCGCAGCGTGATTTGCTGAGTGGAAGCGTTGAGGGATCGACGGGTGCAGAGTGGACGCAAATTGGGGAAGGCAAAGCGTGCTGAGCGCTTTCAAATGCCCGTCAGCGCCTGACGCGTCGGAGCCGCTGCCTCAGCGCCGAGCCCGGAAGATGCTAACAACCCCGCGGAGTGTAAATGTGGTCAAAGAACAAGAAGCTGGGTCAGATCCTGAAATCTTACCCCAAACAGGCAATGCAATAGCACAAACAATCTGATAAGCGAGCTTCACCACCATTTGTAACGCAGAAACAAACCTCGCTGCCTGCCTGCGAGCGTGTGCAAGAAAATGGCAGCAGATGTGATGCAGCCCCGTCTCAAGTGGTTCCTTTGAAGTTTCTCTTTTCCAGGAACTTTGGGTTCACTTCATTTACAAAAACCTTCCAACATTGACACTCCAGACATTCGGGCAGCCTGCCCCTGAATACGCACGTGTGTACGCAACAGTTGGCAAAGCGCGTCTCGCCATATTTCGTGGCAGATTGCGTTGTACTTTACTCAATAGACTTTAAACTGGTCCAGGCTCTTGGTTCGTGCCGTGGTTTGGTGAACAAAATGTTGATTCTGCCGTCGCCAGGAATCAATGCGATGTTGATGGCGCTTCCAAACTTCCCGTCCCTGGGCGGGTGAGTCCCCGGGCGGGCGGGGCGGGAGGGAGGACGGGCGGGGGAGGACGGCGGGAGGGAGGGAGGGAGGGAGGACGCCGGAGGGACCCGCGCGCATTGATTTCCCGCGACGATCCCCGTGGAGCCAGCCGTGCGGCGTGACGCATTGGCATTGCCCGTCCGAGTCAGAGGACTTCCCTGCCCGGGACCTCAGCGCGTCAGCCGTCAGCCACAGACTGTCCACAATTTCTCTCGCGCCTACACCTGCGTGTCGAACTCCTGTGTCAGTCTTCAGCAATCTCTCTCGGATCGACTTGCGCTTTCAGCAGGTGAAGAATTATTGCGCGAACTGTCATCCGCGCCCCGAACAGCTCCGTTGTTGATCGTTTACAAAGTGGAGGCTGGCGGCCTGTACATGTTGACGCGTATGTTTGTTTGCTTGAGCGAAGAAATATGACCTCGCCAAATTAAAGAAGGTCGCAGGTCCTGACAGCACGAGGAGCTTGTTGATGTTGCGGGTTCTGATGGTCGGTGAAGTGATGGTCTTTTCACCTGGAGGCAGCTCGGGCCGGGCTTTTCTACCTGCAGTTCGCAGTCAGAAGCAATTGATCTGCACCAACCCCCGCAGTTGTGCGTTGCTCCGACTCTGAGAAGAGTTGTTTACCAAACAGCTTTTGAGCTGCGGCGAAGCCACCGCGGCGGATCTTCTAAACGTGTGCTGCTGGTGGCCCTGGATCCAGGCAACCATTCTGTCTAGCCTGACGGCAGGTGAAGTCTGCCTACTACGCCAAGGCCACGTTGTACTCTCGAGAGAAGGTGTTCTTTTGCCCAAGCCAAAATCAACAGCTTGCAGTTCTCGAAGACCTTGCACCATCACGCTTTCCGAGTTGGCAGAATGATGCCAAAGAGAAGCTGATCCTGACAATACGTGGTATGTGCGGTTTCAGCGCTTTGCTGTGGAGAAGATTGATCTACAGTAAAGTAGCAAATTACCTCCATCAAGATGTTGGTGCGGTTTCATTTATCGTCAGAAATTCACGGCTTTGCAGCCGAATTGTTTGGGAAATCAGTGTCAGGTCGCACAGAAAGTGTCTCCTTGTCCTCGCTGTCATTGTGTCGGGTCGCTCGGCGCGGGTGGGACAGAGGGTTGAATGGGACAGCAGAGGCTGTGGCGAGATGGCACAGAGGCTTGGGTGGGCAGTGCAGAGCCTTGGGTGGGCCAGTGCAGAGGGTTGGGTGGGACAGAGGGTTGGGTGGGGCAGTGCTGAGGGTTGGGGGTGCACTGCCTGTGGGTGGGGGGGCAACTGTGGGGGGGGGGGAACTGTGGGGAGGTTGGGGGGGGACAGTGCAGAGGGTTGGGTGGGACAGTGCAGAGCCTTGAGTGAGACAGTGCAGAGGGTTGGGTGGGACAGGGCAGAGGGTTGGGTGGGACAGGGCAGAGGGTTGGGTGGGACAGCCCAGGGGCATCGGAGGGCCAGTGGGGTGCCG